>Ga0326727_10011991_pt1 | contig 19922 bp, 16 predicted proteins | sample MB2enrmetagenome_FD_207643 | JGI IMG/M metagenome (GOLD analysis project Ga0326727, IMG submission 207643) | Lab enriched peat soil microbial communities from McLean, Ithaca, NY, United States - MB29MY | ecosystem: Environmental > Terrestrial > Soil > Wetlands > Peat | place: USA: New York...
AATTTATGAAGAAGTTAAAAAAAGACCAGATTACATCATAAAACAGGAAATTGGATTTGGTAACGTGCCGGATCACAAAGCATGAACATGCAGGGACCGGCTCCCTGCCCGGTGCAGGAGAACATTATATTCTGATTTTTGACTGGGGGGGGGGAGAGATCTACCGGATATCGTAAGAGGAACGATCATGTCGAAATCGCAAAAAAATATTCTCATTACCGGCGCTACGGGTTTTGTCGGATCCAATCGGTAAAGAAGTCTTGATAAATCCGGAAGGTTAGAATATGATGTTTGACTTCCCCAATTTAATGTGCGAATTAAGAGATTTGTTGAAAAATCTTACATTTGATTATGATTCAGCGGGCAGTATTTCTTGACAGGGACGGGGTCATAAATAAGGATCCGCCCCATTACGCACACAGGCTTGATCAACTGGAAATAATCCCCCGGAGTGATGTTGCAATAAAACTACTGAGGGATCATGGCTATCTAGTGATTGTAATCTCAAATCAATCGGGTGTGGCGCGGGGTTATTATACAGAGGATCAAATATCTTTATTTAACAACGCCCTGATAAAAGAAATTCAAAAAAAAGGTGGAAACATTGACGCTATTTATTATTGTCCTCATCATCCTGATGCAGTAATCGAAAAATATAAAAAAAATTGTAATTGCAGAAAACCCCAACCCGGGATGATCCTTCAAGCTGCCCAAGAATATAATATTGATCTAAAAAATTCTTTTGTCGTTGGAGATAAATGGAGTGATATTGAAGCAGGAAAAAATGCGGGATGCCAGACAATCTTGGTCTTGACAGGACATGGTTCAGATGAAGTTTTAAAAATTAAAACCGGGGTTTGCTTCATATCTTCAGATTTGTTCGATGCTGTAAACAAATATATTATCGGTTATAACCGATCAGTTATGTAAAATAATACCACAACATTTTAAACAGTCCGAAACTCGGTTTATCTTGAGATCAAGAAATATCTGGGGGGTATAAAGTGCAAATATTCATCGATACCGCTGAAATTTCTGAAATTGAGAAGTACGCATATCTGGTTGATGGAGTCACTACGAATCCTACATTACTTGCCAAACTGGGTAAATCCTGCTCGACAGAGGACGTTATTGGGAAGATTGTAAAAATTGTCCCGGGGCCCATCAGCGTTGAAGTGATCAGTGAGAATTGTAACGGAATGGTGAGGGAAGCCCAACACCTGTCAAAAATATCTCCAAATATTGTCATTAAGATCCCCATGATCGAAGAGGGATTGAAAGCAACAATCGCCCTGAAAAAACTCAATATAAAAACAAATGTTACCCTGATATTTTCTGCAAATCAGGCATTATTAGCTGCAAAAGCGGGTGCAACCTATGCAAGTATTTTTGTCGGCAGATTGGATGATCAGGGAACAAACGGCATGCAGGTTGTAAGAGACAGCCTGGAAATTTTCAATAATTATTCCATGAAAACCAAAATCATTGTAGCAAGTATCCGAACCCCATCTCATGTGCTGGAGGCCGCGAAGATTGGCTGTCATATTTCAACAATCCCACCTGCAATAATCAGTTTGATGATGAAACACAAACTGACAGATTCCGGCCTGGAACAGTTTATGAAAGATTCAAAGACATTTCATCAATAATTTTTCTCTTTCAGGTTTTAAATTACTATGAAAAATTTAAGGGTTATTGCAATCAATAAAAAAGATCTTATTTCACCGTTAGAATCCGTTTGGCTGTTTTGCATATCGCTTCAGGTGATAAATTCGATTTATTAAGGTGGTATTCTTCACTGCCCACATCAATGGAATAATTTTCCGTGAGGCCCAGTGCAGCAAAGGGAACGGTACGTTCTTCTGAAGATGCAAGTGTTCTCGCGACTGCAGAACCCAATCCCACAATACTCTGATCTTCTATTGTTATTATGCCGCGGGTTTTTCTAGCGGAGTCCAAGATCAATGCTTCATCAAGGGGTTTTACCGTATGCATGCTGATAATTCTGGCATTGATATTTTCTGATTCGAGCATTTTTGCTGCTTTTATTATATTATTGATAATCCAGCCGGTCGCAATTAATGTTACATCATCTCCATCCTTAACTACAATTCCTTTGCCAATCTTAAAATCAGGAATCGTCCGGTGGATAACCGGCTCCCCGGTTCTGCGGACACGAATATAACAAGGACCATTCCATGCTACGGATGCTTTTATTGCCAGCTCCATTTCAACTGGATCGCAGGGAGTAATTATTGTCATGTTTGGAAGAACCGACATTACCGCAAGATCTTCAGTTCCATGATGTGTCATACCTAATGTACCATAGGAGAAACCGGTTCCTATGCCGATTATTTTTACATCCAAATCATGATAACAGATGTCATTTCTTATCTGCTCCAGGCAACGAAATGTCGTAAAATTTCCAAAACTGTAGGTAAAGACAATTTTTCCCGATAACGCAAGACCTGCCGCTACTCCCATCATATTCTGTTCTGCTACCCCCATATTAAAAAAACGATTCGGAAATTTTGCTTTAAACTGTTCAACAACAGAATATCCAAGATCTCCAACTAAAAGGTAAATTCGATCATCCGTTTCAGCAAGCTGGGTTAGGGTAGAAATAAATTTAGTTCTCATATTCTATCCCCAGTTCTTTCAATGACATCTCCAGCTGCTCTTTTGTAGGGGATTTGTAATGCCATTCCACTTTATTTTCCATAAATGATACGCCCTTACCTTTTGTGGTATGTGCTATTATGCAACTTGGTTTTCCTTTTTCAAACGGGACATTCTCAAGGGTCTTCTTAATATCCTGAAGATTATGACCGTCAATTTCTCGTACAGCCCACCCGAAAGATTTCCATTTATCCGCAAAAGGTTCCAGTTCCAAAACATTTTCTACCCTATCGAAGCTCTGGATTTTGTTATAATCGATAATGATAGTGAGATTCTCAAGATTATGATAGGGTGCAAAAAGAGCTGCTTCCCATACAGACCCTTCATCACACTCTCCATCGCTCATCAGGACAAAAACACGATATTGCCGGTATTCACTCCGACCGTCGATTGCCATTCCACATCCAATGGATAGACCATGTCCCAGCGATCCAGTAGAAACCTCAACTCCGGGAACATTTGCAGTAATATGCCCCCCTAAGGGTGCCTCATTCTGGCAGTACCGCACCAGCCAGTTGATATCTAAAAAACCTGTTTCGCACAGAGTCGCATACACCGCGGCTGCTGCATGACCTTTACTCATAATAAAACGATCGCGTTGAGAGGAATGAATAGAGTTCGGGGTTACCCGGATAATCCCGGAATAGAGGACGTTGAGGATATCGACAGTTGAAAAGCAGCTGCCAATATGGGATGCATTTGCCTTGTGCAGCATATGTACTATATGGGCGCGAATTTTTCTGGATCTTTTTAATAAAAAAATATGAGTGTCTAAATCAATGTTCGGCTTTTGTTGTGAAGGGGGTTCATGTTTAGACATATCATTGATTTTGCTTTTTTTTGATATCAATCTGATGTAGAACAAGAGACCTAGAGAAGGAAGGAATATTTTCGCAAATCATACCAATATTCAGCAAAAATTGTTATAGTGCCTCATTATGAGATTGACCCAAATTTTTTATCATTGGAGTAAAAAATATTATTGAGGATAATGTGACTTTTTCCCACTTAGAAATTCTAAGGACAATTCAAAAACTTAAGCATGAAGACTACATGAACGTTGTAATTGATTGCAATTTTACTAATTTCAAGTATAAACTTTTCCTTCTTACAGCTGATTGTTCACATGACAAGAATCTAATGGAACTTATCGGGAGATGGCGGAAAGAAAATGAAATATGGTTTCTTTCTCAGTTTGAAGTAACTACAGAAAGAACAATAAAATGGTTTCGAGAAAATGTGATTGAAACACCTGATAGATTACTATTCATAATCGATGTTGATAACAAATATATTGGTCATGTTGGACTATTCAGATTTGACTTTGAAAGTATGATGTGTGAGATAGATAATATTGTACGCGGTGAGCCAGAATACGCTGGTATAATGGGTAATGCTGTACTTCATCTGATGGATTGGGGGAAAACCAATATCGGCATAAAAAATTATTCACTGAAAGTTCTATCAAATAATGAAAGAGCAATAAGGCTTTATAAAAGGTTGGGCTTTATTGAGATTTCACGAATTCCTTTGATACAAGTGCAGAGGAAGGAAGGATTGGAATGGGTTGAAGCGCCCAAAGAGCATGATATAGAAACAGATAGATATTACATCGTTATGAAATTGGTTCCAAGGATAATTAGATCCCAAAATGAATATTAGCGAAATGCACTACTATCCAGATGTTGCCTTTGAAAGGTATTAGTTAATGATTGGTAAGATTTCAAATTATCCTTAAGGGTATGGAATGTGAATTCGATTTATTATTGAATCAAAAGGGATAAATGAAAATGAAATTATCCGTAAGTAAACGTTCAGAAAGAATCGTTCAATCTGAAATACGGGCGATGTCCATCGAATGTGACAAAATAGATGGTATTAACTTAGCTCAAGGAGTTTGTGACCTTGAACTTCCCATACCGGTAAAAAGAGGTGCACAAGATGCAATAGATAAGGGTATTAATCACTATACTCGATATGACGGTCTCCAAGAATTAAGAACTGCTATCGCTGTGAAAATGTCAGAATTTAATAATATATCCGTGGATCCCGAAAAAAATATCATTGTTTCATGTGGCGCGACAGGGGCATTTTATTCGGCTTGCCTTGCCCTATTAAATCCTGGAGATGAGGTAATTATTTTTGAACCATATTATGGATATCACATAAATACCCTTCTCGCAGTTGGTGCCAAACCGGTTTATGCCATGATGATACCACCTAAATGGACATTTGGATTAGGAGATCTTGAAAAATTAATAACGGGTAAAACAAAAGGTCTCATGATTAATACACCCGCCAATCCTTCCGGGAAAGTCTTTTCAAGAGCAGAACTAGAAATACTCGCAGATTTTTCAATAAAACATGATTTATTTATTTTTACTGACGAGATATACGAATATTTTATTTATGATGGGTTAAAGCATATAAGTCCGGGATCTCTGCCAGAAATTCAGGACAGGACAATTACAATATCAGGGCCTTCTAAAACTTTCAGTATCACGGGATGGAGAATCGGTTACTGTGCATGTGATGAAAAATGGGCAACAATGATTGGTTACATAAATGATCTCGTTTATGTCTGCGGACCAGCACCGTTGCAAATGGGTGTGGCTCAAGGTATTGAGGAATTGCCAGATAATTTTTATAAATCTCTTTGTGAAGAATATCGATTAAAGCGAGATAAAATATGCTCGGTTTTAGAAAAAGTAGAACTTAAGCCATTTATTCCAGAGGGAGCGTATTATGTTCTTGCCGATGTCGGCGGTTTGCCAGGAAAAACAAGTAAAGAAAAAGCAATGTATTTGCTTCACAAAACAGGAGTAGCCGGTGTACCGGGTAGTGCCTTTTATCATGATTGCGGTGGAGAACAGCTGGTAAGGTTTTGTTTTGCAAAAAAAGATGAAGAACTTGATCAAGCTTGTGAACAATTATTAAACCTTTTGTGAGAGGAGAGTACTCATATGACTAAAAAAATAAGCTTTGCAGGACCATCAATTACGCAAAAAGAGATAGATTATGTCGTTGATGCAACCAAAAACGGTTGGTATGAAACATATGATATGCATACGAAAAAATTGGAAAAGACTGTTGCCGATTATCTTGGTGTAAAATATACAATTGCGACACATTGCTGTACACAGGCTCTTCACCTTGCGACAGCATCATCGGGATTAAAATCAGGTGACGAAGTAATTTGTACCGATTTCAGCTGGGTTGCCACTGCATATGCAATATCATATACGGGAGCAAAACCTATTTTTGTGGACATAGATCCCGATTCCTGGTGTATCGATCCAAATGCAATTAAAAAAGCCATTACCGATAAAACCAAAGCAATTATGCTGGTGCATACTTTTGGCCATCCTGCACAAATGGATGAAATAATGGAAATCGCAAATGAATATGATTTGCGGGTTATTGAGGATGCTGCACCAGCACTTGGTGCTGAATTCAAAGGTAAAAAAGTGGGCACTTTTGGAGATTGCGCATGTTTTAGTTTTCAAGGTGCAAAAATGACAGTCAGTGGGGAAGGAGGGATAATTGTCACAAATAATGAAGAGTTATATAAAAAGGGATTGTTGCTTGCTTCGATGGGTCGTACAGATTCTCAAGCTACCTTCTGGTCGGATATGATTGGATATCAATATACAATTGCGAATTTAACTGCAGCCCTTGCACTTGCCCAAGTCGAAAGGATAGAAGAATTGATTGCAAAAAAACGTCAGATTTTTGATTGGTACTATGAAAGATTGAAAGATGTACCAGGAATTAAAATAATAAAAGAGAAAAAAGATTGTAAGAGTAATTATTGCTATCCATCTATTTTGTTGGGAGATGAGATCACAATATTGCGAGATGAAGTATTGGAAAAACTGAAAGCCTTGAATATTCACTGCCGCCCGGGATTCCCGCGAATGAGCAGATTCCCGGTTTTTGAACAACAGTTTCCGAATCCCGTAGCGGAAAAAGTTGAAAAAAAAGGTATATCCCTAGCCTCGGCAGCAAATCTCACAGAAGAGGATATCTATTTCGTATGCGATTCTTTAATAAATATTATTAAATAATTTTTAGTTAAGAGATTAAGTAAAAGGAATCATTTACATGATTCAAAATCCGTGAATTAATTTAAGAATTTATTATCTATATCCTGAATTAAGAATTTAGAGTTCGTCAAGTGTTCCGGGGTATGAAAAAATGAAGACTGATAAGGAGATCCGCACTGAAATATCCAACAAAGTGAAACAGCTGTATACCTTGAAAAAGCAGAGTGCGTTTATACCCGGCAAGTCCAACATCTCCTATGCCGGGAGAGTCTATGACGAGAAAGAACTTATCAGCCTTGTTGACGCATCTCTCGATTTCTGGCTCACTACCGGACGCTATGCAGATCAGTTTGAAAAAGAGCTGGCTGCATTTCTAAGTGTGAAATATTGCCTCCTGACGAATTCCGGCTCTTCCGCAAATCTCCTTGCCGTTTCTGCTCTCACCTCCCCGAAGCTTGGTGAAAAGAGGTTAAAACCTAGCGATGAAGTCATTACAACAGCCTGTGGTTTCCCCACGACACTCAACCCCATCCTCCAGAATAATCTGATACCGGTCTTCCTTGATGTGGAACTGGAAACGTATAATATTCAAGCGGATCACATCGAAGAAGCGATCTCTGATAAAACAAAAGCCATAATGATCCCGCATACGCTGGGGAATCCTGCTGATCTTGACACCATTATGAAAATGGTGAAAAAATATGATCTCTGGTTCATCGAAGACAATTGTGATGCCCTCGGTTCCAGTTACCGGGGAAAATTCACCGGAACATTCGGGCACATATCTACCTTCAGTTTCTATCCGGCACATCATATTACCATGGGGGAAGGGGGTGCCTTATGCACAGATGATACCTTACTCAGGAAAATTATTGTCTCATTCCGCGACTGGGGTCGCGATTGCTGGTGTAATCCCGGCTGCGACAATTCCTGCGGAAAACGGTTTGACTGGCAGCTGGGAGATCTCCCCAAAGGATACGATCACAAGTACATCTATTCCCATATTGGTTACAATCTCAAGGTTACCGACATGCAGGCGGCAATCGGGGTCGAGCAGCTAAAAAAATTACCCGGATTTATAGAAAAGAGGAAAGGGAACTTTGATGTTTTATATCAAGGACTGAAAAAATACAAGAAGTATTTTGTTCTTCCTGAACCCTCTCCGCATTCCGAACCGAGCTGGTTTGGTTTTCCTATCCTTGTCAGAAGCGATGCACCATTTTTCCGTGACGATATCGTTCGCTTTCTTGAGGCAAACAAGATTGCTACACGGATGTTGTTTGGGAGTAATTTGATCAAACAGCCGGCATATTCGGAGATGAAATACCGGGCCCCGGGTGCTCTTAGGAACACCGATCTCCTGATGGATAAGCTATTCTGGATTGGGGTGTATCCAGGGCTCTTGCCAGAAATGCTTGATTACATACTCGCAACGTTTGATATATTTTTTAAGAATCATTCAGCATAAATCACTAAATGTTAGAACGAAAAGTGATAAAAGAAGATAATATCAATAAAATGATCATTGTGGCATTTAATGTAAACTTTCCCGACTTTGAATTTATACCGATTATCCTTTAGATGCGAGCTTTCGTTTCAGATATCCCCAGAATCCTTCCAACCAAATCTTGCTTAAAGAGATTTCGGGTTGGAAACCGGTTCCATTGAAGACTGGGAAGAAGGAATCGTCGGGTAACTTAGTTACACATGCAGGATAATTGGTCTTCCTGTGATCGATCTCTTCAAGTGACCGGTACTTTCCCTTAAGGAGGGATATTGATAAAAAACCTTATTGTATTGGGACAATCCTCCCATTATGATGGTATTCCTTTTTATGAACTCGCAGCAAAATGATTCAGGAATAGAATGTATGAATGTTTCAAAAAATATTCAACGGCGATCATAGCTGTTGCATATTTCGTTATAGCAGTCCTCGCTTTTCGTGACGCGTTATTCTCTCCGAAGACAATAGGTCTTCTTCATGATTGGTCCTTCCCCCTCTATCCGGAACAAACGCGGCAAATCCTCCCCTCCGTATTCAGCGTCTGGAACCCCTCATCACTGGGATATTATTCCTTTACCACAGATACCACGTTCCAAATTGTTATGGGAATACTCTTTTTTCCTTCCACATCATTCTGGATAAAAATATCCCTGGTCGTAATCCTTTTTGTCGCAGGATTCTCGATGTACTGGCTGTTAAAAAATTATTTTGAGGCAAGTGCCACTGCGGCAGTATGTGCCGGCCTTTTTTATATGCTTACACCGGTCATGTTTACCCGCGTCATTGTAGGATATTATTTTTATCTCATCGGATATGCATTATTACCTTTCATCTTTTTCACATTTGTGTATGGTGTGAAAAACAAATCCATCCCCTCTCTTCTGCTCTGTGGGGTTCTGTTTGGTTTTGCGGCGATGCAGATACAATTCGCAGTGCTCATTCCGGTTCTTTTATTGCTTTTTATTTTTTCTCACAGGGAATATCTCATCAGGGGAATCAGTTCTCTCTGTCTGGTAACTGGTGTCTTTTGCCTCATTCAACTACCGCTTATGACATCCTATCTGACTTCGGTGCTGACCCAAGAAACATCATTCAATCAGCTGGCCAGCAGCGCACAATATTTCTGGCTTTATTTCTTCCCACCCCAACTGTCAGATGCGTTGATGCTCTTTGGGAAAGATTATGAATTTCTCTTCCTGCAGTATTTCCAGAACAGGATCCTGTTTCTTCCATTCATCGCGAGTGCTCTTCTTCTCCCGGTTATTGCATTTTCGATGTTCCGCAGAAAAAAAGCTCTCCCCTTCATCCTTCTCGGGATTCTCACGCTCATTTTAATGCTGGGCACCAATCCTCCATTCGGGATGCTCTATCAATGGGCCTACGAGAGAATACCTTTGGCTGAATTGTTCCGGACCAGTTACCACTGGGCGGTACTCCTTGCATTTTCCTATGCAGTTTTGTTGGGAATAGCCTACGATCAGATCGCCGGGATCCTTACGGAAAAAAAGAACTTTTCCCAATGGATCCGGGATGTCCTCCTCGTAGCAGGCTGTGTCTTTCTGATTTATCTCGCCTATATTTGGTCCAATATTTCCTCCCTCACCGGATCGCTTGAAAAACGGGGGATCCCCCCCTCTTCCATTGTTATCGGCATCTGCCTCTGTAGTGTGCTTCTCATCATCCTGTATCTCAAATCAGATGCCATCATCTCGCGGTTCATAGAGAAGACCTTCTGGCAGAAGAATTATCGGCCGATCTTCTGTATCCTTTTTCTCGGGATAATCCTTGTTTATGCCTGGCCCTTTTTTACGGGAAATTTTACCGGACGTCTCCAGCTCTATTCTTATGATCAGGAATATCAGACTCTTTTTACAAACCTGCAGCAGGAACAGGGTGATTTCAGGGTTCTCTGGCTTCCTATGATCTCTCCCATTCAATATAACGGTTATCAGTACCCGGGACACGACACGCTGATCGGTTATTCCCCAAAACCATCATTTACTCAGGATATCGCCATGTCCAACTCAGGAGATAAGTACACCACATACCTTGCAAATCTCCAGTATACGAATGATACCGAGTATTTTGGGGATGTACTTGACATCACTTCAACAAAATATGTGATTTACCGGGATGATTTTACGCCGGTCCTTCCCAATTACCTTCCGTTTGGTTCTGTCACAGGTTTCGAATGGAACAATACCCTGCCGTACACCTTCCTTCAGCACCAGAAAGACCTCAAAAACATTGGTACGGGAAATAATTACTCAATCTGGGAAAATGATATTACTCCTCGGATCTCTGCACAGGTCCCGGTTGCTGTCGCGGGAGATCTCTCCACAACAATCGGACTCAGTTACGCAAAGCCGATTCTTGGGTATTCTCAGATCCCGGCACTTCTCTATGTTGAAGACCCTAACACTCCCGGGTATCAGAATCTGGCAAAAACCATAGTATTTGACGGTGGCCGCACTGACGACCTGCTTTTTTCGTATATCAATACGAGTTATCTCTTTGATGCGGGCTGGTATACAAAGGAAATAGACGCACGAAATGGGTGGACTACTACATTCAACTGGTGGTGGTATGATGCGACCATGAGTGCCCAGCCAGAATACGGAGCGTTTACACTTACCTCCAATTCCTCATTAACCATAAACCCGGATCTCCCATCAGGAAATTATTCTGTATTTGTCAAAGCGCGATCAGGACCGGATTCGACCGATCTTATCTATACCCTGAATTCGATATCCCGAACGCTCGCCATATCTCATGACACGGATGCTTATAGTTGGCATTCACTCGGGCACTATAACCTCACCAGTACCTCCCTGACTATCAGGAGCGGTGGACGAAATGAGATTGAAACTGTTGCATTTGTTCCGGATCCCGAACTGGAAAACGCGGAAATCAAGGCCGCTCATTATTTCATCAACCGGAGTGTCGTGGTAATGTATGAACCGGAAATTTTCAACCAGACCTACGCCCGGCACACATTTGGTACGAGCAGAGGCTATCTCGAGCTTCCTGAGCAGACATATATATCCTTCTCTCTTTCCATCCCGAAAGAGACTGATTATTCAGAATATATCAGAATCCGGACCTATAGCCAGTCATCGGCAATTATTACTATCGATGCTGTACCATACACTGTGCAGCTCTTTCCGTCTGATGATTTTAATTGGATTCCGGTTACCAACATGACACTTTCCAGAGGCCTTCACACATTTTCCCTGCAGAGTATGAAAGCGCTTGATTTCGACACATTAATCCTGAAATCCACGGATTACCAATATGAACCGCCTAACGTAACGGTAACCTATAATCAGACACCGGGTATCACCGGAACAGATCCCACCCGATTTTCACTTACGAGTAACTCGGGAGAACCCTATTTCCTAGTCTTTAATGAAAATTATCATCCCGCTTGGGAACTGACCAATTCATCAGGTTACGAATTTGATCATTTCCAGATAAATTATTATGCAAACGGGTATTATGTGAATACCACCGGAAACACCACATTGAACTTGGGATTTGCCTATCAGCCTCCCTATATTATCTCGGTTATCGTTTCACAGGCCGGCCTGTTTGTTATGATTCTCCTTATCGCCATTGGTTTCTGGTATAAGAAAAAGAATCGCCATAATCATTGTAGATGATTGCAGTATTTTATCTGCAATTAAACGGGAATCGCAGATGGTAGTCATTGAATGAATCAGGATAACTTTAGTTTGTGAGTCTCCAACTTGTTGCGAATATTCAGGATCCTTTTGCGATTTGACAAATTAAAAAACGGCTCTCTAGAAATCCTGATCTAGGTTCTGTTAAATTGTTGTGGAATCATGAATCCTGTTAACGGGTGAGGGAGTAATTCATCAAATACATTGAATATGTCGCTCGCGAGCGATTATATCAAAATCGTTTGTTGCGGTCGAAATAACAAATTGGGAACGATTGTATCTCACGGTAGTTAACACTCATTTTCTATCTCATGACAAGTTTACAGAATCATTAATAGTATACAATGAATATCATAATCAATGAGAGAGAGAGTAAAAGTCGTCTCGCCGTCTTCGACTTACTACGTGTCTTCGCAATCAGCCTTATCCTCATCAGTCATATCAGCATAATGGAGAGTTATAAGCTATTATTTAATCAGACACCGGATAGCTGGATTGGCCATGTGTTCTTTTGGGATATCGGAAGCATCGGGATGCTCATATTTCTTTGTATCAGCGGTGCCGTTTTGGAATTAAATAAAAAGCCCATGAACACAACCATCGACTTTGTAAAGCATATGTTCAAGCGCCTTGTCAGGATATATCCCGCCTATTGGATGAGCCTGCTATTTGTGATCTTTCTTTACCTATATGTTAATGTTCATTATTTTGGCGACCTGTTCTGGCAGTTCTCGGGTTTCAGTGCCTTTGTCAATCAGTGGGGCGGCTTGTTGAACCCCGTCGCCTGGTGTATAAGCCTTTTCGTCGTATTATATACATTGTTCCCGTTAATCAGTAAAGCCATGGAACAACGGCCATTTATTAGTCTGGTGATATTGTTCATCCTGTCGATGGCTACGACATACTGGATAAACACCACGATAGCGCTCACGCAGACGCCCAACGCCTTTAGTTTCGCGCGCTGGTTCCCATTGTGTAACCTGTTCTACTTTGGCCTTGGAGTTTTCGTTGTCCGCAAACGCATATATCCCACATGGCAGGATAGGACCGGCATATTACCGTGGCTGGGAGCACTAAGCTTTTACGTGTTTTTGTTCCATCTTCCCATAATCGGAATAATAACCGCCGGAATCCCTATATACCTTGCATTCACGGTTTTGATATCAATAGCCGCCATGATTCTCGACGCTAAAATACAAGAATGGATACGAGGACTCATCGCTAGGCGGGTAGGCAAGCAATCAGTTCCAGCAATAATAAAATAACAAAGTTTTGGCTTTGTAGAAAACCTACGCCATACGGCGAATACTACTGACCACAAAAGCTAAGGACGAAATAGTATCAGCAAACCGGTTTATCAGGTTTGTTGAATTATCCTCCGGTTTGATCAGAGATTCCAGAATTCCTCCCATCTCATCAAAATTTTCAAAAAAGACATATTCCAAACACCAGTTACCATTCTCTGTCTCATGAAAGAGTACCTTGCCGAAGATTACCGGGATACCATGAATGCCTCCTCGTTCATCCCTGTTTAGGATAGAAAACGGAAACAATCTTCGGATATTACCGATGAAGAATTGCCCTGTCATTCGATCAGATCAAATATTGGTCGAAACGGTTTTCTCCGTTATGAAAAGAAAGTTAGGGGAATCCCCTCAAGGCTTGAAAATACTGACCCCGGATAAAGGAGATCAAAATCGAAGTGACCTCTATAACCTCTCACGATTAATGCGATCATACTTTGTTCTGATTGTGGGTGAGGAGTTCTACAAAGCCAAAAAACCATGAATTAAATTGCCTATGAGGTAAATCAATCAATTGAGAATTCATAAAGATCCCGGTTTACATAGAGGTATACGATCCACAGGTAGAACAGAGTAATAAGTGATATACCTATCAAGGCAATCATCCCTAATTGCGTAGCGAGTAATACAAAGGCACCAATGTACCCGGCCGTGAGAAGGATGACGACTGCCTCCAGCTTGAGCGCCATGCATTTTTCTTTGTCTTGGGTGAAACGATCCTTCATTTCCAGTATACGGACAACCACTCCACCAACCAGGAGGAGATATGCAAAGATTGCAATACCTTCTGCCAGAGTCTCGCTATACATGAGAAGGAATGGCGTTATCGCAAGGGCAATGATCGCTTCGATGATGATGAGGGAAGAGACTTCCAGTTTTTCCAAAGTCCCCAGCGCCAGTTTCCAGAGGAATTCGGTGGAGATTTTCTGTCGGGGTACAAATGCGAAGAACCCTTCTTTCCGAAGGAGGGTCATACCAAATATTCCCAGCACAATCCATGAGATCCCGACAAATGCGACGATGCCAGCAGCGACCGATTTTCGTAAGATAACCCGGAAACCGGGAAGGTTGCTCTTGGCTATAATCAGCGTTGACGGCGCCGGCTGTGTTGCATCGATGGTCGTCCCCATCTCAGCGGTCACCAAGTCCGCAGGGAAATAATATACCTCCGGATTTCTCTGGACAGTGACAACCTGATAGGGAGACAGCGGTAGTTGAGGCAGATCGAAGGTGACCCGGTTCCGGGGGTCGCCATTACCGTTTTGTGCATTTGATAGTGGCGCATTTTCACCGAGGGTCACCATTGTGTATCCCAAGTCTCCTTTCTCAAGGATCAGCTTCGCGTTATCCTGATCCTGTGCGGTCAGGGTGAAATCGACCTGAGCAGGGGTGGTATCCATTGGTATGGTTTTACGAATGGACAGCGTATTCCCGGACATGGTCGGCGGGGAAATATCCCCTTGAGTTCCGGTGATGGTGAGGGTCAGCCCATCCAGATCTTGGAAGGTTACATCGGTCCAGTCGGAGGTAGTTTCAATACTCCCCGTAGTTGTTACACGAGTTGTACTTTCGTTTGTCCGTCCAGATTTTGGAACTTCCAGAAAAAAGGTGTTGTTGACATAAGGGAGGAGTCCGTATTGACCAGTCACAAAATAGTCATTATCCCCGACACTGATATGCACAAATCCGTCATTATTTTTATATGCCGTGATCGTGCTCTGGTCAGGCATATTCAGGTCAAGAACATACTTCGCCCGGTGGAACGTATTGTCATTGTCCGTGTATTTCAGATAGATGAATGAATCTCCAATGATGTTTTCTGAGAGGTTCTGGTCATCCGCGGACAATAGTTTTCCCCGGGTGATCGATGCATCGTTAAAAACGACCTGAGTCATATTCGACGTCATTTCAATAGTGACCGGAAGATTGGAGACCGTTGTTCGTCCCTGGATATAATTGACATATTCGTAGTGATCCACCATGGCGCGGGCGATTCCCCCGTCTCCTTTTTCAATTGTAATAAGGGGTTGATTCTGGGTAAACGAGGCATATGCCGTAAGTGAGACTTCAACATCCTGACCGGACAGGTTCTGGAAGAGAATCAATTGTTTGCCAATAACCGGCACATGATTGGTTCCGGTAAGTGAATTGATCTTTACATTCTCAATTTCCATTCCTGTCAACCGGATCGCTGCATAGCTTGAATTGGTAGACAGGATGATGGGGATGAGGATGGATCCCTGAACGTTGTTCAGGGTGCCGATACCAGCAATCGCCGCGGATGCAGTTCCACCCGAACCCTGATTAAGAGAAATTTTGACTGTATCCGGTATATCTGAAAGGGAAACCCTGACATGGGTTATGCCGGATCCATTAACCATGAGTACATTTTGTGTATACCCCAGCTGCCCCGGTGCACGGATTATCGTAATCCCGGAGATCGTTGCACCCCCAAAGGAAAGGTACGACTGGTCTGAACTCTGGTTCACCGTAATGTCCAGCGTTGATGGGCCGCCACTCCCGACAAGATTTTGTACTGCAAAAAAAAGAGGGATACAGAGGAGGAAGAATGCAAGGAGAATAAATGTTTTCATGGTGATATGGAGATCAGGGATTTTCATTCCAAAATAATGTTATCGTGTCGTAATTTAATGGTTTCCCGGATATACATCAAATACTTTGACAAAATCTGAAAACTGGTTCCGGATCACCACACCAACACGGCCACGATCCAACGCAATGCAAGAGTGTTTTGTATGTATTTATAAAGATACATTATAGTGAATAGCTAATTATCCCTGTTTTTACATGGATACAACCAAATAAGAAGATCCTGTGAAAAAGATCCTGTGAAAAACCAGAACATCTCCCGAATCCTGAATGGTTTTTGAGCGCTACTGCTACACCGGATGATAATTTCGAATAGTTATGAGGTTAAAAATATTGTAAGAGATACAGGCGAAGAGATTTTTGGTATAGACCCGAAAGTGGGTAGAACCATCACATGTCCGGCATGAAACTCCCGTTGATTACCGTAAACGATCGTTCAACCAGAGATCGGATTCTGTGGAGAATTTGTTATTGAATTCTGGCCGCAACAAAGGTATAATATTGCTCGGGTACAGAGCATTCACACTTTTATTATATGCTTCCGATTATCTCAAAATTTGCACAACCAATAAGAAAATGGCAGTACCATTTAAGATCTGATGAAAACCTAAGTTATCAATAACACAAATATATCTTTAAATTAAAAAAATAAGACTAGGAAGATTTACGTGTTACATGGAGTTAAAATTTTTACTATAAAGAAGAATATCGATGAACGGGGTATTTTCTCTGAAATATTACGGACAGACTGGGATGATTGGTTTAAAAATGATACAATCCATCAAATAAATATATCAACAAGCGAACCCGGCATAATCCGGGCATGGCACAGGCACTCCCGAGGACAGGTGGATTATATTTGTGTTATCAAAGGGCAATTGAAGATTTGTATATATGATGGTGACCCAAACTCGCAAACGAAAGAAGAATTAAACGAAATAATCACAACGGAAGAAAATCCCCAAGTTATCAGAGTTCCGGGTTATTACTGGCATGGAACGAAATGTATTGGAAATAAAAGGTCGTGCACATTATATTTTGTGACGAGACTCTATAATTACGCAAATCCTGACGAAGAACGTCGACCGTGGAATGATCCATCCATAATAAACCCGTTAACCGGTGAGCCATATGATTGGAATTGAGACAAAAAACAAACAAATAAATGACGGCTATTACCACAGAAATACTTGTAGGATATGCGGGGGTATCCATGTTGAGAAATTTCTTTCCTTGGGCCCCATACCCCTCGCCAATAATTTGTTGGAGGAAGATGAAGTAAGCAATAAAGAAATATATTATCCCCTGGATGTATTTTTTTGTAAAGATTGCCATCTGGTTCAGTTACTGGATGTTGTTTCACCAGACCTGATGTTTAAAAATTATGTTTATATGACTGGTGCCTCAGAACCAATGCAAAAGCATTTTTCAAGTCTGGTTGAGGATTCGTGCAGGTATATTAATCGTGGAAAAAAGGGTTACGTTGTAGATATCGGAAGCAATGATGGGACCCTGCTCCAGATTTTCTCTCGTCATGGGTTTGCGACGTTGGGCGTTGAACCTGCAACGAATCTTGTAAAAATATCGGAATCAAAAGGAATTCGAGCAATTAATGCCTTTTTCAATACCGATACTGCTCATAAGGTTTACCAAAGGCATGGGGCGGCGGATGTTATTACTGCAACAAATGTATTTGCGCACGTTGATAATCTTCAGGATGTCCTGAACGGGGTTAATCATTTATTATCCTCTGAAGGAATCTTTATTATTGAAGTACCGTATCTGTTCCATTTGATAAACAGATTGGAATTTGATACGATTTATCATGAACATCTCTCCTATTTCTCTCTGGAATCATTGTTATTCCTTTTTGAGAAATATGGTATGACAGTTGTTGATGTAAAACAAGTCTCTACCCATGGTGGCTCGATTCGGGTATTTATAAAGAAAGGGGGAAAGTCATCAAAAAATGTACTCTCATTATTAAAATTTGAAAATGACGAAAAAATTAACGACTTTGCTACATACATTAAATTTGGAAACGACGTATCCAAACTTAGGCAAGAACTGATTGACCTTTTGAAAAATCTTAAAAAAAGTGGGTACAGGATAACCGGTTATGGGGCCACCGCTAAAGGGAATACCCTTTTAAATTATTGTAATATCGGAATAGAATACCTCGATTATATATCTGATACAACCCCATTAAAACAAGGAAAGTATACCCCGGGGATGCATGTGCCAATTGTTTCTGAAGAACAATTCCATAAGAACCCCCCAAATTATGCAATTTTACTTGCATGGAACTATGCGGATGAGATACTTCAGAAAGAAACAACGTACCGAAAGAAAGGGGGGAAATTTATCCTTCCGATACCCCGACCCACAGTAATTTAAAAGAATATGAGAATTATGAAAACAATAACAACATTGTATTTAAATAATTGTGTGCCGTTTTATGCAATTCCTAGGTTTTCAGAATTTTTCAGCCCTAACGGGAAAATACAATTAGGATTGTCCAAAACATTTTTCACAGGGAGTGAATACCCCATTACAGGAAAGGAGTCAGAAATATGCGACTACTAATAACCGGCGGGGCAGGATTTATTGGGAGTAACTTCATCCGGTATCATCTTTCATGTAATCCATCCGATGAAATTATTAACGTGGATTCATTGACCTATGCAGGAAATCCCAATAATTTATTCGATATACAGAATGATTCACGATATTATTTTTTTAAGGAAAATATCTGTAATCAATCCAAGATAGAAAGAATAATAAAAAAACATGACGTTGATGCAATAATTAATTTTGCAGCTGAGACCCACGTTGATCGTTCGATAAATAATCCTGACACTTTTTTACACACAAATATCCTCGGCACTCATACGCTTCTTAACCTGGCACGGCAATACGAACTGTCGTCGTTTCTCCAGATCTCAACGGATGAAGTGTATGGGAGTAGGGTATCAGGATCATTCTGTGAATCGGATCGTCTTACCCCCTCCAGTCCTTATTCTGCAAGTAAAGCCAGTTCTGACCTGATTGCTCTTTCATATAAAATAACCTACGATTTACCGGTAATTGTGACCCGATGCACAAACAATTTTGGCCCCTATCAATATCCGGAAAAGCTTATCCCCCTTTTTGTCACCAATCTTTTGAGAGGGAAAACGGTTCCGGTATATGGAACCGGGAAAAATGTGAGAGATTGGATTTATGTCGTGGATCATTGTAGCGCAATAGATCTTCTTCTGAAAAAAGGTCGGGCCGGCGAGATTTATAATATTGGTTCAGGAAATGAGATGAATAATTTGGAGATCACTGAACTGCTGCTTTGTTTCCTTGAAAAAGGGAATGAAATGATCACATTTGTGAAGGATCGTCCAGGACATGACTTCCGCTACTCTATTGATTGTTCAAAAATAAAGAAACTTGGATGGAAACCAGCATATTCTTTTAAAAGTGCATTGAATGAAACAGTAGATTGGTATAAAATGAATTCCTGGTGGTGGGAACCATTAAAACAATAACTGGATCTATCTTGATTCTCGGAGCATCTGGAATGCTTGGTCATGCATTACAGAAGATATTCCAGGATGCAATACCTCTGAATCACAGGGATCTTGATGTTACCGATAAAAAGGAGGTTATGGATATTATTTGTGAGAACAATTATTCCCTTGTGATAAATTCTGCAGCTTATACACAGGTTGAAGCATGTGAAGAAAAGCAGGAACTGGCTTTTGCAGTGAATGCTCAGGGGCCGGCTCATATAGCAGTTGCCTGCAAAAAAGCCAGGTCTGCATTGGTTCATTTTAGTTCTGATTATGTCTTTGATGGAACGAAATACGAATATGTGGAAAACGATATCCCAAATCCACTGAATATCTATGGGAAATCGAAATTTCTGGGTGAAGTGAATATCCAGAAGAATATGGAAAATTATTGGATTATCAGAACTTCCTGGCTCTTCGGAGATCATGGGAAAAACTTTATTGATACCATTCTAAATCTTTCAAAACAGAGAGATACTGTTGAAGTAGTTAATGATCAATTTGGTTCTCCAACGTATTCTTGTGACCTTGCAGAA
>Ga0326727_10011992_pt1 | contig 19922 bp, 16 predicted proteins | sample MB2enrmetagenome_FD_207643 | JGI IMG/M metagenome (GOLD analysis project Ga0326727, IMG submission 207643) | Lab enriched peat soil microbial communities from McLean, Ithaca, NY, United States - MB29MY | ecosystem: Environmental > Terrestrial > Soil > Wetlands > Peat | place: USA: New York...
CGATTTCCTTGCGGCGGCGATGCTGCTTCTCTTCGAGTGCCAGCAAGGCGCGGCGCATCAGGCCGGTCTGGGAACGCTCCAGACGATCGCGGCGCCAGTAGAGCCGGGCCAGGTCGTCGACCTGTTTGTCCAAGAAGGCGTCGCCGGGGCCGAAGGAATCGCGCAGCTCCTGCTTCAGAGCTTCGAACTGGGCCGGGTCTTCGCCTAGGGCCCGCATCACTTCGTAGTGATTTTCGGGGTCGGAACGCTCGCCGTGTTGGAGGGCGTTCATTTTGGAATTCTCTTTACCGGCCGCGGTGCACGGACCGTGGGAGCGCCGGCCATTGGAGCGGGCGGCGTCGAGCAGTTGAGGAGTAAGTTGAGGCGATGTGCGAATCGACATAAGATCTCCAGGGAGAGAGTTTCGGGTAGGATGCAGGGGCGGTTCGCGAACCGCCCCTACCCGGGACTTGCGGTTGTCCGGGGCGAATCCCCAGCGTATAGGCTAATGCGACCAACAGCGCCGAAACATGGGCACACTTCGGCGTGGTCAGGCAACTATATCGTTGCCATTTTTTGATCGATGCCACTCTCACACTCGCTCCCCGTCGAGACATTTGTCGATAACCTCTTCCAGCAAAGGCAAAGGGATAAGATAGCGCGATCCCACGCGCACCACGCCGATGCGGCCGGAATTGATCCAGCGGTAAAAGGTCGGGAGTGAAATGTTGCCGCCGGTGCGCCGGCAGAGCATGCGCCAGGCATGCTGGGGAGTGAGCATAGGCAAGACGGAAGGGGATGATTTGGAATTCCGCCTGAGCGGGGCCGGGCTCAGAGATCGTGCGACGTACGTTTTCATGGCTTTGCAATTCCTCCGGCAAAGTTCATCGTCGAAAAGCGGCACCCGGGATAATGTTCATGCTGCGAAGTTCTGAGCATCGCACCCGGCTGCTCTTAGTCTGCCGACACTTATCACGCCTGCTCCTCCGAATCTCGACGGGGAATTAGGCGCAGTTTGTTCCCCGCCGAGGAATACAGCTTGGTTCAACTCCTTGACAGCGGGGAGCCGGTTGGTTCGGGTCAAAGCTGACGATGGATTCCGCTAGGAAGCCTCGCCTAGCAGAAACCGCACGCGTTCGGCTGCCAGCCGATGGCGATCTTGTACGCGCCCATCGTCAGGCTCGGTATCCGGCAAGCCGAATCTGGCCTGGTCGAGAAGCAAGGACGATGGTTGCAAGGACTGGAAGCAGCGAGGTTCTGCGGACTGGCGACGGTGATGCGCGCACTCGCCGCTAGCGCCGGGCTGCGCTGGAAAAACGCACGCTTTGTGCCGGCAACGCGCGACGTAGGACTCCCGACGCAGCGTTCCGGCCCGGCCTCGCAGCGACGCACAGGACTCGGGCGGGCGGACTCCCTCCCTCTTATGCGCGAACCCGCGGCGAGTTGAGGCGACCGGCGCCGGGCGAACGACACCAAGGTGGGAGGAGAATAACCTTGCAGCCTTACGACAATCATCATATGGCATGTTAGAACTCCTTGAGAGATCGGATGGAAGCTGGCGGTGAAAATGCTAATGAAGGGGTGTGGGACAAAGCGTCCCGGGGGTTTTCGAAGCCTCAGAGCTTTTTTCAATTTACCCCCTCCCGAAATAATATGAAATGTGCTACCATCTCTTGCTAGACGGCACGGGAGGTAGGCTAAGTTTTTTCTAGCCGAGGAACGTCCAAAGCAGAGTAGGCCACTTTTCTTCAACTCTACGCTCCAAGGTTCCGAGAAGTGGGAAGAGATGAAACCCGAAGGCAGGAGGCTCGAGTGAAGTGGGAACGTGAACCAGAACTTCCGCGGGTAATTCGGCGCAAGCGAGGCGAGGGAATAATTGAGGAAGCGCTTGGGACCAGAGAGTCGCATTGCGATGAGTGAGCCCCTTGACCGCGAACTTGCCCGCAACCTGGTGATTGCGACAAAGACACCAGGGGAAAACGCGAGGGCAGGCCGGAGAGGTTCAAGGAACAGGCCCGCCTGGGGAAAAGCCGTCCGCCGCTTGGAACCCGGCCCCACATCCGGGAGGGCGGAGGTTGTGCCTTCCAGGGTAGCCGAAGTAAGGACCGTAGCTACACTTGAAAGCCCTAGTGATTCTAGCCTATAGCTGTTATAAATGTCAAGTGTTTTTTTTGCCAGGAGAGGAGGATTTACCATGGAAGAGATGAATGCCGCGAAAGTAGTGAAGAAGGTCCGGCAGAGATTAGAAGTCAGCCAGGAGGGCCTGGCGCGCCTGCTGAACGCCACCAAAGGAGCGGTGCAACACTGGGAGCGAGGCCGCAATCGGCCCGACCTGGCGCGCCTGCTGGCGCTAAGGCAGCTCTGCCCGCAGGGGCTGGAACGGAAGGAACTGGAAACGCTGATCAAGGAAACCCAGGCCCACGTTGCGCCTTTGCCGGTAGGCCAGCCGGGACCGGGCGGAAGGATCATTCCACCCCACCCAGGTGAAAGCCTGATCCTGCTGCGCAGGGACAACAATAAGCTGCGAAAGCAGGTAGCGAAACTCGAATCAACCTTGAAGCGCCGTGCCGAACAGTTGCGCATTTTAGAAGACCTGGCAACGGAGTTGCAGCGTGAAATGGCCAAGCTGCGAGCCGGCGTAGCACCTGCCACGCCTGAATCCTCGAGTACCCCGGTTCCTCAGGCGACGGAGTAACCGCAGGGCTGGACAAACCGAACTCGCGGCGAGTGTGCCCGAGCGCTGCGGGAAGTAGTGTGCGACGGGCCAGTCGGCCCGTGCGGCCGGCAGTTCGGAAGCCGGCCTAGAAACTCTTAAGACGCGCCGCCCGGACGGCGAAGACGAGGGAGAGTCCTTCAGACTCTCCCTGGCGTTCCAAGAGCCGCAGAGACGTTACAGCCTGTCCCGGAAGTCCGCGGACCTTGGGCGGCGAGCGAAGTTCCAAGAGGAGGTCGGATGCGTGCCTGAGGAAAGCTCTCTCTTGGTATGTCCCGTGCTTCATACTTGGTTACCCTCCATTCGAGTCGGCGGCTGGGCTGCGGGTCGGTGATTCGCGATGTAGAGACGGGGCAGCGTTCTTGTGAGAACGGTTCTCCGGTGAGGGTCTACAGATGAGGCCCGCCTTATACGACATCCGAGTCGAGCTTTTGGCGAGTGGTTTGGTCCTGTGGTCGCGGCCCGACTGCTCAATGACTCGTTTGACGAGTGCCGTCCCATTCTCGGCTTAGCGCTGCCGATGCCCTGGCGAGCCCAGCAGGGGGGACCTGCCTAACAACGCTGAGACTCAAGAGTGGACAAAGCAAGCTGCATGGCAATTTCGTGGCCAGTTATATTCCTAGGCACTCCTGCCAAGGGAGAGGAGTGTTCCAGCGACACACGAGACGGTGACGCTTGCCCCTTTGCCTCCACGTGGAGAAGACGGGCGATAAGCTGTGGACGTGAGACTTAGGGAAACTCGTGTTGCCTCAATACTCTGCAAGCCATGGGGAAGGCGCGAGCGGCAGCAATTACTACTTCAATAATCAATAAGACCTTAAAGTTGAGTAAGATTACCGTAATAAGATAATCCATACCAGTTTAATCGACAAATTTCGTCACCCCCAGTTGCCAGTTTTCGTCATTCACCGCCCCCGTTATCCCACGTGGGCTCTTTCCGGGAGCTAGTGATGAGCGCTGAACTTCGAAATCAGGTTACGATCGTGACCGGGGCCGGCCGCGGTCTGGGGCGCGCCATCTCGGTGGCGCTAGCCAAGGCCGGAGCGGCGGTGGGCGTCGTCGCCAGGTCCGAGGCGCAGGTCGCCGAAACGGCGGGCGCCGTCAAACAGGCTGGCGGGGAACCTTTGGCCGTCATCGCCGACGTCAGTGACCCCGCCGCGGTTGAACGTGCGGCGCGCCAGGTGGAAGCCGCCCTAGGCCCCATCGATCTGCTCGTGAACAATGCCGCCACCCCGGGGCCTCTGGGCCCCATGTGGGAGGCTGTCGCTGACGAGTGGTGGCATTCCTTCGAGGTGAATTTGCGCGGCCCCTTCCTCTGCTCGCGCGTCGTTTTGCCGGGCATGATCGTGCGTCGCCGGGGCCGGATCATCAATCTGGCCACCAGCGCTGCCACGGTCGCGGTCGCGCACATGGGCGCCTACGTCATTGCCAAGACCGCCCTCATCCGCTTTACCGAGAATTTGGCGGCGGAACTCGTCAACTCCGGCGTCAGCGTTTTCGCTATTGATCCCGGCACCGTGCGCACTGCGCTAAGTCAGTACGTGCTTGAATCCGAAGCCGGGAAAAAGTGGTTGCCGTGGTTCCGGAAGCTATTTGATCAGGGGCGGGACGTGCCCCCCGAGAAGGCGGCGGAACTGGTCGTGCAATTGGCCTCGGGCAGGGCAGATGCACTCTCCGGACGCTTCCTCGGTGTTGCTGACGACCTCCCGAAACTGCTGGAACAGTTAGAAGAGGTTAAGCGCTCCGGCCTCTACACGCTACGCGTGCGCAAGCTGTAGGGGCGTTCGCGAACCGCCCCTACCTTAATTTGAACTGCTCGTCGATTTCCACCTGGTACCCGCTGGCGAGGCAGTTCGTTTCGTTCGCCATAAGAAATTGTTCACGCGATCCGTCTGGCGCGTGGCCATGATCTCGTCCTAGACGGCACGCACCTCCGGGCTGGCTTGCTCATACTCAATTAAACTCGGTATCGCCATCGGGGTCTCTCCACAATTCGACATCAACGACGGTGTTCGACTTCATAATTACGCTGAAATAATGTAAAGTCCAGTGCTTGACGCGCTTTGCGTCTTCAGCCGCAAACCTCCACAACCGAGGTCTGCGCCGCTCAGAGCATCGGAAGCAGGGGGAAGAAAATGGACCAGGAGCAATTCTTCAGCTTGACGAATCGTGTGGCCGTAGTGACGGGCGGCGGGCAAGGGATCGGGGAAGGCATTGCCGGGCGTTTACACGCCGGCGGAGCGAAAGTTGCGATTTTGGACGTGAACCATGATGCTGCCAATTCGGCAGCCGGTTCCTTCGAGGGGATGGGCGTCGAGTGCGACGTCTCCTCCGCGCTTTCGGTGAAGGCAGCGATCGACCGCGTGCGGGAAAGGCTCGGGCCTATCGACATCGTGGTGAACAACGCGGGAATTACGGGCAAGACGGCGCACCTCTGGGAATTGGACGAAGCAGACTTGGACCGCGTCTACGCTGTGAATCTCAAGGGCACTTTCCTGATGTGCCGGGCGGTGATTCCCGAAATGCTCGCGCGGCGCTACGGCCGGATTGTGAATGTAGCTTCGATTGCCGGCAAGGAGGGAAACCCCACCCTCGTTCCTTACTCGAGCACGAAGGCGGGAGTGATTGCGCTCACGAAGGCTCTGGCCAAAGAGGTCGCCGGCCAAGGTGACATCACGGTGAATAGCATTGCTCCCGGAGTGGTGCGGACCAAGATCCTGGATACTATCGCGCCTCAGACCGTTCAGTACATGATCAGCAAAATCCCCATGGGGCGCACGGGGAAGATTGAAGAGGTCGCGGCGCTGGTGCATTTCCTTGTCTCCTCGGAAGCGTCGTTCACCACCGGCCAGTGCTACGATATTTCAGGGGGAAGGGCGACGTACTGATGAACCGTCCGTCGTCCGTGGTCAGTTGTCAGTTGATAACGAACAACGGACCACGGACAATGGACGTCCCTAACCTCCTTCCATGACTGGCCGGAAAGTTGGTAATGTAGTGGCATATGCGTTTTGAACTTTTCGTGGCGCTGCGGTACCTGAAAGCCAAGCGACGGCAATCCGTCATCTCCGTAGTGACGATCATCTCCATCATAGGGGTCACGGCCGGCGTCTGCGCGTTAGTTGTGGCGCTGGCGATCAACAACGGATTCCGCGAGGAATTGGAGAAGAGCCTGCTCGGAGCCACCGCCAACGTCAACCTTCTGCGCTCCAAGAACGACGGGATCAGGGACTACGAAGCCTTGAGCGTGCGCCTCAGCAGGCTGCCGCATGTGGTAGCCTGTGCTCCCACGCTTTACGGAGAGGTTCTGGCCTCTTTTCGTTCTCGCGCTTCCGGCATAGTTTTGAAAGGTATCGATCCGCAGCGTGAAGTCCACGTCGGAGACCTGCTGCTGAAACTGCGGGAAGGAAGCCTTGAAGGCCTCTCGCAGACCTTTGCGGATGCTGATCCCATCATTCTTGGCAAAGAGTTGGCCAAGTCGTTGGGAGCCTACGTCGGCGACACGATCCTCATTACCAGTCCCCAGGGTTACCTGACTCCGCAAGGCGTGTTTCCCAAGTACCGTCACTTTCGGGTGGTCGGGGTTTTCGATTCCGGCTTCTACGACTTCGACGCCACGTGGGCGTTCACCAACCTTCCCGCGGCGCAACGCCTGCTGGATTTGGCGGATGTTGCCTCGGTGATTGAGTTCAAGATTGATAATATTTATCTTGCACCCTCGGTGGCTGAGGAAATCAAGGCCGCCGCCGGCAAGGGATTTGAGACCAGTACCTGGATGGAACAGAACCATTCCCTATTAAGCGCGCTGCGGCTGGAACGGTTGGTGACCATCCTGACCATCGGCTTGATCGTGGTGGTGGCCGCCCTCAACATCTTCATTACCTTGGCCATGATGGTGATGGAAAAGAACCGGGATATCGCCGTGCTGATGTCTATGGGCGCCCGGAAGAGGCAAGTCTGGGCGGTTTTCACTCTCCACGGACTGCTCATCGGAGCCTTCGGCACTTTGCTGGGGCTGATTCTGGGTTACGGAGGCTCTTGGCTGGGGGGCCGCTACAAGCTTTTTCCACTCCAGCCTGATGTTTACGCGCTGGCTTCGGTACCTTTCCATGCCCGTCCTTGGGACGGGGTTTGGATCAGCCTGGCGGCGCTCGTCATCAGTTTTCTGGCGACTCTCTACCCGTCGTTATCGGCATCGGGGCTGGACCCGGTGGAAATTCTCCGCTATGAATGAGTCATTGAGTCATCGGGCCATTGAGTCATTGGGCCATCGGGCCATTGAGTCATTGAGCCATGGAGGTGGCACAGCGCAGGCGCCTGTTTAACCAAGTCAAGGAAGATTATGGCAACACAGCCTGAGCAACTGAGGGAAAGAACAAAGCAGTTTGCGATTCGGGTCGTGAGGCTTTTTCGAAGCTTGCCGAAAAGTGACGAGGCCCGGATCATGGGAAAGCAGTTGCTCCGAGCGGGAACATCGGTGGCAGCGAACTATCGTGCGGTATGTCGGGCTCGCTCCCGAGCCGAATTCATATCGAAGATAGGAGTTGTCGTAGAAGAGGCTGACGAGACGGTTTTCTGGCTAGAGATGCTCGTTGAGACGGGGGTACTGCCGAGACCGCGAATGGAAGAGTTGCTGGCAGAAGCCAACGAGTTATTGGCGATCCTCGCGGCGTCTCAACGGACCGCAAGGGCCGGTGGGAGGCAAGGGAATTGAGTCATTGAGTCATTGAGCCATTGAAATGCAAAGACAATACGACTCGCTGGCTTAGTGAACGAATGGCTCAATGACAAAATGGCTCAATGGCCCAGTGACCAAATGACTCAATGACCCAATCTTTATTGCGCGCCGAAAAGCTGACGAAGATCTACCGCTCAGGTGACGAGGAGATTGTCGTCCTGGACGCACTGGACTTAGACGTCCGTAGGGGCGAACTGGTCGCCCTGGTGGGTGAGTCTGGAACGGGCAAAACGACGCTGCTCCACCTGCTCGCTGCTCTGGACACTCCGACGACGGGTGCGGTATACTTCATGGGGCAGAGGCTCAGTGAGTTTGGCCACGAGGAACGTGCCGCTTACCGGAATGCGCGTGTCGGTTTTGTATGGCAGATGCACTACCTCCTGCCGGAATTTACGGCGCTTGAGAACGTAGTAATCCCGCAGTTGATTGGCGGCCTTGAGTTCTCGCCGGCCAGGGAGCGCGCGCGGGAACTGCTGGGGGAAGTTGGGCTGGCCAATGCTGCCGGGCGACGCGTGGGTGAGCTTTCGGGGGGTGAACAACAGAGAGTCGCTTTGGCCCGCGCCTTAGCCAATCAGCCCGCCTTGCTGCTGGCCGATGAACCAACCGGCAGCCTGGACCAGCGCACTGCCCAGCGGGTGATTGAGTTGTTGGAGAGACTGCACCGGGATCACCAGTTGACCTCGGTGCTAGCCACCCATAATCCGCAATTGGCCGGGCGCGCGCAGCGGATTTTGCGCCTGGTGAATGGAAAACTGAAGGACGGGTAGGGCGGGCCCTAGGGCCTGCACCTCTAAAACCAGTGGTTCAATGACCTGCTACCCCGGGGGGCCGGGGGGAGGGGTGACCGAGAGGGCTGAGGACCTATGTTCGAACGCTATACAGAAAAGGCGCGCCGCGTGATTTTTTTCGCCCGCTACGAAGCTAGCCAATTCGGCTGCCCCTATATCGAAACGGAGCACTTGCTGCTGGGGTTGCTGCGCGAGGATAAAGCGCTGACCAACCGCTTCCTCCGCTCCCACGCCTCGATTGAGTCCATCCGCAAACAGGTTGAAGGCCGGACTCCGGTGCGCGAGAAGGTCTCGACTTCCGTGGACCTGCCCTTGAGCCAGGAGTGCAAGCGGGTGCTGGCTTTCGCGGCGGAAGAGGCTGAGCGCCTTTCGCACAAACATATAGGAACGGAGCACCTCTTATTGGGTTTGCTGCGCGAGGACAAATCGTTCGCGGCGGAGATGCTGCACGAACGCGGGTTACGCCTGAACGCCTTGCGCGAGGACATGAACCGCGCGCAGAACGAAAAATCCTCCAGTTCACGTCCGAAGGAAGCCTCCCTCCTCTCCGAATTCAGCCGCGACCTCACGCAATGCGCGTTGGAGAACCAGCTCGATCCGTTGATCGGCCGCGAGGCCGAGCTGGAGCGGGCGGTCCAGATCCTCTGCCGCCGGACCAAGAACAACCCGGTCCTGATCGGGGAGCCGGGCGTGGGCAAGACGGCCATCGTGGAAGGACTGGCGCAGCGAATTACCGACGGTGATGTACCTTCCTTTCTCGCCGACAAGCGAATTCTGGCACTGGATCTTTCTTTGATTGTGGCGGGCACCAAATACCGCGGCCAATTCGAAGAACGTCTGAAGACCATCATGAAGGAGTTGATGGAGTCGCAAAACGCCATCGTCTTCATCGACGAACTGCACACCCTGGTGGGGGCGGGGTCGGCGGAAGGCTCCCTTGACGCCGCGAACATTCTCAAGCCGGCATTATCGCGCGGCGAAATCCAGTGCATTGGCGCCACCACCCCGGCGGAATTTCGCAAATCAATCGAAAAGGACAGATCGCTCGAGCGGCGCTTCCAGGCCATCAAGGTCGCCCCTCCGTCGGAAGGCGAAGCCGTCAAGATTCTTTTCGGCATCAAGGAACGGTACGAGAAGTTCCACGCGGTCAGTTACACCGACGAAGCTCTCAGCTCCGCCGTCTACCACTCCAGCCGCTATATTCCCGATCGATTCCTGCCGGATAAAGCGGTGGATCTGATTGACGAGGCGGGGGCGCGGGTGAAACTCCGGCAGAGTTCCCTGCCCGAAGAGATGATCGACGTGCAGAAGAAGATCAAATTCGTGGTGCATCGCATGGAGAATGCCATCGCCAACCACGAATTCGAAAAGGCGCGCTTCTATTCGGATGAGGAGCGAAAGGAACGCGAAAGCCTGCGGCTGCTGCGCGAAAAATACAATATCGACGAAACGGCCATGGGCAGCGTTACCCGCGAAGACATCGAAGATGTGGTGTCGCGGTGGACGGGCGTACCGGTGACCTCGATTAAGGAGGAAGAGAGCTCGAAGCTGCTGAGGACGGAGGAGGAACTGCACAAGCGGATTATCAGCCAGGACCGCGCCATCTCAGCGCTGGCCAGGGCGATTCGCCGCTCCCGCGCCGGCCTCAAACCTCCCGGCCGGCCTGTGGGCTCTTTCCTGTTCCTGGGCCCTACCGGCGTCGGTAAAACGGAAATGGCACGTTCGCTGGCAGCTTTCCTTTTCGGAAGCGAGCGGGCGCTGATTCGTTTCGACATGTCGGAGTTCATGGAGAAGCATTCGGTCTCCAAGCTGATTGGGTCGCCTCCCGGCTACGTGGGTTATGAGGAGGGTGGCCAACTTACGGAGCGAGTCCGGCGCACGCCCTACTCGGTGATCCTTCTGGACGAGATCGAGAAGGCCCACCCTGATTTGTTCAACATACTGCTGCAGGTCTTTGAGGACGGGCACCTGACGGATGGACTGGGGAATACGGTGGACTTCAAGAACACCATCCTCATTATGACCTCGAACATCGGGGCTCGCTACCTGCAACGCCGCACCCACCTGGGGTTCCAATCCGCGGCGGAAGGCGCCACCGAACGTAAGGCTGAAGACATGGTGATGTCTGAAGTCAAGCGGCTGTTCAATCCTGAGTTCCTGAACCGCTTGGACGAAGTCATCGTCTTCAATGCGCTGAGTGATAACGATCTCATCCAGATCCTGGAACTGCTGGTCGGGCAGATGAACCAGAATCTGGAGCATAAGAATATTTCGCTTACCCTGTCGCGTGAGGCGAGCCAGTGGATTCTGGAAAAAACTTGTGAGGACCGCTCCTATGGCGCTCGTCCGCTACGCCGGGCTCTCCAGAAGTATGTTGAGGACCCGCTTTCGGAAGCCTTGATCCAGGGGGAGATTCACCCTCCCTCGGTTCTGGAAGTGGTGGTAGAGAACCACGGTCTCTGTTATCGGTCGATGAATGACAAGCTCGTTGCGGCCACGCCACTCGCACGTTAGTGCAGCCTGCCCCATTGAGTCATCGAGCCATTGTGCCATTGAGTCATTGAGCCATCGGGTGATTGGGCCATTGCTGTCTGTGTTAGGACTTCAAAGTGTGAAGGGCACGGGGCAGTTCGTTGGTCTTTGCACCGTGCCGGTGCGCGGTTATTGACAAAACCTACAGCTCAATGGCTAAATGGCCAAATGACTCAATGGCTCAATGGCTCAATGGCTCATTGACTCAATGGCTCAATGGCTCATTGACTCAATGGCTCAATGTTCTTGAGTCTTCGGGCCAACTTCCGACGCCTTCCCGGCATCGGACTCTCTGAGCCCAATCAACGAGGGGGAAGACCGTTTCTTGAAGAGAAGTTTCGCCACCTGTAGAGCATATCCGAGTAGACTTTGGAAGAGGCGAGTCGGGCTGGCGCTAGCCGCCCTGCTCTTGAGTTCTGGCTTGGCGCTTCGAGCCCAGAATCCGCCCTCTTCACCCGATACACCATCTTCCACCCAGAAGAAGCCGGCACAGCCCTCGCCAACGCCGCCTGCGAATCAGAATCCGCCCGCGCCCTCCAGCGCGCCCTCTTCCGGCCAGCAGGCGCCGGCACAGCCCTCGCAGACGCCGCCGGAGGCTCCCCAGCAGAAGCTTCAACTGGAGACCCCCCAGGCGCCTCCATCACAGCAGCAGCCCCCGGTACTCACGACTCCCACCGTACCCGGGCAACCGGCACAGCCTGCCGTCCAACAGACCATCCAGGAAATCCTCTTCCGAGGCAACCGGCGCATCACCAGCGCAGTCATGCGCGCCCGCATAGTCTCGAAGAGAGGCGATGTTTACAACGAGGCGGCCCTCCGCCGGGATTACATGTCGCTCTGGAACACCGGCTACTTCGACGATATCCGTTTGGAAACAACCGAGTCCCCAAAAGGCGGCCTCATCGTCACCTTCTTCGTGCGGGAAAAGAAGCTGGTTCGCAGCATCGACTACAAGGGATTAAGCAGCGTTCAACAATCCGATGTGCTGGATGAATTCAAAAAAGAAAAGGTTCCTCTCTCCATCCAGTCCCAGTATGATGCCGTGGTCATCCGGCGGGCCGAGGTGGTGCTGCAGGACATGCTCTCGGCGCATGGGAAGATGTTTGCGACCGTCCGGCATCGCACGCGGAACATCCCGCCCAACTCCGTCGCGCTTACGTTCATCGTGGTGGAAGGCCCCAAGGTGAAGGTCGGGGACGTGCGTTTCGCCGGCAATCATGTCTTCTCGGCGCACGAACTTCAGCGCTCCATGAAATATTCCCGGCCGTCCGGCGCTCCACCCTGGTTCTACTGGTTTCACAAAACCTACGACAAGGAGAGGATCGAAGCCGACCTCGAAAACATCCGCGATCTTTATCGCGACCACGGCTACTATTTCGCTCTGGCCAAGGAACCGGAGACGAAGATGGTGGACACCCGCCGGCGCTATCCCTTTTTCTTTTATAGCTGGGGCCGGGGCAAGCGCGTGGATCTGAATATCCCGATTGAAGAGGGGCTGCAATATCGCCTGGGCAAGTTCGTCATCCGTGGAAACAAGCTCTTCACGACAAAGCAATTGGCGCCGATCCTGCGAATGAAAGAGGGTGATCTTTTTTCACTCTCCAAAGTTCGCAAGGCGATGGAAAACTACACCAAGCTCTATGGCCAATTCGGTTACATTAATTTCACCGCCTCCCCTGACCCGGAGCCTGATAACAAGCGGCGAGTCATCAATCTGGCGTTGGACTTCGAGGAAGACAAGCAGTTTATCGTTCATCGTATCGAGTTTTCCGGTAACACCAAGACGCGCGACAAGGTCATTCGACGCGAGTTGCTCCTCAGCGAAGGGGATATGTTCAACTCCCAGTGGTGGGACTTGAGCGTCCTGCGCGTGAACCAACTGGGCTTCTTCGACACGGTTAAAAAAGAGGACTACGACATCACTCAGAACTCCTCCAACGGCACCGTGGATGTCACCATGAAGGTCAAGGAAAAAGGCAAGAACCAGATCGGGTTCTCGGGTGGGGTCAGCGGCTTGGCCGGGAATTTCATTGGGGCCAATTACGCCACCAACAACTTCCTGGGGTTGGGCGAAACCTTAAGCATTCAAACCGAGTGGGGGACCTATCAAAAGCTCTACTCCTTTGGGTTCACGGAGCCGTACGTTTTCGATCGCAACATGACGCTGGGCTTTACGGTCTATCGCAGCGATTATCGCTACGACCAACTCCGCCAATTGGCTTATCAATACGGCGTCAATCCCACCCAACTCGCCAGTTCCGCGTATGGCCAATACTACGCGCAGAATTTCCAGCAGAATTCCTCGGGATTTACCCTCTTCACCAGCTATCCCTTGCGGCGCCATTTCGCCCGCGTCGGTGTGACCTACAGCTACTCTTACAGCAGTATGCAGGCCTTCAACGCGGCTTCCGCGTCGTTCTTCGAGGCGATCAACTTCCGCGGCCTGGCCGGCCCATCGGCGCTGAACGGCATCATCTCCAGTTCGATCATGCCGACTTACGTCTTTAACACCATCAATGACGCTTGGAATCCCACTCGGGGAAAATACCTGTCTATGACCCTGGGAATATCCGGGTTGGGGGGAAACGTCTACACCGCCACGCCGTCCATCGAGTTCAAATACTTTCATCCGGTCCGCAACGTTCGTTCCGAGAAACCCGAAGCCTTCGGCATGCGCATCTTGGCTGCCTCGATCGAAGGGTACGGAGGCCGCGTTCCCCCGCCCTTCTCGCGCTTCTATATGGGCGGCGAGTATGACATTCGGGGTTTTGACATCCGATCCATTAGCCCTTTGGCGTTCTTCCCCGGACTTGGGCAGGTCTGTAACCGCGACAACTACGGCAATCCCATTCTGGCGACCGGGTCCAATGGACAGAAGGGAACCACCTGCGGTTCTTACTCGCAATTCCCCTACTACACGCCCATCTACCCCGGCGGGGATACGGAAATCGTCAGCAACTTCGAATACCGCGTGCCCATTATGGGTCCTGTCACCCTGGCGGCTTTTCTCGATGCGGGAAGCGCCTTTGTTCTGCGGACCAACCAACTCCAGATTGATACATCCATTCAATCCCTCGCGCAGTTGAGTGAAGAGTACCCCTACTTCCAATTGCCCACCCGGCTTCGAATCATCTCGAAAACCAACCTGCGTCCCCGCAGTTCAACCGGACTCGACATGACCATCATCCTCCCCGTCGTCAACGCGCCGTTTCATCTTTATTATGGCTACAACTGGCTGCGTGAGGATGATGTTATCGTCACTCCTCCCCAGGTCCTGCCGCCGGAGACGATGTTTCCCAATACCGCGACTTACGAAGCTGCTCGCGGCTTATTCAACCCCTTTAAGTTGCGGGAGCGCAAGGGGAGGGTCGGATTCACCGTAGTTCGCACCTTTTAGAGAAGAAATGAGTTAAAATGTGTTATCGCAATGAGTACTTTAAATCCTTGAAGGAGATTGAATGAAGACTCGAGTTTCTACTCTTACACTTCTGTTCTTCCTGGGAACTGCCCCGGCGGGTTTGCTGGCTCAGAGTTCGGGCGCGCCAACCAAGATCGGGCTCGTCAGTATTCAGGAGGCAATCCTCAGCACCGCGGAAGGGAAGAAATCGATGGCTGACCTCCAGAAGAAGTATCAGCCTCGTCAGCTAGAGATTCAAAACGACCAGCGCGATATTCAGGCCATCAGCGACCAGTTGCAGAAACAAGCCGCCACGCTGAGCGACGACGAACAGCGACGCCTGAACCGGGACCTGGAAGAAAAGCAGAAGGTCTTGAAGCGCGCCACTGAGGATTATCAGGCCGACACGGCAGCCGATCGGGACGAGATGTTTCGCCGCATCGGTCAGAAGATGGTGAAAGTGATCGCGGATTATGCGCCCAAGAATGGTTACTCTCTGGTGATCGGAAGTGACCAGGTCCCGATCTATTTCGCGGCTACGGAAGTCGATCTGACGGACCAGATCGTCAAGCTCTACGACGCCGCGTACCCCGCGGACGCTCCGACCTCGGGTGGACCGGCGACGCCTGCGACGCGATCCGGTGCGCCTTCCACCGCCAAGCCAGCAGCGCCCAAGCCGAAGCCCTAGGAACGCATGGCTAGGGGAACCCCTTTGCCAGTGGCTTGCCCCCTTGCGTAGTAAGAGGCGGGGTGTCTATGACATCCCGCCGCTACGCTTGCGGATTCGTGTTGCATCCCTCAAGTGGCTCGCATAGTATAGAAATCATCGGCGAATTAAACAGAGCCAAGCATGAAGAAGCAGAAGGCGAAAACTGTATCTGAATCCCTAACGGAAACGGTGGAGATAGTTCTTCCCAACGACGCTAATCCTTTGGGTAACATCCTGGGCGGCAAAGTTATGCACCTGATTGATATCGTGGGAGCGATCTCCGCCCGGCGCCATTGCCGCAGCCTTTTGGTGACCGCGTCGGTGGATAATCTGGATTTCGTTCATCCCATCAAGGTCGGCCAGTTGATCGTCCTGCGAGCTTTCGTCACCCGCGCCTTTAACACCTCTTTGGAAGTCGAGGTCAATGTCTTTTTAGAAGATGGCCTGACCGGCGAGCGCCGTCAGACGAGCTCAGCCTTCGTCACTTACGTTGCCGTCGATCGAGATGGCCGCCCGGCCAAGGTTCCGCCCATACTCCCCGTTACGGCCGATGAAAAACGCCGTTACCGGGAGGCGCTGGCGCGGCGGCGACGCCGGCTGGCATTTGCCGCCAGCGCTCACCGCCGCTACTTCGAGCCGGAGAAGTAGGGGCAGTGCCGGTGGCCGCCCTCGAGCGCACGAATCGAAGGGCCGCCACCCAATGATGATCTGGACCGATTCCCTGCAGACGGAGACGCACATGAAGATCAAACGGGAAAAAATCTTCTCAGGAACGCCTTGGGAACCGAAGGTCGGTTATTCACGCGCCATTAAGGTCGGGGACATGGTCTATGTCTCCGGAACGACCGGCACAGACCCTTCCGGCAAGGTTCTCGCCCCGGGAGATATGTACGCGCAGTCGGTGCAGGCCATTCGCAATATCGAAAGCGCCCTCAAACGCCTTGGCCTCGGCCTCGAATATGTTGTGCGCACCCGGATTTACGTCACCAAGATCGACCGCTGGGAGGAAGTGGCCAAAGCGCACTCGGAGTTCTTCGGCGAGATCCATCCCGCCACCACCTTGGTCGAAGTCTCCCGCTTTATTGATCCCGAGATGCTGGTGGAAATTGAAGCCGCGGCCGTCAGTTGAAAGGGCAGGAGTCAGAAGTCAGGAGTAAGAGATCGAAAGCCCTCTCCCCTGGGGAGAGGGTGGCCCGCGACGGCGCTTTCATCAGCCGTCGCGGGTCGGGTGAGGGGTTCCTTTTCAACCGCTACGCGCCGCAGTCAATCAGCGACTGGCCTTCGCACACGGCATCAATTCCTGAGGGTAATGAACTTCCACGTCCCGCATCGGCTTTCCGCTTGCGTCAAGAACCTCGAGTTTCCACTTCGTCGGCTTCTCCACCGTTTCCGGTAATCGCACTTCCAGCCGGTAGAACTCGCCCATCTGTTGGTACAAACGCTCGAAGGCAAAGTCAACCACTTCATCCGCCGTCTTGGCCTTGATGTCGGCATACGGAGAGGACGCGCGAGCATATGGCAAAGTGAGCATACTCCCTCCCGTAGCTTCCACCACGGAGTGAAATCCGCGAGTGGGGTCCTCGTCGGCCATGCGGGCTCGTCGGATGGCAGTGTTAAGATCCATGAACACCCCGAAAAGCCGGCCTCCCGCCCTGAGGAGTTCTTCTTCGACTTCTCTCGGCTTGGCCCGGCTTTTGTTGTCCAATCCGTCGGTCAGAGCGTAGATCACGTCCCCAACTTTGGGCACACCCAACACACCCTGCGCGGTCGCGATGGCGTCATAAAGCGCAGTCCCCAGAAGGGATTTCCTTGGTTCCTCGCATACTTTGGCCAAGGCGGAAAGCTTCTTCAGAAGCGCCGATGGCTCTTGGTCGAAGTCTTGTGTGTCTAGAGACCTTTCCGAGAAGCCGATCTGGCCAATGGATGCTTGCGGTGGAGCAAGCCTAATCAGAGACTCAGCAACAGTCACTTCAGCCTTCCAACCTCGATCGGTATCCATCATGCTTCCGCTGGCATCAAGAAGCAGCACAATGCGTCTTGGATTCGTGTCGATCGTGGCTGAGAGAACCTGCACATCCCGGCCGCGCAGCTTTCCGCGAAAGCTCGCGGCAGTGAGATTCGGCACGAGATTCCATGCATAGTCGACAACCCCCACGGCGATAGTGCGCTTGGTACACGGGCTATCTTGCGCCGGCAAGTTGGCGAGATTCAGACTGGTGACGAAGAGCAGCGCGAAGAGGAACGTCTTGGATACCATGATCAACCTTCAGATTCCCTGAAGTAGGGGCGGCCCTGATGGCAGCCCTCCCGCGCACTGCATTGCATTCTACTCCTGCGCGCCGAAACTGTCTGCCTCCAATCCTCTGCACCATAGAGACGCGGCGGATGCGCCGGGCGGCGTTGTATGCAGGTTCACGGCTTGGCGAGCGCAGTAACAAACGCTTTATTGACAAGTTTGATACTTGACAAAATCTCCCAGGTGTGGTAGCCTATATCTGTGAAAGTCCCTCCCTTTGAGGAAGCCCCCTTCCTCGACACCCATCCGCCCCAAGGGGGAAGCATGTTGGCAGGTATCAGGATCGAGGAGAAGAGGACGTGCGAAAAAGATGTTAAAAATCGTGGGAACGAACTCAACAACTCCTTTGGAATCAATAAAAACGTCAAAAGAACGAACTCAAAACGAACTGGTTTTGCATGCAAAAAAGAGCAATTAGAGGCCAGGAAGGAGCAAACATCGCGAGAGAGGCGAAGTCGGAATCGCGAGCCGAGTGTGCCGACCCTGTATTCAAACAGATGTTTTAAACAGTTGTTTGACGAAAGACTCCAGGGCAATTGGCCTATAGTTTCTCTAGTTTTTCGAGGGAACAAAGCGAGAATGTCTATGAAAACAAAGGATCGGTCAAGGAATCAACCGCTCCTGACCCCTCCTAATCCAAGGAGGGGAATCACCGGGCTCCCCTCCTCGGATGAGGAGGGGTTGGGGGTGGTGGGACTTTGCGGCCTTGGCGTACTTCGCGCCTTGGCGTGAAACCGGGTGTTTGATGACGAAAACGGCGGAACAAAGCGAGAATGTCTATGAAAACAAAGGATCGGCCAGGAATCAACCACCCCTGACCCCTCCTGATCCAAGGAGGGGAATCGCCGGCTCCCCACCTCGGATGAGGAGGGGTTGGGGGTGGTGGGACTTTGCGGCCTTGGCGTACTTCGCGCCTTGGCGTGAAACCGGGTGTTTGATGACGAAAACGGCGAAACAAAGCGAGAATGTCTATGAAAACAAAGGAAAACGTAGTGGGGATCAAGCGCTACTTGCTGGACCGAGGTCCCTTCAGGATTTCGGGCATTTTGGCGAAGAGGCTGGCAGCGCTCTGAACTTGCGGGTCGCCCTTGGTTTGCGTTTCCTCGCCGCTGGAAAGGCCGTAGACCAGGTTGAGGAGTTCAACCTTGATTCGGAGCTTCAGGTACTCCTGGTCACTATCCCAGAATTCCGCGGGAGTGCGAATTCCTCTCCTGGTGAGGTAGTCCTTGAAATCGCCAAGCATGGCGGCGTCCGGCTCGAAGGTCCGGTCTGCACGCCCGTGAAATGTCAAATAGTCCGAAGCGTAGTTGGTGAAAGTTCCGGCTTGGTCAAGGAAACTTACCCAGGGGTCGAGATTGCGGGGAGGTACCTCGACGTCGGGAGAAATTCCTCCGCCTGGCGAGAGCGGTCTGCCGTCATCGGTGGAGAAGTGGCTGGAGGTGGACGCCGCATCGAGTTCTCTGCCCGGCGATGCCAGGGCTGTTCCCGGAATAGGCCGTTGCAGAGAGCGGCCGCTGGGGGTGAAGTATTGAGCGGTGGTCAGCGCCAGTCCCGTATCCTCACTCAGGGCCGTTACGGACTGCACCACGCCTTTGCCGTAGGTTGGCCCACCGGCGATCACCCCCCGGTCGTGCTCTTGCAGCGCGGCCGCCAGCACCTCCGCGGCGCTGGCCGTATCAGCGTTGACCAGGACGACGATCGGCACGTCGAATCGCTTACCGGGGGCGGTCGTGCGGTAAGCCTTTTCAGGCGATGCCCTGCCCCGCATGGTCATCACCAGGGCGTCGGGTTTCAGGAAGAGGCCGGCCACGCCGATCGCGGCGTCCACCACGCCACCGTGATTATCGCGCAGGTCGAGCACCAAGCCCTCGAGAGGCGTCGTCGACAGATTGCCCACAGCATCCGAGACTTCCTGCGGGGTGTTCTGCTCGAAGCCGCTCAAGTGAACGTATCCGATTCCGGGAGAGAGCAAAAACGACTTGTCCACGCTCGGCAGGGCCACTTCCGCCGGCTTCAGGTCGTAGTCCTGCGAGACGTATCGGCCCGGGTGGATGACCCCCAGCCGGACGGGATGCGAGCGGGAGCGCCGCAGCAACTCAACCAGGGATTGAAAGTCGATCTGGTTGACTCGGGTGCCGTTGATTTCCACGATTTCATCGCCGGGCCCCAGCCCCGCGCGCCACGACGGAGATCCTTGCGCGGTCTGAAGCACCAGTATTTTCCCGGGCGTCACATAAAGGATGGAACCGAAACCCAGCGCCTCGCCACGCGTCTGTTGCTTCAGGAGTTCGAATTGGTCTTTGTCGAAGAACGAACAGAAGGGGTCCAGAGCCGAGAGCATGCCCCGGATGCCGCCATCCAGAACCGCGCCATCGGGATCGACAGGATCCGCGAAATTCTCCTGAATAGCGCCGTAGGCTTGCGTGAACTTCAGGCTTTCGGTGGTGACTACGTCCGAGGGAGGAGAGAACGAAGAACTCTGTGCGAGGGCCACAGGGATCGAGGTGGCGAGCCCCAGAAGATTGCAGGCAACGAACTTTGTCCAGCGCTTCAACTTCTCCCAGTCGTCCTCCCTATCCAGTATATCGCAGGTGCATTCTGTCCGGTGTGAGTGTAGAATATTTTCGAAACTTTTAGCTTTTCTTAGATAGGAGTTTTGACTATGGAGAAAGACCAAGACGTTAGCCGCCGCGATTTCTTGAAGACGGCTGCCGCCGTGGCTGCGGCCTCCGCGCTCCCCAGCGGCGGAGCGCCCGCCATTCTGGCCAAT
>Ga0326727_10011993_pt1 | contig 19922 bp, 20 predicted proteins | sample MB2enrmetagenome_FD_207643 | JGI IMG/M metagenome (GOLD analysis project Ga0326727, IMG submission 207643) | Lab enriched peat soil microbial communities from McLean, Ithaca, NY, United States - MB29MY | ecosystem: Environmental > Terrestrial > Soil > Wetlands > Peat | place: USA: New York...
CGGTCTCCTCCTCCTCTACGCAAGCGCTCGTTCGCTCCTGAAGAAGGGGGGATCAAAAACGTTTGACGCGACGGCAATGGGCACGGGAGCATTGGTTTCTATGGGAACCGCCTTCGGCTTCGGCAATATCTTCTCATCGCTTCCGGCTCTCGCCGCAAGCAAGGATATCGGTGTCGTCGTGCTCTCCCTTCACGACAAAGCGATCGCCTTTTTCCTGGTAATGGCCATAACGCTATGCTGGCTTTGGGGGCCACTCGTCATTTTTGCCGTGACGCCCCGCAATTTCGACCGCATCTTCGACCCCATCATCCGTTTCTTGAAGATACACGGCAGTCAGATAATTGCCGCCGTGTTCTTCCTTGTCGGCATCTTCCTTGTCGCGCGTGGCGTGACGTCGGCAATGATGCTGTAGGTCGTTGACTGGAACCGCCTTGGCAGCGAAGGGTCACGCGCTTGAACGAGCAGAAGGAGATGTCGTTTAGGCTATCGAACTGACGGGGAACTCAGCCTGAAAGTTCGACATCTTTCCAGTACCGACATCATAGCTCAGGCGGATGCTTGTAACCAAGCAACTCCTGAAACCCCGTGCGTGAGAATGTACGCTCGGTTAGTCCTACTCTATGACGTCACCACACTGCTCACAAAATTTCCTGAGATCAGCGAGGTTGAAATAGGCATTAATCTTCTTGAGCGGGATTCTTCGCCGTTAAAACTAGAGCGAGAGACTGTTGTATCCAAAGAAGAGCTCGCAGGTCGCCCATCTAATAAGAGGTTTAACAGCATCCACGAACACTCACCAGTAGACGTTCGGCTCCCTCCCCGGTGAGCGCATACCAGCAGCTCGAACGCGCCGGAAGTGGAAAAAGGGAGAAGGACTGTAGAGCCCTTCACGATCCCTGCAACGCCTGCATCGCTCCGATCGGTGCCGCATCTACGCGTTACCCTACCTGCCTTCTGCATTACAATGCGTTACGACTTAGAGTACATGCAGCCCAAGGAGAAAGATCCCTGGGTATTTGAGCAGACTCGGATCGAGCGTGCCCGTGAGGAGGAGACACTTGTTCTTACTGGGGATGCCAGAGGCGATGAACGTAGCACCCGTCTGACCGGAAATGCTGTATTGCAGCAGGTATGTCGTGCCGGGCACCATCCCGTGGTCATAGCAGACGCACACGAAGTGACCGCTATGGGTGTCAACGATAATTATTCCGCCGACTTTGCCATCTGGAGCGATAACGGTGAAAATGGAAATGGGCGTTTTGCTCGCCTGCACTCCTTTAGGGGCAATCGGCACAGCACCCGTGGGGATCGCACCAATGGTGGTTACCAGCAGCAGACACGCAATGCCGACCATTGCCACAGTTCTTGTATTGATTCTCATATGCTTGCACCTCCGTTCGTCCTTTTTTTTGAAATTGCTTACCATATGCTATCATCAGATAAAAGTTGCCCTTTTCGACGCGCTTGGTGTACAATGCCAGACGCGAGCGACTTAGCGTGAATCACAATGTTCATTTGACGATGGTTCTATAATGCGTGCGGCTTTGGAGTGCTCTTGCTACTCGGAACGGTCTTAGTTGCTTTCGAGGCTCTAATTCGGGCAACTCACGCTCCAGCGGCGCATTAGTAAATCCTTTTTACCCAATAGACATCGCCTACTCAGTATCGGTACACAGCCAGCACGCCACGCGGTAAACAGGGAATATTTTGGCACGCGTGGGATCAAGAGCCGGACTGGAAGAAGGTTAAGGTGACCGCCGACCAATGCCCCGGCATCACTGAGCAGTATCTGGACCAGCAGCGGCGCGCGTTGCCGAGCGCGTGGTTTGCCCAAGAGTGTTGTTGCGAATCGTCCAGGACGACGCCAGCGTCTTTAAAGAGGGATGGATTCAGTATTACGATCCCGCTGATCTACCGCCATAGAGACCACCATACAATCGTGGAACACGGCACATACCAAGTCAAGCTCGTCCAGTTATGTTGTAGGGCAGGTATGGGGGTGCAGCGGTGCCGATTTCTACTTGCTCGACCAGGTGCGCAGCCGCCTCGACTTTGACGAAACGGCAAAGGCTATCGAAGTCTGTCAAAGCGCTGGCCCAAATCCACTGCCAAACTAGTGGAGGCTCAGGCGCGGCGCTGCCTTAGTCACGCAGCTAAAACACACGATCCGGGGCCTTATTCCGATAACCGTAAAGGACTCGAAGGAGACTCGGGCCCTCAGCTGCGTGCCGGTCTGGCAGTCAAAGAACGTCTATATACCGAAACCAGATAACGGCGACTACGCGTGGGTCCGCGAATACGTGCAGGAGCTATTGAGCTTCCCGAATGCCGCTCATGACGACCAGGTGGATACTACGACCCTCGCGCTAAATCAGCTGCACGGCCGGTTATTTCACAAACCCAAAGAGCGTGTGGTCGAGACTAGTAACTCACAGCCTCTGCACTCGGAGCCACTCACACGGCATGATTACTACGTGGGATGGGTTCCAGGGCGCTCACTCGACACATACACAGTTCTGGTCTTTGACCGCACGATCACAAGGTCGTCCACTTCGGGCGCTTCCCAGTAGAGTCCCTCGAACACCAGATCACGGGACTTTCTCGACTATCGCGACGCTACAATCGCGCCGTGGTCAGGGCCTTTGATCGCGTGAGTGGGGCACTGATATCAGCGCTCAAGAAGAAGGCGTTTGGGTGGAGCGCGTCAAGTACTCAAAGCTTGAGGATTCCTACGAGAACTTGGCTCTTCTGATGGAGATGATCACCATCCCCGACTATCCCCTCCTCCAAGCAGAACTCGACGTTTTTAGGTCATGCATCACCTTTGATGGAAGCGCGGATTACAGCTTGCAGGTCGCGCAGCGCTCAGGGATACACGCGTTGTGTCGCGTGACGTACGACCTCAGCTGGGAACTGCTCTATTACCGCAGGCAGCCGAGCGTCCATTACAACTACGATCGGTATTTGGAAGGAGACGTGCGCTTCAGTTGGTAAACCTCTAGCAGGTCACTTCCTCTTAGATTTCCCTTGAGCTCTTGCCGCCACACGCACATGGGGAACCATCGGCTCAGCAGCTTCGAACTGGCTAATCCGCCAATTATAGGATTCTTTTTAAGATTGGGGCCCTTAATGAGCTTATCGAAAGAATGCCAACGATCGTCAGTGCTCGCGGACCTTGCCCCTACCCGAATCTTCATTGGTTACCTGTCACCCAACCGTTCCATGACCCACGCCCTGCGGTAGATGAGGTAACCGACAAGCACCACGAGCCCCACGATGACCGCGATATTGACGTACCTGAATAGTCCCGTGATACCCTTCCAGTGAGGCCCGAGCGCGACGCCCGCGTAAGCGAAGGCAAAACAGAAGGGAAGCGACCCCAGGAAGGTATAAACGGAGAATTTCCTCACATCCATCCGGACGATACCGGCAGGAAATGAGATATACGTGCGGACGACGGGAAGCAGGCGGCTGATGAAGACGGCACTTTCCCCGTGCTTTCCAAACCACTGCTCGCCACGGTCAAGCTCACTCTTGCGTATGAGCACGTATTTGCCGTAGCGTTCGAGCAGCGGCCTGCCGCCGTACGCGCCGATTCCGTAGGCAATGAGGGAGCCAGTTAGGCAGCCGAGCGTACCTACAAGGGTGATGCCGAAAAGGGTGAGCCGCCCTTCCCAGACGACGTACCCGGCGAATGCCATGATGATCTCGCTCGGCAGCGGCAAGCCGGTACTCTCAAGCGTCATCCCGAGGAAAACACCCCCATAGCCGAGCCGCTCGATGACGGCGATGACGAAATTGCTGAGCGTCTCAAAGATGTTAATGGTGAGGGCGAGCACGCGTGGCCTCCTGTCCGGCAGTCAAGCGATGCCCGGCGATCACCCAAAAGATCGTTTTGCTGCCTGTTTCGGCTTCGGTACGCAACGTTATTCCTCGCAAGAACGTCCGAGTCTCAGGGCGCCTGACCGCCCGAGGACACGGGGTGAAAGACCCAAGACACTACGTGATTAGCGGTAACGCGGTCTACAGAGATAAGGTAACCGAGGCGCAGGCACAATGATACACGTCGGAAAATCGGGACCTGACGTCATGGAGTTGCACGGTAGGGTCATCGGCGAAGCCGTAATTGGCGGGATAGGATACTGCTACACGAAGCAGCGACGACGATAGACTTTATGACTTGCCTCGTCGGTCATACAGAAATCGGCATTTTGCAGTAGCCCATAAGGTGAGCCACTCGATCTGTCACTCACTTAGGGTTGCTCTCACAACCTTCAAAAGCTCATCAGGATCGACTGGTTTCAAAACGTAGGCGTTCGCCTGCAAAATCAGAGATCTCAGAGCGCCGTCCAGACCGGCGTAGCCTGTGACCATGATCGTTCTCATCTTGGGGTCTATTTCCTGCAACTGCCCAAGCAGTTGAGTGCCATCCATATCGGGGAGCTTGATATCTAAGAGCGCAAGATCGTGCGAGCCACCTTTGCATTTCTCAATCGCCTCGTGACCGGTTTCTGCAGTTTCTACGTCGTACCCGTGCCCACGTAAGATGTGCATAAAACTGCTCAGTATCTCTCGGTCATCGTCGACGACCAATATGGTCAGTTTTCCCACGAGTTCACCTCTTCGTTTACGCTTCCAAGTCTGCTTTTCGGAAGCCGAGAATGGCCCCCGTTTCGAGAATGTCCTTCCCTACAGGACGACGCTCTCTGATGATGCGACATAATAATCAAACAATTCTTGCCCCCACGCAATCGCCTCTCTATTTTGGCTTGTTAACGTATAGGAATAATCAAATGCACCGTCTGAACGATAGAGCGCAAGCGCCATGAAAGGGTCAGCAACAACCAAGACAAGTTTAGGATTGTCTCTGGTCACATAAAGCGTAAGGTTCTCGCTGCGTGCCTTGCTCAAACGTGCACGACCGATCTCGTCAACCAAATGGTGCAATACCTCGTCGGTTAGCACGAGCGCCACCTGTTGTTGGCGAGCAAACTGCTCAAGCACTAGTTCGCCAATGTCCTGAATGTAGAACGGGGAAACCAGTTTTACGACTTTACTATCTCGCAACAGCTCGACAAAATGACGCAACGCTTTAAAAATATCAGTAGGGGTGCCTGCGATAAGTGCAGCGTCGCGTAACGACCCGATCTTGTCAAATATATGGCCCGGAATCCCGCCCAAGTCGTGCTCGAGCCAGAATGTTTCATACTCCATTAGCACCGCCATTGTAGCTTGAAAATCAATGACTTTGCGTGCAGCACTCCTGCCGAGGGGGGTCAACATGTAGTTTCTCTTTGAATCTTGGCGAATGATATGACTCGTTTCGAGCTCTCGCAACGCGTGTACGATCGCGGGAGAGGAGAGCTTGAGCTCGTCCCGCAGCTCGCGAAGCGATTTCATCCCGTCATTCATTGAGAGGAGGATTTCTTTTCGTTGGTCAGAGCAAACAGCGAGACGGATGACCTTGTCGACGTCTATGTTTTCATTCATTTCCGTGTATCTAACTCCCGACGACCGGCTCTACTGCCTACATAATTACTCCGATAACTTTAAGTCTTTGCTATTGCGAGGCTTACAGCCTCTTATGGCACCAACGAACAGTTCAGCCGTTTGAAGGAAATTCGCAACGAGACTGGCTGAGCCCCATTACCGTGGCTGAGCCCTGTTGATCCTTCTTGCATCATCTCTCCAACGTTGTAGCCTCAGCTGGTAATGAATACGCTGCGAGCCTTGGTACGATCTGGCCCGCCATGGTGCACATTATGCACAGCGAGAGGGCAAAGCGTTCTGAAAGCCCAATCGCGCGTTCGAGGAAACGATTCACGAAAAACAGGTGAACCGCAACTGATGTGTCTTGTGAAGTGTCTAAAAATAATTACTCTGGTGATGGATGGGTTTCGCCGCCCTGGATAACGGCTCAATACCGAAGAAGAGCAGCAATTTGAGGGAGTCGTTGGCGGAGACAAAAAAGGGTTGTTCGCCACGTGTTCCAAATGACAACGAATGTGAGTTAAGATGGTGGCGTGCGCTTCTCTCCCGTAAGAAGGAACGTCCGAATTTTTTCAGTGTTAAAAAGTTTGGGGCAGTATGCGCACTTTTTTGATTAAATCCTCTCTATTTGACTCTGTCTGCATTCAAGTGATATAAGAAAGAGACAACTGACCTTTCTAGTAGCTATTTGAGGACTAAAACACCGTGCTGTGTCATCGGTCTCTCAAACAGAAGGAGCTCAGCGAATTGAGGCAAACGGGGCTTCTCATAACGTCCGTTCAAACGTTGATGCAAAAAAGGGGGGGAGTCCCAATGCCCTCAATACAGCGTGCGGCGCTCCTGTCTGGAAGCGATTCGGCACGGTATCTGCTTGCTTCACCACACTCGGCGTGAGCTCACTAGCTCAAACCACAACACAGACGCGAGAGAAGCAGGATAAGATATATCTTCTTTCTGCGCACTTTAAAGACAAGCACTGTTATGATACGCATAATACTCGTTGTAGATGATCCAAATAGTGCGCAGGATATCCAGAACCGATTGCAGCGGATGTGCTACGACGTCATCGCCCTGACGGCGACCGCCGACGACGTGATCACGCGCGCAGATGAGTTACGACCCGACGTCATCCTCATGGATGTCAGGTTAAAGGGAGAGGCGGACGGGATCGAAGTTGCACAACAAATCAAGAGTCTCCACGACATTCCGATCATCTTCATTGCCGCAAACGCTGACGAGGCAACGGTGCGGCGGGCAATTGCGGCTGAACCCGACGGTTTTCTCATTAAGCCGTTAGATGAGCTGGAGCTCCTCGCTGCCATTGATGTTGCAACAAGAAAGTATCGAAATGAACGACAAGCGCGGGTCGCTGACAGTCGCCTCCGTGAGATCACCGACGCGCTCCCTGTAGTCGTATATGAAGCAGACGAAACTGGTCGCATGACCTTCGTGAATGCGACGGCCTTTGACATGTTCGGCTACACGAAAGAAGAGTTCGAAGCGGGGATATCTATTTTTCAACTGATAGCGCCCGCCGATTTGGAGCGAGCACGCACGGCGTCTCGTCGGAGAATGGATGGAGAAGATGTCGGCCGGGCGGAATACACCGGACTGCGGAAGGACGGGAGCACGTTCCCTGTTTCAGCCATTGGCGTGCCGATCAGGCGTGACGGTGCTGTTGTCGGGCAGCGTGGTGTCATACTTGATATGACCGAGCTAAAGCGGGCAGAGCAGAAAGTGCGTGAGAGCGCCCTCCATATCCGTGAGCTCACTGAGTCGCTGTCTGAGGTGATATTTGAAACGGACATGGCGGGAACGCTCACGTTTGTGAATCGTGCGGGGCTGAAGGAGTTCGGTTACACAAAAGAACAAGTCGAAGAGGGAATGACGCTGTATGACTTCGTTCCCCCTGAAAAACACGAAGAAATACGCGAATCCATCGCTCACGCGGTAATTGGTGAACCTTCAGAGTGGATAGAGGTTCCGGGGTTGCGGCGCGATAGAAGTACATTCCCGGTCTCTGTACGCGCTTCAATGATCGTTCGGGAGGGCGTTCCGGTAGGGATACGCGGGATCGCCTTGAACGTTACTGAGCAGAAGCGTGCCGAGCAAAAACTGGAAGAGAGCGAAAGACGCATCCGTGAGATCACCGACGCGCTTCCTGTCCTCGTCTATGAAACAGATGCAACTGGTCGCATGACCTTCGTGAATGCGACGGTCTTTGACCTGTTCGGCTACACGAAAGCGGAGGTTGAGGCAGGGATGTCCGTTTTTCAACTGATCGCACCCGCCGACATAAAGCGAGCACGCGCGGTGTTTCGCCGGAGAATGAGTGGGGAAGACGTCGGCAGGGTGGAGTACGCCGGACTGCGGAAGGACGGGAGCACGTTCAACATGTCAGCCCGTTCTGTACTACTGAGGCAGGACGGTGCCGTCATCGGGCAGCGCGGCGTCATACTTGATGTTACCGAGCAGAAGCGAGCAGAAGGGAGGGTGAAAGAACACACGCACACTATAGAGACGCTCAACCGTATCGTGACTGAGGGAAACAGAGCCACTGATGTGCAGTCATTTGTAGAAGCCGCGACGAAGGTGGCGTGTGAACTGATGCATTTCGACGTCGGGGGCATCTACCTCATTGATGCGGATGCTCGCTACGCCACGCTACGGTACGCACAAGGACCCCCTAAGACCGCGCTAGATGCCATTGAGAAGATACCCTACCACGACGGCCCATTTAGTGCCATTCTGATTGATGGAGATCCTCTTTTTACTGAGTTTGCTGAGGACTACGCAACGTTCCTGCCGCGCCACGCGCCATTGGGGGTTGCTTCGCTCGCCAGCGTGCCGCTCCATTCTCAAGATACGATTATCGGAGCACTCAACGTAGGGAGCGCAACACGCCATACCTTCTCGCAAGCCGAGAAAGAGCTGCTCATCGCTATCGGTAATGAGGTGGGGGTGGTAATCGCTAAGCTACAGGCAGATGAGGCGCTTCAAGAGAGCGAAAGACGCATCCGTGAACTCACCGACGCGCTGCCGGTCTTCGTGTATGAAGCAGATGCGACTGGTCGCGCCACCTTCGTGAATGCGACGGCCTTTGACCTGTTCGGCTACACGAAAGAAGAGTTCGAAGCGGGGATGTCTTTGTTTCAAGTGGTCACAGACGCCGACAAAGAGCGAGCACGCACGATGTTTCATCGGAGAACTAGTTCCGACGATGTCGGTCGGATGGAATACACTGGACTGCGGAAGGACGGGAGCACGTTTCCTGTTTCAGCCCTTGGAGCGCCGATCAGGCGTGACGCGGCTGTCGTCGGCGTACGCGGTATCGCCGTCGATATTACCGAGCTAAAGCGGGCAGAAGAGGGGGTCAAAGAACACACGCACACGATAGAGGCACTCAACCGTATCATGACTGAGGGAAACCGAGCCACTCACGTGCAGTCGTTTGCTAAAACCGTGACAGATCTGACTCTCGAACTGCTGCACTTCGATGTCGGAACGATCCATCTCAACGACTATGACGCTCGCCGTGCGAACCTGTGCTACGCAACCGGCATTCCCGATATCGCCGTTGAAGCTATCAGGAACCTCCCCATTGATGATACGGCATACGCTCGTGTTCTGGTTGAGGGAAAACCTCTTTTTGTCGACGGTCACGAGGCGTTGCGCGTGCCTCATGCCGCTGAATTGGGACTTAAGTCCTTCGCTGTGGTGCCATTGTATCGCTATGATAAGCGTATAGGGGCGCTCAACGTGGGGAGTTTCACATGCCACACCTTCTCTCAAGCCGAGAAAGAGCTGCTCATCGCTATCGGTAATGAGGTGGGGGTGGTAATCGCTAAGCTACAGGCAGATGAGTTGATCAGGACAACCCTCAAAGAGAAGGAGACGCTTCTCAAGGAGATTCATCACCGGGTCAAGAACAACCTGCAGGTGATATCGAGCTTGATCAGCTTACAAGCTCAGCAAGCTACTGAGCCAGAAACGGTCGAAATGCTCAAAGAGAGCCAGAGCCGGATCAGATCAATGGCGCTTATTCACGAGAAGCTGTACCGTTCGGGTTCGTTAGCGGAGATTGATTTCGGGGATTACGTCGACAGCGTGATCGACGAGCTTCTGCGGATGTTCAACGTTGCTCCGGAAGCAATCACGATCATTACCGACGTCGAAAACGTCCTGTTCGGCGTGGACACCGCCATACCCTGCGCGCTCATCATTAACGAACTTGTGTCAAACTCATTAAAGCACGCGTTTCCAGACGGGGCGATAGGCGAAGTTACGATCGGATTGCAGCACGCAGACGGTTCGTATACGATGACCGTTGCTGATGATGGCGTCGGATTTCCTGCTGATGCAGACTTTCGAGCGACCGACTCGTTGGGTATGCAGCTCGTGACTGCGCTCGTTAATCAGCTTGACGGTACCATCACGCTCGATCGCACGAACGGGACGACGTTTGTCATCACGTTCAAACCAGCGGGCGCCCGTATTGGGAAGAGTGGGAGAGAATGACCACGATTCTCGTCGTTGAAGATGAAGCCATCGTCGCCATAGATATAGCGCAGCGCCTTAAGCGCGGCGGTTATGACGCTCCGGCTTTGGCCTCAACTGGTGAAGCCGCTCTGCGCACAATTGAGGAGCTGCATCCAGATCTCGTTCTCATGGACATACTCCTAAAAGGGGAAAAAAATGGGATAGAAACGGCTCGCGAGATCAAAGATCAGTTTGAAATCCCGGTGGTCTTCTTGACCGGTCAGGCAGACGAGTCCACACAAGAGCAGGTCAAGAACACGGGCGCTTACGGCTTCATACTGAAGCCGATCGATACAGCTTCACTTCTTCCCACCATTGAACTGGCGTTGGCCAGGCACGCCTTCGAGGAACAACTCAAGGAGAGCGAAAACCGGTTCCGTGCAGCCACCGCTTCGGCAGTGGAGGCCATTTTTTCCATTGACATGCAGGGCAACGTGACCTATTGGAACAAGGCTGCGGAGAGAACTTTCGGATGGACCGCTGATGATATCATGGGCCAATCAGTCACGGCAATCCTTCCAGAATCCGCCAAAGCTGGCTTCTTCAAGATGCTCCCTAGACTAGGCACTCGTGAAACCTACGTGCCGCCGTTTTTCACGCTGTGGCGTAGAAAAGACGGCACCGAGTTTCCTGCAGAGCCAAGCTTCGCCTCGTGGAAAACGAAAGAGGGCACGTTCGCAACGGCAATAGTCCGCGATATCTCCGACCAAAAAGCGATTATCGACTCAATACAAGCGGGAATCGTGCTGATTGACCCAATAACGCACAAGATTGTCGATATCAACACGTCAGCCGCGCACCTTTTTGGAGCATCGAAGGAGGCTATTATCGGTTCAGTCTGCCAACGATTTATCTGTCCCGCCGAGTTGGGACGTTGCCCGATAACTGATCTCGGACAAACGGTCGACAACGCAGAACGTGTTTTGCTTACGGGAGACGGGAAGAGCCGTCCGGTCCTCAAATCAGCGAGCAGAATTACGCTTGGGGGGCACGATTACCTGCTCGAGAGCTTCATAGACATCAGTGACCGCAAACAAATGGAGCGCGCCCTGCTCGAAAGCGAGGGGTACTACCGCGCCATTTTTGAGAGCACCGCGGCGGGCATGGCTATTCTGGACGAAGACATGACCGTTGCTATGGGAAATAGCAAGCTGGAGCAGCTCACCGGTTTCAGCAAGAACGAAGTTGAAGGCCTGAAACCGTGGACAGAATTCGTCGCTCCGGAAGATCTGGAGAGAATAAAAACATATCATCGTGCACGTCGACGCGATGCGGCTAGCGCTCCGAAAGAGTATGAGTTCAGACTTCTTACAAAAGACGGAACGCGAAGAGAGGTCTTTGTGACGGCAGCACTGATTCCAGGAACCAAAAGGAGTGTGGTTTCGATTGTTGATGTCACTGCCCTCAAGACCGCTCAAGATGCGGTGCGAAAGCAGGCGGCGATGCTTGATGCGGCGCACGACGCCATCATGACCTTGGACCCAGAAGGGATCATAACGTACTGGAATCGTGGGGCGGAGCGCCTGTATGGGTGGACAACGCAAGAGGCCGAAGGGCAAAACGCGAACGCGCTGCTGCGTACACTGTTCCCTGAATCGCGCGAAGTGCTATGGCCTAAGCTTATGGAGAGCGGACTGTGGGAAGGGGAGCTGATCAACGTAACGCGCGATGGTGTTCCGGTCACGGTCGCGAGCAGCTGGACCCTGATGAAGGACGAGAGAGGCAATGCGTCCGCCATTCTCGAAAGAAGCAGTGACGTTACGGAGCGCAAGAAAGCGGAGTTGGCCCTCGCAGAATCTGAAGCAAAGCTGCGCATCACCTTCGCTTCTATGGCAGACGGGATAGTGATCGTGGAGTTGGATGAGAAGGTTACCGATTGTAATGAAGCCATCCTACGTCTCACCCAGCGATCAAGGGAAGAGATAATAGGAAAGCCGTTCGAGGATCTCCTCCCTCCTGAGTTTCGTTCGCTGATCCCCGATGCACGTAAGTTCCTCGTCGGAGCTGTCCTCGTCAGAACAGAGCCTGGTCGTGGGAAAAAAGAAACCGTCCGCACTGACTCGCAATTGCTCCGGAAAAACGGAGAAAGTGTTGACATAGAAGCAGATATCTCCTTGATTGAAGATGCCGCGGGACAACCGGCTGCGTTTCTCATAGTCGCGCGAGACGTCACCGAGCGCAAGCAAATGGAGCACGAGCTCGACAGCGTACTTGCTGATCTCCAACGATCCAACGCTGAACTAGAACAGTTTGCTTACCTCGCTTCACACGACCTGCAAGAACCGCTGCGCATGATAACGAGTTACCTTCAACTAATTGAGGAGGACTACAAAGGAAAACTTGACGCTGACTCTGACCAATACATCGCATTTACCGTCGACGGCGCGAAACGAATGCAAGCGCTCATCGATGGTCTTTTAGCGTATTCGCGTGTGGGCACGCGGGGTGAGCCGTTCACGCCAACCAGTATGAGTGGCGTTCTCTCCGAAGCGATTGCGAATCTCGAAGTCGCTATAGAGGAGAGCCACGCAGTGGTCACGCACGATCGATTGCCGACCGTGCTTGGCGACGAGTCCCAGCTGATTCAGCTTTTCCAGAACCTGTTAGGCAATGCGATGAAGTTTCGGAGCGATGCTGCCCCGATGATTCACCTTGGCGTAGAGAAGACGAAGGAGGACTGGGTATTTTCGGTGCACGACAATGGGATCGGTATTGACATGAAATACGCAGAACGGATTTTTTCCGTATTTCAACGCCTCCACGCGCGTGAAGAGTACCCGGGAACGGGTATCGGACTTGCTGTCGTCAAGAAGATAGTTGAACGTCACGGAGGACGTATATGGGTCGAATCAGAGCCAACAAACGGCTCGACGTTCTACTTTACGCTTCCCGTTTTACTTTACGCTTCCAAAGGGGGAATAGTACGGTATGAGCGAGCGAAATAGCGTGAATTACATAGAAATCTTGTTGGTGGAGGACAATCAAGGCGACGTCGTTCTGACCAAGCGCGCTCTCAAGTCCGGCAAAGTGCTCCATAACCTGCACGTCGCAAATGACGGAGAAGCCGCACTTGCCTTTTTGCACGATGTCGAATACGGGCAGGCTCCGCGCCCAGATCTGATCTTGCTCGCCCTTAACCTGCCAAAGGTGAACGGTCACGAGGTGCTCGCAAGGATCAAATCCAACGAAGCGCTTGCGAGCATACCGGTCGTGGTATTGACGACGTCCAAAGCTGACGAGGACATCATGAAAGCATACGAATTACACGCCAACAGCTTCATCACCAAACCGGTTGACTGGCCACAATTCATGAACGTGATACAGCGTATAGAAGAGTACTGGTTCACGGTTGTGAAGCTTCCGCCGCGGGAGGACTGAGAATGTACGCACGTGATCGAGCACTTAACGTCCTTCTCGTCGAGGACAACCCTGGCGATGCTCACCTCATAAAACGGCTTCTGACTAAGTCATCCTCGACAAAACACGCGCTTGATGCAGTGAATCGTCTCAATACCGGGATAGAACGGTGCGACCAGGGGAGTTTCGACGTTGTGCTGCTCGATCTGGGTCTTCCTGACAGCCAGGGCTTCGCCACCGTCGCGACGATGCGCGCGGCAGTGCCGCACATGCCGATCATCGTGCTGACTGGTCTCGACGATCTGGAATTGGCGGTACATGCGGTGCGTGAGGGTGCGCAGGATTATCTCGTGAAAGGCACGGCGACGGTAGATACCCTGGAACGTGCTATGTACTATGCCATCGAGCGCAAAAACCTTGAAGAGCAGCTTACGCAGTACTCTGAGCACCTTGAAGAGCTGGTGGAGCAAAAGACGGCTGAACTTAAGCGAGCGGAACGCTTGGCGGCCATCGGGCAAATGGCGGCAATGGTCGGACACGATCTCCGCAGCCCTTTGCAGGCCATTCTTAACGCTATTTACCTCGAGAAAAAACAGGTCGACTCGCTAGAAGGGTGCCTCGCACCTAGTGAGACCCCTAAGGCGCAGCAGCTCCACGACGGTTTGGACAAGATAGACGAGCACGTTGCTTACATGAGCTCCATGGTAACCGATCTGCTCGACTTTGCTCAGACGCCGAACCCGAAAATCACGCGAACGAGGACGGAACAACTCGTCAACGATGCCCTTCGTCGCGTTGTAGCGCCCAATAATGTCGTGATCGAAAAGAACCTTGATCCGAGTCTGCCCTATCTCAATGTCGATCCGTTCCTTATGCAGCGCGCGCTGACAAACATTATTGGGAACGCGTTGCAAGCAATGCCGGACGGCGGTACCCTTAGCATAATATCTAAGAAAAACGGACAGAGCGCCTCCATAAACGTAGCCGATACGGGAACGGGCATACCGCCGGAAAACATAAGTAAACTCTTCGAGCCGCTATTCACTACCAAATCACGAGGTGTGGGGCTCGGCCTAGCCATCGTGAAGTCCGTGATTGAAGCTCACGGCGGTACCATTACCGTTGAGAGTGTCGGCCGAGGTTCGAAGTTCTGCATCGCCCTACCGCTTGGTGGCTGATGTCTGCAGTAGCGACGACGATTGTTGTTCAACGAGCAGTTACAGGCGGGTCGTAAACTCCGAATAGTGTCACGGACTTCGAGTACTGCTTGCGCCCCGCGAACGATCGGTGGTGCTCCTTGTGTCACAGGCTACGTGCCTTCACAGCTTCGTCCTCGGGGCGAAGGTTGTTTAAGTTGGGAACATTCCAACATAGTTTGGACGTTTAGAGCATGGCTGCAATTCTGGTAGTTGATGAGGAGGCGGTTACTGCGCACGACCTTGCACGACTGATACGACACAGGGGCCATACCGTTGATATAGCCCATTCAGGCGAAGATGCGCTACGTACAGCCGAAGCGGGACATCCTGACCTCGTCATCATCGATATTGGCCTTCAAGGACAATTAAACGGAATTAAAACTGCAACCCTCCTGAAGGAGAAGCTCGTGGTACCTTTCATCTACGTAACGGCGCACGGCGATGCAGCCACGATGGACCGCGCCAAGGCCACCAGACCATTCGGCTTCATCTTGAAGCCATTCAAGGATGCCGAGGTCTACAGCGCCGTTGAGATAGCACTGTATCTGTGCGGGACTGAGCAAGAGCTAAGACGGCGCGCCGAACATTTGGAGGAGCTCCTGGAAAAAAAGAGCATGCAACTTAGAGAGACAGAGCGCTTGGCTGCTATTGAAGAGACCACCACGCTCGTGGGACACGACCTTCGCAATCCGCTGCAAGTGCTCATGAACCTAACCTTTAGCGTGAAAAAGACGTTCAACGCGATCCCTTCACCCTTTACGAACGATGATTACCAGCAGAAGGCCTTAGATTTTTGTGCGGGCGTCGAAAAGCAGATCCTTTACATGGACAAGATCGTCTCTAATCTGCAGGATTACGGACAGCACCCTGTGAGGCGAAACATTCTCGTTCACGAATTGATTTCCGATGCGCTCTCCAGAGTTGTTGTTCCCGATAATGTCACCGTCCGCCTCGACGCCGATCGTGACGCCGAAAAGCTTAACGGAGATCTCGTGCTCTTATCGCGCGTTTTTGCAAACCTGATTCAAAATGCTGTGCAAGCGATGCCGCGTGGCGGACAGGTGGTAATTAGCACGAGAAAATTGGCAAGAGAGCTCGCGATAAGCGTCGCAGACGAAGGAACGGGTATACCTGAAGAAGATCTCAAATCAATATTTCGGCCACTTACCACGAACAAGGCGCAAGGAATGGGATTTGGATTAGCCGTTTGTGACAAAACCGTCAAGCAGCACGGCGGACGCGTTGAAGTGGACAGCACCGTCGGCGAAGGGTCCACGTTTACCGTGCTTCTTCCCTTAGATACCAAATGACCAGGGCGCCTTAGCAAAAGAGCATAGGGCTGACGACGGTTCTCGCGATCTTGATTCCAAGCATCTTGCCTTCCTATTCTATTATCCACCGGTATACGTAGGTCTCTTTAATTTGGTTGTCGGTAATGCTTCTTTTGTTATCACACAGGTAGTTGCTGCTGTGAAAGAAGGGAAGTACTCGCTCGTTCCATTTGCGCTGCTTGTCCCCATATACTGGGCCTTAATCAGCATAGCGGCTTGGAAAGGTGCTACCCAACTCCTCACAAATCCCTTTTACTGGGAAAAGACAGAGCACGGGATTAGTAAGCCGGACCAGCAAGGACGTATAACGAGAGAGCCGAGCGTGTCCGCGGATTGAGGCATGTTGGGGCTTCAGGACCGAATGCTCGCTTAACCATCGCTAGCAGATGATGGTCGAAGTTGACGTGGAATAAGGATGTCCGATCTTTCACGCAGCACTTGCTTCATCATTCGCTGTCCAGGATACACGCGCCATAGACGAGGTTCTGCACGCAACGGTAAACTTTTAGCGGTTCTTCGACGGCCAGCTCCGGCGCATAACTAGGGCTCTTGAGTCGCGACAGTCCGTCATCCCATCTCCCAATCTCCTTGGATTGTTCAGTAGGTTGAGCGCACAGTTACAAGATTCTCAGTCTTCCCATTACCTATGACGCGAGATTAGAAGAGCGGAGGGCTTCTCGAAACTTGGGTACTTCGCTAGGTTCACCAAACCACCCGATACAAGCTCAAAGGGCGGGGTGTGGAGAGAGAGGCGCAAGATTAAAGAGTCATAGCCCTGCCATTTGCTTTGAGGATGGCACTATGGTTAATGTGTTAGTGGTCTACTATTCGCGCACAGGAAATACTAGAACGATGGCAGAAATAATAGCCAACGCGGCGAACGAAGACGGCGCTGTGGTCAGACTCAAAGAGGTGGCCGATGCGTCAAATAACGACCTTGTTTGGGCTGATGGCATCATTATCGGCTCACCCGTCTACTTCGGCCTCCCGGCAAGCGAGATCAAGAAGTTCATCGAAGACTCGATCAGTGTCAGGAGGCAATTGGAAAACAAGGTCGGCGCTGCTTTTGTCAGCTCAGGGCACCGTGCAGGAGGGAGGGAAACCACCATTATGGCGCTCCTCCAGGCGTTCATCGTGCACGGAATGGTCGTATGCGGCGACCCGATCTCCTGTGGAGGGCACTTCGGCGCCGTTGCTACCGGAGCGCCTGACGATCAGGCCTCGCAGGAGTGCAGGGGCTTGGTGAAAAAAGTGGTACTGCTTGCTACGAAATTGCAAAGCGGGTAGCGCGCGTTCGTGTGCAGTGTGCAGTGATGGTGCCTCAAGCGTCCACACGTCAGGTCTCGGACAAAAAAGACGCACAAGCGGCATCGTGCGTGAGATACTCGCTTCAGCTCGTTCACGAGCCGAAACGTTTTATAACGGCGCAGCCAACTAGTCTGTGTCGGAGCGCCTGTCGAAAGCGATAGGCCACGGCGAGAGGTGTAAGAGATGAAAATGCTTACCAAGTTGGTCGCGATCATACTGCTGCTCATCTCGGTGATATTCAGCGCGTACTACCAGGTAGCTCACGGGTTGAGTTACCTTGAGAGTGCTGGCATCGTTTTGCAGCTTGTCGTGATCGTGCTTCTGATCGTTGAAAAGCGGGCATAGGACAGCGGACTGTGAAACGGCTAGGGCCGGATTCCGCACGACGATGCCGTCGCGGCAGGACGTGCGCGGGATTGAGGCTTTTTGATCGCTACGATACGCCCTAAATTTCACACCTAGAAAGACTTAAGCTCTTTCGTTTACAGAATCGATTTGAGAACGTCGTACTTTTCATCGTGACGCTCCGGCAACCGAGCGTCGTACCAAACTCGTGTCAAACGTACTGCAACTCGCCCTCGCGTTCATCTACGTGCTCGTCGTGCCGGGATTTGCCATGTCGCTGGCGGCATTCCCCAGGTTCAACCAGCTGGAGATCACCGAGCGACTCGCACTGTCGATCGGGCTAAGTCTCACGATCGTCATCACCTTCGGACTGGTTATTGGTTATGTCCCATCTCTCGTCGCCGCAACAGGTGGCATCACCGCGTACTCGCTGTTCTTTGGCATCGGCCTGATAACCGTTTTTTTCCTAGTCATTTGGATGCTGCGACGGGCGAATCTGGCGGTTATCGATAGGCGTGAAGCGGCCCGACCTGAACGCGAGATGGTATTAGACGCTCGCACTGCCAAGCCTGTGCGCCCTGAGAACACAACACAAGCAGCGGCCAGACCGCGGGAAGCTGCGCCTCGCGGCGCGACGCGACGACGACCGCCCCAGACGTAAGGAGTTACGACCCAAGCGTGGCGCTGAGCTGTAAATCGCTGCTGAGCGAAGCAACGGTCGACGAATGCCGCAGCGACGGAACACCGCTTCTCATCATAGATGCACAGTCCGACCCTAGAACGTCTTACTTATCCTCCTTTTAGTGCGTCTGCTGATGGTGCTTAAGAGATCTGATTGTCGCCGCTCATCAGCATTTTTAGGACAGCGGCTTTATAGCGTCCAAGTCATCTTCTATTGGCCTTGACAGAGGCCTCATCCGTATGAAAAGGAGGTTCGAGATAGAAATGGACTATGAAAAGGAAATGAATGACTTGAAGGAACGCGTCTCCAAGCTCGAGCATCGTTTGGACGACTTACGATCAGAAGTAAAAACGCTGTATAACCAGATGGAGCGCGATAGCGCCGGCCTGCGATGATGCTGCGGCTCGTTACACGCTAAGGGCCGATCAACGGTCATGCGTCTGCGCCGGCTATCCGCTCTGTGCAGGGTACGCTCAGCCGGAGCCACTTTTGCATTCACAGCACACCCCGGGGTTTAGCCACGATGGTATACGGCTATCTTGCGCCTCTGACGCGCGTCACCGGTTGAGCAGGTAGACCGACGCGTTCAAAGCGGTGGCAATGGTCACCCACACGATGTACGGCACGAGCAGATACGAAGCGCGCCGGTCCACCTTGTAGAACTGATAGATGGTGGCGGCGATCAGTACCCACAGCGGCACAATGGCGAGCAGGCCGTATAGTATGTTCTGCAGCCCGAAAAAAACTACAGTCCAGATGACGTTGACGGCGAGCTGTGCGGCGAAGAGAACGATCCCGATGTCTCGTGTCCGATTTCGAGGCGATCGCCATATGAGGAACAACGCCAGACCCATCAAGATATAGAGAACCGTCCAGACGGGCCCGAACGCCGCATTTGGCGGCGTGAACCATGGCTTATTGAGCGTGACGTACCACGTTGAGATGGAGTCGATCGTAAAAACTGACGACCCCAAACCCGCTACCAACGGCACCGCGACGGAGACGATCAGTTTAACGATGTCGACGCGTTTCATCGACTGAATGTGGCATCGCCTCCTATAAAGCGCTTTGTTAATCGTTTGAGTATCTGTGTTGTCAGCGCCGTGTGCTGGCATGCGCGGAGTACACCGGGCCCGACTCCAATCGCATTACAATCATATCCACTGAGGAAGAGTGGAGACGGCATTTACCGCATAGTTCACGGACAGGTCATTGTTTTTTATATGCCCACATCGATCTATCCAAGAGGGGTGTCCTATGGACGCGCAAGAAGAAAAAAAGGAAGAGTAATATAAGGGCAAGGAAGTCAAAGGCGAAAAATGACCGTCCGCCTAGCAGAAACGTCAAGATCAAGGGGGAGCGTCCGCGGTGCAGCGTGCACCAAACTGATCCCCGTTCAAAAAATTTAGAAGGTACGGAGCCCCTTGCGAAGAAGCTGATCTAATCGATTGCCCCAAGGATCTTTTTGAGGCCGCACGCGTCACGGCATACGAAGCTTTTTATCGATACGATCCGTGAAGGGATAACGCATGAAGACCTTGATCGCGTACGACACGAAATACGGGACGACCACGACGATCGCACGGTGGTTGTGTGAGGCCATCGCAGGTGACTGCGTTATCGCGAAAGTCGCGGACGTTACGAGCTTGGATTACGACCTTATTGTAGTTG
>Ga0326727_10011994_pt1 | contig 19921 bp, 18 predicted proteins | sample MB2enrmetagenome_FD_207643 | JGI IMG/M metagenome (GOLD analysis project Ga0326727, IMG submission 207643) | Lab enriched peat soil microbial communities from McLean, Ithaca, NY, United States - MB29MY | ecosystem: Environmental > Terrestrial > Soil > Wetlands > Peat | place: USA: New York...
GTTCTACGACTTCATCGGCGACCGACTGGGAATCCCAGGACCCAAAATCCCACACCTCGCAACCCTCGTCAGGCCCGCCCCCGCTTGAGCTACGCCAGGCTTGCCCGGGAATTTGCCCCGGTTACGTGAGATGCACGCTAAGTTATTGATTTTATTGGTGCCGCAAGAGGGATTCGAACCCCCGACCCCCTCATTACGAATGAGGTGCTCTACCGGCTGAGCTATTGCGGCGCGCGGCGGCGAATCATGACGAGCCCGACGCCGACGGCCGGCCGTCTCATATCGAGATCGCCCGGAATTGGCAAGGTTGGCCCGGCCGTCATTCGCGCGCAAAGAGCCGAAATCCGGGTTTGCGCTCGGTCTCTTCGCACGGACCGGGATCGTCGGGCGCGCTCGAAGGCATGAGGACGATCGTTCCGGCGCCGCGCGGCGGCTCCGGCTTCGGCGTAGCGGGGATTTCGGCCGGGGGCGGGGCTTCGGGCGCGGGGGGAGCTTCGATGGCGGGGGGAGCTTCGATGGCGGCGGGAGCTTCGGGCGCCGGGGGAATTTCGGCCGCAGGGGCGATTTGCGGCGCGGGCGGCTCGGCCGCTTCGGCAGGCGTCGGGGCGACGAGCGCGGCAGGCTCAGGCTCAGGCGCCGGCGCCGGCCTCGGCGAGGGTTCCGGGGCGCTCAGGCGCTCCTCGGGCGTGCGCCAGACGAAGGCGTCGAGCGCGCCCGAAGGCGTCACCGGCGCCCAGCGATCGGAAATGACCCCGCCGGCGACCCAGGCCCGATCGCGCGGCGCGCGCGCGGCGCGGGCGAGCCATTCGCGCACCGCGCCTTCCGCGCCCGCCGCCTCCTCGATGTCGGCCATCAGCAGGCAAACGCGGGCGCTCGGACGGCTCGCGGCGCCCGCCTCCAGCTGCGGCGCGATCGCCGCGCGCGCCGCCTTGAGGTCGCGCGCCTCGAGCGCGGCGCGCCCGACGGTGATCTGGCTTTCCGAATCGAACGGCGCCAGGCGCGCCAACGCGCGCGCGCGCGTCAGCCGATCCGCCGCCGAATCGCCGCGTCGCAGCCTCAGATAGACGGCGGCGAGATCGGGATGCGGCGTCCGCCGGTACGCCGCCTCGATGATCTTGGCGGCGCGGCGGGTGTCGCCGGCCGCCGCGGTCAATCGCCCGCAGAGAGCGGCGGCGGGAACCAGGCCCGGCGCCAAGACGCAGGCCTCCTGGGCCATCGCCAGCGCGCTCTTGGCGTCGCGGTCCTCCAGCTCCTGCGCCATCGCCGTCTTGAGGACCGCGCGCCAGCGATTGGCGGTCGGCTTGTCGATGAGCCGGCGGGCGGCGTTGGATTCGACGATTGCGAGGGCGCCGGCCCAGTCGCCGCGCGCGGCGCGATCGTCGAGCACCGCCCGCGCCGCCCAGGGCAGCGCGGCGTGTTTGTGGGCGCGGGTCGCGAAGTCCAGCGCCGCCTCGTGATCGCCGCTGCGCCGCGCCTCGATATGCAGGCCACGAAGGCCGAGCGCATGGGTTTGCGGGGAATCGAGCATCTCGCGGAACGCGGCGACGGCGCCGGCGCGATCGCCCGCCAGTTGCGCCGCCTGCGCGCGCAGCAGCTTGGCGAGCGGCTCCTCGCCCAAATGCTTGCCCGCTTCGGCGGCGTGCCGGCTCGCCGCGCGCGCGTCGCCCGAGCCGACCGCAACCATGCCGCGCGAAAGCGCGGCGTAGCCCTTTTCGCGTCGGCGCGCCTTGGCCGCGAGCGAAACCAGCGAGGGAAAGCGGAAAACGAAACGGACGACGCCCCACGCCAGCGCCAGAACCACCGCCAGCGCCGCCACGGCGCCGAGCCCGACCATCAGCGAAAAGTCGTATTCGACGCCGCCCCAGGTCAGCGTGACCTCGCCCGGGTTCTCCGCGAGCCAGGTCAGGCCGTAGGCCGCCAGGGCGAGCGCGGCGAGGAACAGCAACAGGCGAATCATGGCGTCCCCGCTTCGAGCCTCCGGGCGCGTCAGGATAATCCCTAGCGCGCCAATCGTGAAAAGTCCCCTGCCGCGCCGCTAATTGCTGGCCGCGGCGAGACGCCCGACCGCGTCCGCGCGCAAGGCCTCGGCCGCCACGGCGGCGGCCTGGCGCGCTCCGGCGCCTTGAGCCCAGTCCTGGCTTGCGCGGCGTGCGGCCTCCGGCAAAGCATGATAGGCGTCGAGCGCCGCGGCGAGGTCGCCGCGCGCCAGCGCCGCCGAAACGCGCGCCGCCAGCGCTTCGGCGTCGTCGCCGGCGACTTCGCCGAGCTTGCGCACGCGCACCAGCTTGCGCATGTGATCGAGCAATCGATCCATCACGCCGCCGCCGCTCGGCGGCGTCGCCGCGGCGACGACGCTCGGCGCGATCTTGGCGAAGGAGGCGGCGAGCGCGGCCAGGGTCGGCGCGCCCGCGTCGGCGAACGGCCTCAGCGCCGACAATTCGCCCCCGTCGGCCTCGAGGCGCGCGAGCGCCCCCCATTCGCCAGCGAACGGCGCGCCGGCGTTCAAACGCTCGCTCAACGAAATGGCGAGAATCGCTTCGGCCGCCGCGCCGCGATCGGCCGCAGTCACCGCCGCGGTTACACGCGCCTCGCTCTTGGGCGCCGCGAGCGCGCTCTCGACCTTGACCAGGCGATCGTCGAGCGCCTTGAGATCGGCCTCGCCCGACTTCAGCCCCGCCAATTCACTCGCCAAGGCGGCCACGCGCGCCTGTAGCGCGCCGGCGTCGAACAAAGCGGGCGCGCCGCCTTGAGCCGGCGCGGGCGGCCTCTCGCCCGTCGCAGCCGCCGCCAGCGCCTTGGCGGCGTCGGCGCGAGCGGCGCGCGCTTCCGCCAACGCCGTTTGCGCCGTTTCGTCCTTGCCCGCCTCCGCCTCGAGCGCGGCGACGCGCCGGTCGAGCAATTCGACGGCCGCGGTCTTGGCGATGCTGGCCGCATTAGTCTCCAGCGCGCCCAAGCGACGCTGGAAATCGGCGGCGGCCGCGCTCTGGCTTTCGGCGCCGCGTTCGAGCGCCGCAAGGCGCCGGTTCGCCGCGTCGAGCGCGCCGGCGCGCGGATCGAACAGCGACGCCGCGGCGAGCGCCAGCGCCACGCCGACGAGGGCGCCGAGCGCGCCGGCGAGCAAGGACGGACTGGCCCAACGCGTCCCCGGCCGGATTCTCGGCGCTCGCGCGTCCGCGGCGGGAACGGCGGCCGGTTCCTCGGCCGCGGACTCCTCGTGGCTGGGTCGCTCGGTCGCAGGCTCCGCGTGGCTGGGCTGCTCGCTCGCGGCTTGCTCGTGCGCGGGTTCCCCGTGCGCCGGTTTCTCGCTCGCCGCTTCGGCGGTCGGGGGCGCCGGCGGCGGAGCCTCGTGAATTTCGGTCGCCTCGCCCTCGATCACGCCCGGATCACGGCGCGGCTCGCGGCTCGGCGGGGCGGCGGCGCCCGGCGGGGGCTCGACGATTTCGGGTTCGGGCTTTGGGCTCGTTTCGTCGGCCATGGGTTCTCGCTCCCGGTTCTCGGCTTTCTATAGGCGAGCCGCCGCGCGATGGAAACCCGGCCGGGCGTCGCGGGGCGCGCCGCGCCCTCGCCTTCACGTCAGGTCAGCGAGCGTTCGAGCGCGTCGACCAGCCGGTCCTCCCTCGGCTCGGAGGCGCAAACGACGCGCGCCGCGCCGCACGCGCGCAGCGGCTCGCCGACATCAGGCGAAAGGCAGACGTGAAGCAGCGCGGCGAATGAATCGGCGAGCCCGGCGCGCTTCGCCAATTCCACCGCCAGCGCGGCCGAGCGGCGCGAATAATGCAGCGCCGCCGCGCATCCCGCCACCGCGCGCGCCTCCTTTTCGCTCCAGGCGGCGCGCGCCTCGGCGGCGTAGACCTCGACCGCCGTCGCGAAATGGCCGGCTTGGCTCAGCGCGGCCTCCAGCGCGGCGCCGCGTTCGCGCCCCGCCAGGTACAGCACGCGCGAATGGGGCGCGAGGCGATCGAGCAGCGCCGCGATCAGGGCGGCGACGTCGGGGGCGGCCTCGCCTGCGACCGGGATCCCCGCCGCCGCCGCCGCCTCGGCGGTCTGTTCTCCCACGACGTAAAGCGGCGGGCCGACGATCGCGGCGCGCGCCGCCGGAGCGAGAAGCGCGATCGCCTTGGCGCTGGTCGCCGCTAGCGCGTCGAACCGGCCGGGCGGCGGCGCGGCGCGGGTGGCGCGGATTTCGATCGCCGGCGCGAGCGCCACGAGGAAGCCGCGCGCGCGCAGCAGCGCCGCGCTGCGCGCCGCGTCGTCGCGCGCGCGCATGACGGCAATCGTCTTCTTCACCTGTTCGCCATCGTCGTTTGAGACGCTCCTCGCCTCGCGCCGCCTTCCTCCATTATTCGCTGGGCGGGCGCGCGCCAAGCGTATAGAGACGGTCGCGCCTGTCGCGGCGCGGACTTGCGGCTTTTGAACGGACGATGCGGGTACTCGGAATCGAAACCACCTGCGACGAGACGGCGGCGGCGGTGGTGCGCCTGCGCCCCGACGGCGCCGGCGAAATCCTGGCCGACGAAGTGATGAGCCAGATCGCCGCCCATTCGCCCTACGGCGGCGTCGTGCCCGAGATCGCGGCGCGCGCCCATGTCGAAATCGTAGATCAGCTCGTCGCGCGAGCGCTTACGCGCGCCGAAATGCGCGCGCGCGATCTCGACGGCGTCGCCGCCGCGGCGGGGCCCGGCCTGATCGGCGGCGTCATCGTCGGCCTGATGACCGGCAAGGGAATCGCGCTCGCCGCGGGCAAGCCGTTCCTCGCCGTCAATCACCTCGAAGCGCACGCGCTGGTGGCGCGGCTCTCCGGCCAGCTGGCGTTTCCCTATCTGCTGCTGCTCGCCTCGGGCGGGCACACTCAAATCCTCGCGGTAAAGGGCGTCGGCGACTACGACCGTCTGGGGACGACGATGGACGACGCGATCGGCGAGGCGTTCGACAAGACCGCCAAAATGCTCGGCCTGCCCTATCCCGGCGGACCCGCCGTCGAGGCGGCGGCGAGAGACGGCGATCCGGCGCGGTTCGCGCTGCCGCGCCCGATGCTCGGACGGCCGGGCGCCGATTTTTCGCTTTCCGGGCTGAAGACCGCGACGAGGCTCATGGCCCAATCGATCGCGCCGCTCAGCCAACGCGACGTCGCCGATCTCTGCGCCTCGTTCCAGGCCGCGGTCGTCGACGTGATCGAGGACCGCATGCGCGTCGGCCTCCGGTTGTTTCGCCAGCGCGTCGGCGCGACGCAAGGCGTGGTCGTCGCCGGCGGCGTCGCCGCCAACGGGGCGATCCGCGGGGCGATGGCGCGATTTTGCGCCCAGGCCGGGCTATCTCTCGTCGCGCCGCCGCAAAACCTCTGCACCGACAACGGCGCCATGATCGCCTGGGCGGGAATCGAGCGCCTGCGGCGCGGCCTCGTCGACGATCTCGCCGCCCCCGCCCGGCCGCGCTGGCCGCTCGACCCGAAAGTCGAGCGATCGGCGAACGGCAAGGCGTGAGGACAAGAGACGCGACAAGAGACGCGATTTGCGCGCGAAAGATAAATTTGCGAGGCTCGGCGCGAGACGCCGGACGCGTTGACGCGCGACGGCGCCGTTGCGGGAGCTTCAGCGATGAAAGAAAAGATCGGTTTCGTCGGCCTCGGGCTGATGGGCCATGGCATGGCCAAGAATATCGTCGAGAAGGGTTGGCCGTTGACCGTTCTCGGCCATCGCCGGCGCGAGGCGGTCGAAGACCTGAAATCTCGCGGCGCCGCCGAGGCGTCCTCGCCGCGCGAGCTCGCGTTAAAGTGCGACGTCGTGGTGATCTGCGTGACCGGTTCGCCTGAGGTCGAGGCGGTCATCGAGGGGGCGGACGGGTTGGCGGCGGCGGGAAAGCCGCTGCTGGTGATCGACAGTTCGACTTCGTCGCCCACGGTGACGACGCGCCTGGCGGCCTCGCTGTCGCAAAAAAACATCACGCTCGTCGACGCGCCGTTGAGCCGGACGCCGAAGGACGCCTGGGAAGGCTCGCTCGACGTGATGGTCGGCGGCGACGCCGAGGCGGTCAAGCGCGCGCGGCCGGTTCTCGAAGCCTTCGCCGGCCGGATCGTCGCCACCGGACCGGTGGGCACCGGCCACACGATGAAGCTGCTCAACAATTTCGTGTCGATGGGCTACGCCGCGCTCTATGCGGAGGCGCTGATGATCGGCGCTAAAGCCGGACTGTCGGCGAAGGTGTTCGACGGCGTCATCCGCGACGGCCGGATGGATTGTCCGTTCTATCGCACCTTCTTCCAATACGTGCTCGAGCGCGACCGCAACGCGCATCGCTTCACCATCGCCAACGCCTGCAAGGACGTCACCTATCTCGCGGGGTTCGCCGAGGCGCTCGGGGTCGCCAATCCGATCGGCGCCGCGGTGCGCAACAATTTCGCGCTCGCCGTCGGCGCCGGCCATGGCCAGGATTACGTGCCGATGCTGTCGGACCTGGTGGCGCAATGGAACGGCGTTTCGCCGCCGCCGCGCGCGCCCGCGTGAGGGCGGCGGAGCGGAAAAATCTTCTTAAGTCAAGACGATTGGTAGCGGGGGCCGGATTCGAACCGGCGACCTACGGATTATGATTCCGCCGCTCTAACCAGCTGAGCTACCCCGCCACGCCTCGCCAACGAGGCTCGCCCGGTCGGGCCGGCCGCTTATAGGAAGGGCGCGGCGAAACTGTCAAGAAAATGCGGCGCGTCGGCGATGCGCGCAGATGAAATTCGCGCCCGATTCGTTGCGACACGCCCAATCGCCTCACGCCCGCGACGCCCGATGACCTGGCCGACGCCCTCGCGTTCGCGCTACGCTTCGATGGCCGCAAGCGGAAGCATGACGCCGCTGAGATGATGGCCCTGAGCGCGCCGCCGGGCCGCCGCACCGTCAGCCGTTCGGCACGTCGCGGTTGACAGCCAAAGGGCGGCGGCCTTCAATTTGCGCCGCGATTGTTGTCCTCGTGGCGCGCGCACCGTGAAACAGCGGATCACAACTGTCTTTGCCGGCGGCCTTTTCGCGCTCGCGCTGTTTGGCGTTGCGGCGGCGGGACCACTTGAAGATGGCGGGGCGGCATATCAGCGCGGCGATTACAGCCGTGCGGTAGGGCTTTGGCGTCCATTAGCGGACAAAGGCGAGGCCAAAGCCCAGTTCAATCTCGGTTTGATGTACTACAAGGGCCGAGGCCTGCCACAGGACTATGCGCAGGCGGCTTTCTGGTACCGTAAGGCCGCCGACCAAGGCGACCCGTTGGCGCAGCATAACCTCGGCTTGATGTACCGCAAAGGCCAAGGCCTGCCGCAAGACTTCAAGCAAGCCGTGGCATGGTATCGCAAGGCCGCCGATCAGGGCGATGCTATGGCGCAGGCGAGCCTCGGCGCGATGTATGATATGGGCCAAGGCGTACCGCAGGACTATGCGCAGGCCGTCGAGTGGTACCGCAGGGCTGCCGAACAGGGGGACGCTCAAGCGGAAGCCTTCGTTGGCGCATCATACCGCGACGGGCAGGGCGTACCGCAGGACTACAAGCAAGCCGCAGTATGGTTCCGCAAGGCCGCAGACCAAGGGTACGCCCCGGCGCAGAACGAAATAGGTTTGATGTACCGCGAGGGCCGAGGCCTGCCGCAGGACTATGCGCAGGCCGTAGCGTGGTACCGCAGGGCCGCTGACCAGGGCGACGCTTACGGGCAGGCCAGCCTCGGTTTGCTGTATTTCTACGGCTTGGGCGTGTCGCAGGATTATGCTCAGGCCATCGAGTGGTACCGCAAGGCAGCCGACCAGGGGGACGCCCACGCGCAGACCAATATTGGCGCGATGTACGAGATGGGCCGAGGCGTGCCGAAGGACGACCTGCAGGCTGCGGCCTGGTACGGCAAGGCAGCCGAGCAGGGGAACTCCACGGCACAGTTCGACCTCGGCGCGATCTACTACAGGGGCCAGGGCTTGCCGCAGCACCTTATTCACGCTTACATGTGGCTTAGCTTGGCGGCCTCGGACGCATCGGACGCCGCAGTTCAAGACAACGCGACCAAATTGCGCGAATACGTTGCTGCCGAGATGACGCCCTCTCAGATCGCCGAGGCGCAGCGGATGGCGCGCGAGTGGGTTCCGAAGTGACGAGCGGGGGCCACTCTCACGCCTCATCAGCGGCGCGAGGCGATCAGGCGCGTCAACGCGGGCAAGGAAACAGTCGGCAAGTTTGCGCAGTCCTATAACGTAAGTCGCTGCACGAATTTCGAGGCTCGCGGCATGACTGTCATCCGGGGAATATCAGGCACCAAGTCACAGATCATGGATTTTCTGGCGCGCCGATTTCCGCAAAACTCTGTAGCGCCTGACTATTTCGGTGACTTGCTGTCGACGTATAAGGACTCCGGCTTAGCGCCGCCAAATCTGGTGACAGAAATTACGTCCGGTGACGACGGCAAGCTCTGGGCACATGTTTGGGAGGCTTTGTTATATCACCACCTTTTGGCATGCGGATATGACTTCCGCCGTGATCGCGTAAGGAAATCGGGACAGCATGGCCCAGACTTCGGCATCGTACATAACGGCCAGACCATCTGGATTGAGGCGATCACTCCCTCTCCAGAGGGTATACCGCAGGATTGGCTTGATCCGCCGAAACAGGGCGAGTGTAAGGTGCGGACCAAGCCTCACGAGCAAATGCTTCTGCGGTGGACGTCAGCCCTGAAAGCCAAGCGCGACAAACTGAAGTGCTACCTCGAACAAGATATCATCGCACCTACAGACTGCACGGTTATAGCCGTAAATTCTTGCCGCCTTTCAGATTTTGCTGTGGAAGACCTCGGTATCAGCCAATTGCCGTTTGCAATAGAAGCAGTCTTCCCGATCGGTCCAATAGCTGTTCCTATCAGCGTGGATGGTCGCCCTGACGGCGATGCGATCCGAATCCCACGCTATGTAATTCAAAAATCAAACGGGGCACCTATATCGACCGCGAATTTTCTTGACCCTTGCTATGCAAACGTCAGCGCAGTTATAGGCGGTTATCAGAGGGAAATGCTCAAGGGCGTGCTCTATATCACCTTAGTACACAATCCACTTGCGACCGCTCGTCTTCCGAGGGGGCTTCTCTGCGCGACTAACGAATACGTCGCCGACCAGGAGGGCGACCACTTCATAGTGCGCCGGATATGACTTCACAAGGGACGCGATCCCGCTGCGCTGCGTAAGACCACCTCGCGCCCACAATGGTCTAATACTCGTATCCGCTCAAAGAGGGATCAGCCCATGAGCATCGACTATGAGCGCCTCGCCCGCATGGCCGCCGAAGCAAGGCGGGAAGACCCGGATGGCGACGACACCCGCAATATGAACGCACACGATGCGGCTGCTTGGATGCTCCGCCCCAACAAGTCGCCGTTGACGACGGGGCAAAAAGCTCGGCGGCGGCTACCCAAACCAAGAATTCGGGAGAGGATTCTTACCGCATTTCTCGCCAACCCAACCGCTTGGGTTCTGCTCGGTTTGTTACTCCTCGCCGAATACGGAAATTATCAGAATGGAAGTGCGGTTACACTTTTGTGCTCTGTCATTGAGCCGGAAGACATGGGCGCCAGTTCTCCAATAACGCCATTGCAAAAAGCGCAAAGGCTGTGCGCGGAACGCGAAATGGACCGCCAAGATGCCGAAGATCGCGCCGCCAACCGTGAGTACCCTTAAAGGGCGTTCCCGCGCGACTACGCGCTGGCCGGCTGTCGTGAACCGAACCCGCAAGTGGTTTCGGCCATCCGGCTTCCATCCCTGTGCCACGCGCACAATGACAGGCTCGCCTCTCGCACTGATTAACGTCTGCGTTTTGTGGAACTTGGCCAATTTGGAAAATTCTATACGCGACAATGTGAAGGCACCCGCCTTCCGACTTTCAATCCCCCCGTGTCCCCTGTCCAGGGCAAGAAGGATTTCTTATTCGTCTCCGCGGGCGCGCGCTCTCGCGGTGTCGCGCATCGTTCGTCGGCGTTGTCAAGCCCGTGCTCGCCGGCCTGTAGGCCAGCGCAGCGTGACTGGGGGCATTATCGGGCGTCGCGAATCGGCAGGCGATCGGCAGTGGGGCGGTGCACGGGATCGCAATTCGACCATCGAATTGAGCGCCAAAATTCGGTGGCGTTCGGGAGCGTGTTTTCCGTATAATTTCCGTATCGCGGCAGGACTGCGTCGCAAAAGACAGCCTAAGTTCTTGATTTTATTGGCGCTCCCAAGGGGGATCGAACCCCTGTTTTCGCCGTGAGAGGGCGACGTCCTGGGCCGCTAGACGATGGGAGCAAGGCAAGAGCGCGGGTCGAGCGCGCTTCTATATCGGCGCGACGGCGCGAAGGCAAGGCGAGCGAAGGGCTGTTTCAGGCCGGGGGCGGGGCGGCCGCAGGCTTTCATGAACATGTCCACGGCGGCGTCGATCTCGCTCGCGGTCACGGCGTCGACGACGCCGAACAGCAGCCGCTTGGGAGCCCCCGAGAGACAGAGGTCGATGAACTGCCGCGCCGCGCGCTCCTCGCGAATGAGCGCTTCGAACAACTGCTCCTTGGAGTCGAAATAGGTGTGCGGCGTTCCCTTGGAGACGCCGGCGGCGCGGGCGCGCCGCGCTCAAGAAGATCGCCGGAATTGTCGCGGTCAATGCGGAAGTGCCGCGACAGAGCGCGCGGTCGCCGCGGCGAAGAACGCGATCCGCGTTTCGCCGTAGACCCGCTCGTCCACGAGCTCGAGCGCAGGCGGCGCGGCGATTCCCGCCCTGGCCGCCTCTTCGAGGACGACCAGCGCGCTCTCGGCGAGCCAGCCGCCCGCGCAAAGCGCGGCGAGCGCCGGCGCGGCGAGGCCCTGGTCGTAGGGCGGATCGAGAAAGGCGAGCGCAAACGGCGGCCCGGCGGGCGCTCTTCCGAGCCGCGTCGCGTCCGCGCGCCAGATGCGCGTTGCGCCGCCGAGCGCAAGGGCCTCGACATTGGCGCGCAGCAGCGCGCGCGCCTCGGCGCCGTTGTCGACGAACAACGCGAATTCGGCGCCGCGCGACAGCGCCTCGATTCCCAGCGCGCCGGAGCCGGCGAACAGATCGATCACTCGCGCGCCCTCGATGGCGCGAGCGTGGCGATGGGCGAGGATGTCGAAGATCGATTCGCGCAGGCGCTCCGAGGTCGGCCGAATCGCGCGCGAAGCCGGCGCATGAAGGACGCGCCCTCGCAGCCTGCCGCCGACGACGCGCATCGCTCTAGTGGCGCCGGGGCGGCCGCTTGCCGCCGGGTTTGCCGCGCGGCGGGCGGCCTTCGCCCGCAGGCGGGCGCTTGCCGTTGGGCCTGTTGGGCCTGCCGCCCTCTCGCGACGGCGGACGGCCTTCGCCCGAGGACGCGCGCTTCTCGAACGGCCGGCCGTCGCCGCGCGACGGGGAGCGACCATCGCCGAACGAACGTCGCGTTTCGAACGGCTTGCCGCCTTGCCGCGACGGCAGACGACCTTCGCCGGAAGAAGCCCGTTTTTCGAACCGCTCGCCGCCGCGCCGATCGGGGCTCGACGACGCGCGGCCCTCTTCTCGGCGTTCGTCGCTTCTGTGGCGCGAGCGATCGCGCCGCGCCGTCTCGGCCGCGCGCCGGCGCAATTCCTCCGGCGTCGCCACGATCCGCTCGACCTCGATCTTGCGCCCCCGTCGGTCGGCGGTCGCGCCGCGTTCGATGCGCCTGCGCGGGCCCGCCGCGCTCCGCTCGGTCTCGGCGCGCAGCGCGGATATGTGCTTGCGCTTGCGCGGCGGCTGCGAGGGCTCGGACTCCCTCCGCTGCGCCGCGCCGCGCGGCTCGACGCCGCCGCGATCGGGGCGCTCGCGCCCGCCCGCCCAGCGGCGCTCGACGCGCTTGGCCGCTGGCGGCTGCGCGGCGCGGTCGACGATCGCGGCGTCGAAATTGACGCCCGCTTCGCGCGCGAGCTTGGCGCCGAGTTGATCGCGCAGCGTCCGCGTGCGCGCCTCCGCGACCTCGCCCTCGGCGAGATCGCCGAGTTCGAACGGGCCGAACGAGACGCGGATCAGTCGGTTGACGGAGAGGCCGAGATGTTCGAGCACGCGCTTGATCTCGCGGTTCTTGCCCTCGCGCAGGCCCATCATGATCCAGACGTTGGAGCCCTGCTCGCGCTCGAGCCGGGCCTCGATGCCGGCGTAGTGAATTCCCTCGATCGTCACGCCCTCGGCGAGAGCGTCGAGCCGGGCCTGGTCGATCGCGCCGTGCGCGCGCACGCGATAGCGGCGCAGCCAGCCGGTGGCGGGAAGCTCCAGCACGCGCGCCAGGCCGCCGTCGTTGGTCAACAGGATCAGCCCCTCGGAGTTGATGTCGAGCCGGCCGACCGCGACGACGCGCGGCAGGTCCGCGGGCAGCGAGTCGAAGATCGTCGGCCGCCCCTCGGGATCGCGTGCGGTGGTCACCAGCCCGCGCGGCTTGTGAAAGAGGAACAGCCGCGTGCGCTCGGGCGCCTTGAGGCGCTCGCCGTCGACGCGGATTTCGTCGTTTGCGCCGACGTTGCAGGCCGGGCTTTCCAAGACTTTGCCGTTGACGCTGACGCGCCCTGCGAGAATCCATTCCTCCGCGTCGCGGCGCGAGCAGAGACCCGCGCGCGCGATCGCCTTGGCGATGCGTTGGCCTTGGCGCGTCGGACTCGGCGGCGCGGCGGGGTTTTCGCTCATGGCCTCTTCTTGCTTTGCTTATCGCTCTGTCCTAGCAGCTTGCCGCGCCCCTGTCGTGAGGCGCGAGGAGCCGGCATGGCGCCCAAAGACCCGATGAGCGTCGCCTTCGCCGAGGCGCGCGCCGCCGAACGGCGCGGCGAGGCGCCGATCGGCGCCGCGCTCGCCTGCGCCGGCGAGGTGATCGCCAGCGCGGGAAATCGCACGCGCGCGGACGCCGACCCGACCGCCCACGCCGAAATGCTGGCGATCCGCGAGGCCGCCCGGCGGCTCGGCCAGGCGCGCCTGACGAAGTGCGATCTCTACGTGACGCTGGAGCCCTGCGCGATGTGCGCGGGCGCGATCAGCCACGCGCGCCTGCGCCGCCTCTATTACGCGGCGTCCGATCCGAAGGGCGGCGCGGTCGAGCACGGCCCGCGCTTCTTTTCGCAAGCGACCTGCCTGCACGCGCCGGAAATCTACGGCGGCGTCCGCGAGGGCGAGGCGGCGGCGATGCTGAAGGAATTCTTCGCCGACAAACGGGGCTGAGGCGCGAAGCGGCGCGCGCCGCCGTTCCCTCGTCGCCCCCCGCGAGCCGTTCGGCCGCGACGGCGAGAAGTCCCGATCGCCGCGAGGCTTCAGGGCGGCGAATAGTTGTCGTGACCGACTTGGATGTACAGCCGCCCCGGGCCCATCGGCGTGTCGAAACGGGCGTCGGCGCCGACCCCGGTTCGCGTTCCGAACGTCGTCGTCGGGCCGGCCGCGAACGGGGCGGGATCGCGCGAAACGCCGCGCAAGCCGCCGCCGAAATCGGCGCCGGCGGCGACGTAGCCGCTGATCCGGATGCAAGCGTCGGAACCGGAAACCGCGAAGAAACCTTCGCCGAGCGCGCTGCAACGCGCGTCGTTCGGCGACGCCGCGGGCGTCTTGGGCGCCGGCGAATCGCCGGCCAACGCGCTCCCCGCGACCAGCGACGCCCCGAGCGCGCACACCGACAACTTCGCCTTCGTCAACGCGACAAACGTCATTCGACCCACCCGACTCGCGGTGCGAAAGCTCTTGCGACAACATGGCGGCATGAAGGCGGCCCGGACGCCGAGCGAGCGCTATCGCCCCGATGTGACTCCGGGGCAACAGCCCCGCCGGATCGACCGCGGCGGCGAACTTGGGGGAATCAGGGGAACGGCGGACGGCGCGCCTCGCCGTATTTCCCCATTTATCGTCGCCCGTGCGGCGCCGGCGACGCGAGGCGCAAATCCAGCCCGAGCCGCGCCCGCGCCCCCGCCCCTACGCCGCGGCCTTTCGCCCCCAGCGGCGCGCGCGGCGTTTGGCCTTCTCTTCGGGCGTTTCCTCGGGCGGCGCGTCGGGATCGAGCTGCGGCAGGGCGTTCATCACCCGCTCGGGCGGGAAGATGACGATCACTTCGGTGCCCTCGCGAAGCTTGGATTTGAGGCGGAATTCGCCGCCGTGAAGCTCCACCAGCCCCTTGACGATGGGCAGTCCGAGGCCGGTGCCCTCGTCGGCGTTCTTCTGCGCCAGCGAGCCGCGCCCGAAAGAGGAAAGCACGATCGGGATCTCCTCTTCGGCGATGCCCGGCCCGGTGTCGCGGATCGACAGGTATTGCCCGCCGGAACTCGTCCAGCCGACCTTGATGGTGATCGCGCCGCCCTGCGGGGTGAACTTGATCGCGTTGCTCAAGAGGTTCAGCGTCACCTGGCGCACGGCGCGCTCGTCCGCCCAGATGCGCGGCAAATCCTTGTCGAGCGCCTCGACGACCGAGATATTGCGGTTCTTGGCCCGCATCGCCAAGAGGTGCCGGCATTCCTCGACGACGCCGGGCAGCGACACCGATTCTTCCTTCAGTTCGTAGCGCCCGGCTTCGACGCGCGACAGGTCGAGGATTTCGTTGATCAGCATCAACAGGTGCTGGCCGCTCGAATGGATGTCGTTGGAGTAGTCCTTGTAGGCCGCCACGCTGTGCGCGCCGAACAACTCCGCTTTCATCACCTCGGAAAACCCCAGAATCGCGTTGAGCGGCGTGCGCAGCTCGTGGCTTATCGTCGCCAGGAAGCGCGACTTGGCGAGATTGGCGCTTTCGGCGCGGCGGCGCGCCTCGTCGGAGTTGAGCTTGGCCTGTTCGAGTTCGGCGATCAGCGCGTCCTTCTCCGCCTGAAACGACAGACCGGCGAGCGAGGTGCGGCGCAGGCGATTGGCGAGGATGACGAAATAAACGAGAATGCCGACGCACAGCGCCGACATCATCAACGCCTGCTCGCGCGCGGCCGGCCCCAACACGTAGACGATCGCGATCGCCATCGGCGACAGACCGCCGGCGACCGCGAAGGGGATGGCGGAGGCGACTATCGCGGTCATGCCGGAGACCAGCAACAGAACGACCAGCACGAAAGTGCGCGCGTTGGGGTCCGGCGATTGCAGCAGCAGAACGACGATCAGCGCCCACGACGCGCCGGCGAAAGTTTCCGCGGCGACGAACTTGCGCCGCCAGGCGTCGGCGGTTTTTTCCGCGTCGGGCGAACCGAGAAGGGCGAGGCCCAGCCCGTAGCGCACGGCGAGCGCCGCGGCGAGCAGCGAGCCCCAGGCGATGACCTTGCCAAAAGGAACCCACAGGCCCGCCGTGGCGCCGACCGCGATCACGAGCAGGGCCATCACCGGCGTCGCGCTTGTCGCGCTATGCGCGAACAGGCGGGCCAAAGAGGCGTATTGTTCTGAAAAATCGACGGAATTGCTGGTGAGCGACTGGCGGGCGCGCCTGAGCTTGATTGTCATCTTGCGTCGGCGCGCGGCCGCGGCCGGGTCGCCGTTGCGGCCTCTGTCGATCTTTTCAGCCGAAACTTCGCTCATGCTCGCCCGACGAACGCACGCTGACGCCGAGCGCATCATGGCGATTAATCCTTAACGAGCGGCTACAAGATGTAGACAATTCCAGCGCAAACGGGTCCGTTTCCGTTAAGATTTCCTATGCGGCGAGCGGCGGCAAGGCGCGCTCGCGAAGGATCGGCGGTCCATGAGGCTCTATAACTCCAATTTGGCGCCCAACCCGCGCCGCGTGCGCATATTCCTGGCCGAAAAGGGCCTCAGCCTGCCGACGGTCGACGTCGACCTCGGGCGGTTGGAGCAGAAGTCGGCGGTCTTCTCCGCGCTCAATCCCTTTCAGGCCGTGCCGGCGCTCGAACTCGACGACGGAGCGATCATCGCCGAATCGATCGCGATCTGCCGCTATTTCGAAGAATTGCATCCCGACCCGCCGCTGTTCGGCGTCGGCCCGCTGGAGCGCGCGATGGTCGAAATGTGGCAGCGACGTCTGGAGCTGAGCCTCTTTTTCCCCATCGCCCAGGCCTTTCGCCATTCCCATCCCGCGATGAAGGCGATGGAGAGCCCTCAGATCAAGGAATGGGCGGAGGCGAACAAGCCGCGCGCCCTCGCCGCGATGGCGCGCGTCGACGAGGCCCTGAGCGATCGCCTGTTCATCGCCGGCGAGCGGTTCACCGTCGCCGACATCACCGGGCTGGTCGCGCTCGACTTCAGCCGATCGGCGCGCATCGCCATCCCCGACGAATTGGCGCATCTCAGGCGTTGGCGCGAGGCCCTGGCCGCCCGCCCCAGCGCCAAGGCCTGACCCGCGCCCTTATCGCACCCCCCGTTCAGACCTGGTTCAGGCGTCTTGGCGTTCTTGAAGTTTCCGGCGTCATCCGCTGGCGTCGGGCGGAACTCCGTTGATGACCACTCGGTCGGCGTTCGCTCTTGTCGCTTTGATCGCCTTGGCGGGTCCGCCGGCGCCCGCGCTCGCGCAGTCCGCGGACAGCGCGCCGAATCCTCGAATCGCCCTGGCGATCGGCGAATCGAATTATGCGGACCAGACGCTGGCGACGCCGGCCAACGACGCCGCCCTGATCGCGCAGACGCTCCAGGCGGCCGGCTACGACGTCGTCGGCGCGCGCGATCTCGACCAAAAGTCCCTGCGCGCGGCGATGCGCGGTTTTCTCGCCAAGGCGGCCGCGATCGGCCCGACCATGCAGGCCTTCGTCTACCTCGCGGGACGCGGCGTGCAATATGAAGGCGACAATTTCCTCGTGCCCGTCGACGCGCAGATCGGGCGCGATTCGGACGTGCCGATCGAAGCGGTGCGCATCGCCGACTTCGCCCATGCGCTGGCCGCCGAGCCCGGTCAGGCGCGAATTCTCGCGCTCGACGCGGCCCGCGCCGATCCCTACCCCGATCAAGGCCCGCCGCTGGCGGGCGGGCTGGCGCTGGTCGAGCCGGACCCCGGCCTGCTGATGGCGTTCAACGCCGCGCCGGGGTCAATCGTCGGCGACGAGCCCGGACCCTATGGCGTCTACGCCAAGACGCTCGCGGGCGCGATGCGCCAAGGCGGCCTGCCGATCGAGGACGTCTTCGCCCAGACGCGAGTGGGCGTGAACCAATCGACGGGGGGCGGGCAAATTCCCTGGAGCGCGTCCAAGCTGAGGGCGCCCTATTTCGTCTTCGAGCGCGCCGCCGACGCGCCGCCGCCGCCGGCCGAAGCCGCGCTCGCCGACGCCGCCATGCGGCCGATCGGCCGCTTCTCCGCCGAGGCGGCCTACGCGGCGGCCGTCGAGCGCGACTCCCTCTCCGGCTACGAGGAATTTCTCGCCGCCTACTCCGCCGGTCTCGAAGCCAAGCGGGCGCGCGCGATCCTCGCCGCGCGCCGCGAGGCGTTGTTCTGGCGCCGATCGGTGGAGCAGGACAGCGCGCCCGCCTACTGGACCTATTTGAACCGATATCCGCGCGGCCCCCACGTCACCGACGCCGAACGTCGCCTCGCCATTCTGTCGGCCGGCGCCGACCCGCCGGTCGATTTCGCGCCGCAGGATTACGCCGACTTGCCGCCGCCGCCGCCCGACGAACTTGCTTACGCGAACCGGCCCGTGTTCGTGTTCGCGGGAGCGGATTTCGGCCCTCCGCCGCCGCCGCCGCCGCTCGGCTTCGTCGCCGAAGAAGACCGGGACTGGCGCGATCTGCCGGCGCCGGCGCCGCCGACCGCGATCGGCGTCCTGCCCGCGCTGAAGGCGGCGATCCCGTTGCTCGCGGCCGCGCGCCCCTATCGCGACGCGGGACGCCAAGGAGGACTGGCGGCGCCCGGCGCGCCCCCGCCCCTCGCCCAGGCGCCCGCGCCGCCCCCGCCCTTGCCTGGCGGGCTCGCTGCGCGCTCCGTCGCGGCCAACGCGGCGCCCAGGGCCAACGCCGTCAAGCCGACGCCGACGCCGGGCGCGAAGCCGTCGAAGCTCTTGACGCCGACCCCGACGCCGACTTCAGCCGCGGAGCCTTTGAATCTGCTGAAGCCGACCCCGAAGCCGGCCGCGACGCCGGTTCCCGCGCCGTCGAAGCCGCCGAGGCCGGCGCCGACTTCGGCCGCGGAGCCGTTGAATCTGTCGCCGGCGACGCCGATCCGGACGCCGTCGAACCTCGTTAAGCCGGCGCCGGTCGCGGACGGGCTAGGCGCGCCGGCGAAGCCTCAGGAGAAGCGGGAAGAGAAGGCCTGCGGCGAGCCGGACACGCCGGCCTGCCCGCAGTAACGGCGAAAGACGAAAAGGGCCCTCCCGCCTCACTTTTCCAGCCGCGCGATCAGGCTCGAAGTGTCCCAGCGCGCGCCGCCCATCGCCTGCACGTCGGCATAGAATTGATCGACCAGCGCCGCGACCGGCAGACGCGCGCCGTTGCGCCGCGCTTCGTCGAGGCAGATCGCCAGATCCTTGCGCATCCAATCGACGGCGAAGCCGAAGTCGAACTTGCCGGCGATCATCGTCTTATGTCGGTTGTCCATCTGCCAAGATTGCGCCGCGCCCTTGGAGATGACGTCGATCACGCGCTCGGCGTCGAGGCCGGCGCGCTTGGCGAAATGCAGGCCTTCGGCGAGGCCCTGGACCAGGCCGGCGATGCAGAGCTGATTGACCATCTTGGTCAATTGCCCCGCGCCGGCGCCGCCCATCAAGCGGCAGGCGCGCGCGTAGGACGCGATCACCGGCTCGGCCCTCGCGAAGGGCGCCTCGTCGCCGCCGCACATCACCGTCAGCGCCCCGTTCTTGGCGCCCGCCTCGCCGCCGGAGACCGGCGCGTCGAGGAAAGCGAGGCCGAGGCGGCCCGCCTCGTGCGAAAGCTCGCGCGCCGCGTTGGCCGAAGCGGTGGTGTGGTCGACGAAGACGGCGCCCGGCTTCATGCCGGCGAAGGCGCCTTCAGGGCCGAGCGTCACCGCGCGCAGGTCGTCGTCATTGCCGACGCAAGCGAAGACGAATTCGCGGCCCCTCGCCGCCTCGCGAGGGCTCGGCGCGCTCGCCCCGCCGTGTTCGGCGACCCATTTTTGCGCTTTCGCCGCCGTCCGGTTGTAGACGACGACCCCGTGGCCGCGCGCCCTCAAATGGCCCGCCATCGGATAGCCCATCACCCCCAACCCCAAAAATGCGACCTCGCTCAAGTGACTCTCCTCGATCGTTGCTTGCGGGTTCACGCGCTTTCGAAGCCTGCGGCCACTCCCCCAGCCCCTGCCTCTCCCCGCAAGCGGGGAGAGGAGCGCGCGGCGCCGGTCTTCTCCTCTCCCCGCGCCTTCGCGGGGAGAGGCAGGATGAGGGGCTTGGGTGAGTTTCCGCTCTGTCGCCGAGAGGCGCGCCCTTTTCGCTCTATAGCGCGGATCGCGCGCTTGCGCCGCTTGCAGATGAAGTCAGGCGCTCGACGCCAAAATCATCGGGCGCTTTGGGAGCGGGGGCTCGCGGGCGCCGACGCGAGCGCCGCATGGATTCGCTTCGCGGCGCTCGGGGCGCAGCGCGCAGCGGCGGAGGCGACGGTCGAACCGATCGAGGCGCGCGCCATTTTCGGGCGCGACGGCCCGTTTTCAAGGGGTTGCGTGACGATTTGCCGCCGCCTCGCCGCGCCGCGAGGATTTCGCTCGCCAGCCGATGCCAGCCCGTTAGGCGGTTGATTATCGTGTCGCCGCATGCGCCAACGCGAAAGCCGACCGCCGCGCTGCCGGCGCCCATCCAACTTCGGCGGAGAGCGCCGTCGAGGGGCGGCTCCGATCGAGAAAGTCTGGCGTCGACTGCGGGCCGCGAAATTCGGCAATTCGTATTGGCTGTCAATTTCGAACTGATCCACCATCTGAAACAGGGGAATCGGGTGAACGCGTCATGCGGCGATGAGACTGGCGAGGAAGTCGTCGTCCCAAGCGGCGACCTTGCGTCGTAGACGCAGCGAGTCCTTGCTCTTGGCCCTTCGGATCAGGTTGAGGGCG
>Ga0326727_10011995_pt1 | contig 19921 bp, 19 predicted proteins | sample MB2enrmetagenome_FD_207643 | JGI IMG/M metagenome (GOLD analysis project Ga0326727, IMG submission 207643) | Lab enriched peat soil microbial communities from McLean, Ithaca, NY, United States - MB29MY | ecosystem: Environmental > Terrestrial > Soil > Wetlands > Peat | place: USA: New York...
TTAAACTTGAGGCATGCCGGTTGAGCAGAAGGGTTGGTTGCTGCGGCGGGTGGAAAGCACCATGCGTCGCGGCTTTCTGTCCGCATACGCAACCGTGAGAGTTGACCCCGCGCGATTCCTGGTGCAGCTGCAAGCGGCTTATGGCGTCCCGGTCACGAGTTATGCGGGCACGTTTTCCGTGCCGCTGGAGCAACTGGACAATGTGGCGCTCGACGTCATTCGCGCGGGCATGAAGGTTGCCGCTGTGGAAGGCGCCGGACTGGGGTTGGGCGGCATCCTGACATTGCTTCCGGATTTGGGAATTCTGGCCGCCATCGCGATGCGCACCATCCAGAAGCTCAGCCTGATCTATGGCTTCGAATTCAATACCGATGACGAGATGGCGGAGTTGTGGCTGGCGGCCGCCAGTGCCGCGGGGGTGGACATCAGCCGCGAGTTGATCGAGAAGGGTGTGGTCAACCGTTTTGTCCCGCGGGTGATTCAGGCGATCGCGGTACAAGCCAGCGCCGAAGTAGTGGAAAAATGGGCCAGCCGCCTGATTCCGGTGGTTAGCAGCATTGCCGGCGCCAGTTTGAACTATTACTTCGTCCACGCCTGGGGAGAACGGGCCATGCAACATTTCCGCGAGAAACACATGCTTCAGCGCGGTACAAATACTTTGCTCATCGAAGAGGAAAGCGAACGCAGGGGACGCTAAGGACGCAGAGGAGTTTTTCGAATCTTAAGCGATCAATCTGCCCTCTTTCCTTCGCGTCCGTTGCGTCCTCCGCGTTCGACGTTTCCTGGGATTGGCGCCGGATCTCAGATCTGCTGTTCCAGCACAGCACGGTAATACTTCTCGTATTCCGGAATGATCTTATCCGAGCAAAAGCGGGCCCGGGCGCGCTTGCGGGCTTCTTTGCCCATAGCGCGCAGGCGCGCTTCGTCCCGCAGGACCTCCAGGGCATACTCGGCGAGTGTGTCCAGGTCTCCGACTTCGCCCATAAATCCGGTTTCGCCGTGATCGATCACCTCCGGCACTCCGCCCACGCGCGTGGCCACGGGCACCACTTCGCAAGCCATTGCCTCCAGCGCGGCCAATCCGAATGACTCCATTTCGCTGGGCATCAACAGCACGTCGGCCATGGCCAGTTTCTCGTGTACCCGGTCCTGCTTGCCCATGAAGATGACGTGTTTGTGAATCCCTTTTTTCACCGCCAGCCATTCGGCCGGGGAGCGGTCCGGACCATCGCCAATCAGCAGCAGCTTGGCCGGCACTTTCTTGCGTACGCGATCGAAGATCTCCACCACATCCGTCAAGCGCTTCACTGGCCGAAAATTCGATAGATGAACCAGCAGACGCTCGTCGTCGCCGGCGATCTCGCGGCGGCGGCGGCGTGCGCCGACGTCGCGCTGGTATAGTTCGCAATTCACGAAATTCCAGATGACTTGGATGGGATGGCGAATCTCGAACTCCCGGATCGTCCGTTCGCGGAGATAGTGGGAGATGGCCGTTACGCCGTCGCTCTCCTCGATGGAGAAGCGCGTGATCGGCAGATATGAACGGTCGGCCCCCACCAGCGTAATGTCGGTGCCGTGCAATGTGGTGACGAAGGGCAGACGTCTTCCTGCTTTCGCCAGCATCTGGCGGGCCAGCAACGCCGAAACCGAGTGCGGAATGGCGTAATGGACATGGAGCAAATCCAACTCATAAATCTGGGCTACTTCGGCCATCCGCGTGGCCAGCGCCAGATCATAGGGCGGGTAATCGAAAAGCGGATAGTTGGATACTTCCACTTCGTGGTAATGGATGTTGGGTTCCTGGTTGTCATAAAGGCGAAACGGCTGGCTATAAGTGATGAAGTGTATCTCGTGGCCGCGCCGTGCCAGTTCAATACCCAGTTCCGTGGCTACTACGCCGCTGCCGCCATATGTGGGATAACAGGTTATGCCGATTTTCATGCTTTTCCCGTTTCCGGTCTTCCGTCCCCCGTCTCCCGTCGGAGAGAGCGTTTCCATGACCAGCCAATTTCTTAGATTGCCCAGCCATCTTCACGATTCATTGCCCAAATCCCAATAATTGATCAGCTGGACTTTGTGCTCCGCGAGTATCTCGCGGGCAGCGGCGGAAGTAAGCACTTCACGCTCCCGGTCGCGCGAGGCGCGTAAGCGCGTACGCACTTTCGCCAGATCGGCGTCCTCGCATCCCGGATGGCAACAAAACTCCCACGTGCCCTCGGGGATGCACCCGATGATGGCGCGGAACAGTTCCACATCCAGCGCGCCCGTGGAAACGATTCCGAACGTGCCGTCAGTGGTCATCAGACCCGCGGCGGCAACCGTCTGACGGAAACCTTCCGCCCATCCCCGCAGAACCTTCACCTCGGTATAGGTCTTCCACAAACGAGGCCGCCGCCAGAGATGGGCGAAAGCCAGGGGCTTCGCGGGCGCAAACGGATTGCGAATCGCCCGTACGCCACGTTCGCGTGCCGCCTGCAAAAGCGGCCGCAATACGGAAGGGAAGAGGTGTACATGCTTATGGGCATCCAGGTGCGAAACGTGGACTCCGGCGGCCTGCAGCCGGCGAATCTGGGCCGCGATTTCCGCTGCAATCTGATCCGGGTCCAGTCGCCCGGCGAGCGCGGCCCGGGCAAATCCGCCCAGGCTGGCGCGGAACTCGCCGCCGGCGCCGGAAAGCAGACTGGACACATCTCCCCGGGACAACACGGGGGCGCCGTCCACCAGGACTCCGTGGCACCCGATACTGGGGACTCCGCCTCCTGATCCGTTTGAGAGTTCTTTAGCCAGCCCCACAGCGTCGTGGAACGCCCCGGCATTTGCCATAAAAGTGATCGAAGTAACCACGCCGTGGCACGCACATTCGGCGATTCCACGGTTCACACCGGGAGTGAGTCCGAAATCGTCCGCATTAATGATCAGTCGGCGCATGAACAGAAATCAGTAATGACCGGCACGCCATAGTCATAGCCGGCAACATTCACTATAAACTGCGGGAGCATTGGCTGTCGGGAACCCTCGCAACCCTGCGGGTGGAGGGGCGTTTATTGCCCCGGGGATACGGGGCGCAAGGCTTCGACCGGTCAGGCCGTTCGTGAGCGAGTGATGGCCTCTTGCTCCTCGGCCGGCTCCTCTCCTCCGAGTAAAAGCTTGATCTTTTCCACCAGAGAGGGAAAGAGCTCGACTTTTGGCAGCCAGGCAGCAACGTCCTTGCTGGCAGCGACGGGGCCATAGCTGGTAACGAGAATGACTGGAACTCGCGGATTCCGCGCATGAACCATGCGTGCCAGCTCAATGCCGTCCATGCCCTCCATCTTCCAATCGGTCACCAGGACGTCGATTTTCTCCTGGGCGAACTTTTCCAACGCATCGGCGGCGTTATATGCGCTGATGGCCCGGTAGCCCTGCATTTCCAGAATCTCGCAGCTCAGGCGCGCAAGCACCTCGTGATCGTCCACAAAGAGAACAGTTCTCACAACGAATCTCCTTGGCCCGGCCCAATAAGTTTGGCAGAGTGTGAGGCTCTTATACAAGGGATAACTGCACTTCCGCGTTGCGAACTTATCGTGATTAGTTTCCGGGAATGGGCGAAAAGATGCCTGTTTCAGTAAAAACGCCGCCGGTCGCCGACCCTCAACCGGAACGCCCGGCAATAAGCATTTGCGAATGAATCAGCTGACTGACCCCGGGGACCTTAGTCCCTGAGTGGCATCGGACTGGACCGGTACCTACCCTCCGATATCCACCTGGGTTACGTTCTCCAGCGTTTGTCCCATGAACAACTCGCCGAGGCGGCGAAACCTTTCGACCGAGTCGGTGGCGAAGCAGGCGATCCCGGGCGGCGGGGCGGAGGGCAGGGAAACGCCATCAACTCCCACAAGTGTAGCGACGGCCTGCGCGGTCCATTCGGCGGAATCGACGATCTCCACGCGCCAGGGCACTACGCTGCGCAGGATATGCTTGATGAGCGGATAGTGGGTGCACCCGAGAACGAGCACGTCCGGTCCTGTCTCATAATCGTAGAAAACGTCATCCAGATAGGTATGCGCCACGCGCTTGGTGACGGGGTCATCCATCCATCCCTCTTCGATGAGGGGCACGAAGAGCGGGCAGGGCTTTTCCCAAACCTGAATCTCGCGGCCTTCCAGTGCCTGCTTATAGGCATGACTGGCAATGGTGGCCTCCGTGGCAATCACCACAACCTTCTTGCGTGTGGTGGCTGCGGCTGCCCGCTCGACTCCCGGTTCCACCACGCCTTCCACGGGAATGGTGACGGCTTGGCGGATGGCGGGCAGGGCCAGCGCTGTGGCCGTATTACAAGCCACCACCAGCAGGTCGACTCCCCGGGCCTGCAGAAAATGCGCGGCCTCAATGGCGAACTTGGCCACCGTCCGGGCGGATTTGGCCCCATAAGGCAACCGGGCCGTGTCTCCGAAGTACAGATATTGTGCCTGCGGGATTCGCTCGCGCAATGCGCGCAGGACCGTCAGCCCGCCAACTCCGGAATCGAAAACGCCAATCTTGAGGTCTGCCATGAAGTCACTTCACCAGCCGGTTGGCCTCGGCCACACTATAGGGCTCCGTCAACCCGGCATGCCCGGCCAGTGTCGGCCTTTCCTTGCCATCCACCAGCAGCTTCATGCGGGTGATGCCAGGAAGGTTGGCGGCCAGCGTCTCAGCCAACGATGCCAAAGTAAGCTCTTCCACCAGTATGCCCGAACGATGGCCATCGGCGAAAAGGCTATTTGCATCCACCACGGCAAGGTTGCCATTGACCAAATACACGTCGGTGATGTCAGCCCCCGCGCCCAGGGGATGAGGCGAGGCATTCTCCTGATATTGCGCCACCAGCACCCGCAAAATCTCGCGCTCCCGCTTGGCCGGTTCTCCCGGCAATGACACGGAGGCGGTTTGCCGGTGCAGGGTTCCATCGGTGTCATCGGCCACAAACAGCACCACCGTAACGGGCGTTCCACTTGCCGGGGGCGCCACCGGACGCGTATCCACCATCGCCGGGGCTGGCTGCCGGACCTTGCGCACAACCCTCCCGACATATAATCCAAGCCCGAAAACCCCTAAGACCAGAACGATGACGGCAATGAGCAACCGGCGCGGAATCATGGCAAGGCCTCACCGTGCGGAAGCCGGCTGCGCACGCCGGCTATGGCGGTTGCAATTGCGTTGCACAATGACTGCTGATAGGCGCCGGAAGAAATAGCTTCCACCGCTCTTCCGGCGGGCGCCGTCACCTCGATCGCCAAGGCGGGCGCCGCAATCGAGTTCAGCGGTGCAACCGGCACATTGAGATATAAGGCAGGAATATCGCGTCTGAGCAGTTCGGCGGCCAGGGCACTGGCCACCCCCTGACTGGTCAGGACGAAACCCGCCTGGGATGTGTCCCAGGGCAGAAACACGGCCGGTTTCGCCAGGGGGGCCAGATTCGAGGCAAAAACGTGCACTCCGGCGCCGGAACCGGAGGCGTGCACCGCAATATACAGGGAAGGCACGGCGGCATTCGTAATCGCCACTCGTTGTTCGAGGGGAATGAAGGTATCACCGTCGCGGATGAGGCGGGTGGCAATTCCACGACTCTGCAGTTCGTTGTGCAGGCGGCGAGCGACGGCCATGGCCACGTCTTTTTCCGCCAACTCGTCGGTAATCGAGCCCCCGCGGTCTGCTCCGCCATGGGCAGCATCGATAACCACCAGAAACTCCTTCGCCGGCGGTTGCGCCGAAGTAACCGCCGGTGTAGCGCCAGTTTTGCCACCGGCTTTGGCGTTTGCCGGCGTGGGCAGGGGCTGCGCCTGCCCCTTGCCCGGGGCCGGCTGAGGCAGCACTTCGGGAGCAATCGTGATGGTTTTGCGGTCAGCGCTGAAGAATGCCGTCAGCGGCGCCGGGCTATCCACCGTCAACTCGGCAACGCCATTGCTTTCGCCATAAGCCATGGAAGAGATTGTCTTATCGGAAAAACTCTGGGTTTCGGACGGCCCCGTGCCCACCACCGGCTCGCGACGGAAGACCATGCGCAATTTCCCTGGTTCGGTGGCAATGAAAGGATTGACCGGAGCCGAAAAGGTGAATTGGATTTCGCTCGCCGCACCTCGCTTGAGTTCGGCGGAAAAATGCACCTCGGCTTTATCGAGGAACAATCGCCGCGCGGCCGCGTGAAACTGGATCGGCCGATCCGGCAGAATGCCCGCCAGCATTAGCGGCAGAGCCGTCAGCGGCACCAAGCCCCGGCCATTCTCGATCAGAAAGGGCGCCCCAATCTCCACTTCGCTACGGACGATCTTTGCCGTGGTCCTGCCGGCAAAAAATTGCGCGTCGAGATCATTGAACCGCAGTTTCCATTTTCTACCGTCAACGGTGGCGCTCACCGCTCCCAGAGGCTCCAGTACTTCCAGCAGTCCGACGTACTCTTTTCCGTTGCGGATCACGACGGGAAGGGAATAGCTGGTTTGGGCGGCATAGACCGTCAACTGTCTTTGCTCCGGTGGAGACTGGGCGCCAGGTGACAACGTCCACAGCAGCGCCAGCAACGTCACTCCGCTCAGCGCCAACACGCTCCATCGAGGCGCAAGACGGGAGTGGCGCTGACGGAACCTGGGCCCGGCCGGAGTCCGGATTTCACTACTCCAGGGCATAAACAGTCAAGCCGCTCAGCAGCTTGGGATAGAAATCCGTTGATTTCTGTGGCATTACCTCGTTGGCAAAAGCAACATCGCGCATTTGCCCGATCGGCACCGGGTTCATAAGAAACGCGGCATTGGCGCCTTGGCGCACGCGCTCGATCGTTTCCCCGGCTTCCCGAACGTAATTAATGTGCTTCTGGTTCCGGATATCCTCCTCGGAAATCCCCAATACGCTCTCCAGCAGGATCTTATGCAGTTTCGCCACATCAAGCCGCCGCTGGCGCGGCGAGAGTGTCGCCATGCCGGGGGCAGCATCCGCCTCCGGGCGCGCTTCCAGGAGAAAGTCCGCATCCCTGGTCACCGCCAGCAGAACTGACCGGCCTTGTCCGGCTTCCGCCAGTAAGCGGGTCGCCCCCGTCCCCTCCACTCGCTCAGGCAAGGGCGTGACGCTGAAGTAAGGACGTGCCTGTTCCACCAACTGAACGGGGTTGAAATTCTTCCGCCCGAAGACGACGCGATGGGTCGGCAAAATCAGCAGCCCTTCGGCATCCATGTTTACGAACGTCATCATCATGCGTTCGTATGGGGCGTCGGAATTGCCGGGCCGGCCACTATCCTGCGCCTGTTGCCGTCGCTCGTTGCGATAGTTAAGCGCGGTTTCATACCGGTGATGGCCGTCGGCAATGATCAGTTTCTTGTCGCTCATCAGCTCGCGCACCCGGCCGATCACTTCGGGATCGGAAACCTTCCATACCCGATGACGAACTCCGTACTCGTCCTGTACGTCAATCTCGGGCGCCGCGGAGCCGGCAAACAGCAGCGAATCCAGCGCTTTTTGCGGATCGCTGTACAACATGAAGATCTGGCCAAAGTGGGCGCGCGTGGCGCGCAGCAGATTCAACCGGTCGGTCTTGGGCGCCGAGAGGGTCTGCTCATGGCGGAATACGACCCCCGCATTGTAATCCTCAATTTGCCCGGTGCCGATGAACCCACGGCGCTCGCAGGATACTCCGGCCGATCCGGGGACGGTAAAGAGCTGCGAATATGCATAGAAGGACGGGCTTGAATCCGGCACAAAAATTCCGTTGCGGCGCCAGTCGGAAAAATACGCAGCAGCGCGCGTGTAAACGTTGTCACGATCATTGTCCGCGGGTTCGCGTTTGCCCAGAATGATGCGCACCAGGTTGCCGGGACTGGCGGCGTAATAGCGTTCCTGCATCGCCGGAGTGATCTTGTCGTAAGGTTGGGTGACCACGTCCGCGATCTGGACGCGAGTCGCGTTATAGCGTAACGCCGGGAACGGAAAGATCTCTGCCATGGGTCCTTTGCTTTCTTGAAATTAGGAGAATTGTAGCAGGTGCGGGGAGTCGCGAGTGGCGAGTCGCGAGTGGCGAGCGCGCAAAGAAATCATCATTCTGAATCGCTTACCGCCGGATACTTTGTCGAGTTTAGGCGGAAGCTCGGGCGTTACGGCTGGGATCAGGACGCGACTTCACGACCGACGGAAGAACTCAGATTTCGGGCGGGGACAGAGGCCTGACGAAATGAAGCTGGCTCGCCACCCGCAACTCGCAACTCACAGGAAACCAAACCCGGCTCTCCGGCCATCTCACGAAATGAATGTAGGCGCTCCGCCGTTCCGGAGCTCCCTCTCGCCGCCAAGCCTGCTGCTGTGCTAGGATGCTGGGGCTCACGACCACGACGGATCACGGCTAAGTGTGGTTCGGGGCCAATCCGATGGTACCTCAGCTGGAGTGTATTCGACGCTGTGCGCGGAGCCGGCGCGGGCCGGAAATTGCCCTTGCGCTGATGGCGATCGCGCTGATGGGGGCATCCGCGGCGGGGCAATCATACGATTCCGAAGTTCACATCAACCCACGCCCGCCGGTCGAGTCGTCCAAGCCGGCGTTTGTCGATCCCGGCCTGCAGACGCATACCCGGCCCATCGTAAAGGACGTGGATATGGTGCTGGTTCCGGTGACGGTCACCGATCCGATGAATCGTCTGGTTACCGGCCTGGAGAAGGACAATTTCCAGGTTTTCGAAGGAAGTAACCAGCAGCAGATCCGCCACTTTTCGTCGGAGGATGTTCCGGTTTCGGTGGGCATCATTTTCGATACCAGCGGCAGCATGGCCGACAAGATCGATAAGTCGCGTGATGCCGTGGTCGAGTTTTGCAAAGCCGCCAATCCGCAGGACGAATTCTTCATGATTGGGTTCTCCGACGAGCCCACGCTCCTGGCGGATTTCACGCAAGACGTCGACGACATTCAGGGTAAATTGATTTTCGTCACCGCGCGGGGCCGAACCGCTTTGCTGGACGCCGTCTTTCTCGGAGTAAATAAACTGCGGCAAGCCCGTTATGCGAAGCGGGCGCTGCTGATCATCTCCGATGGCGGCGACAACCACAGCCGCTACACCGAAGATGAGATCAGGAGCATGGTCCGGGAAGCTGACGTACAGATTTTTGGCATTGGACTCTACGATCTTGTCCCCGGCACCATAGAAGAGAAGCTGGGGCCGGGTTTACTGGACGAGATTACGGAGGTGACCGGCGGACGCACTTTCCGGGTCGATAATCTCAACGAGCTCAGCGATGTTGCGGCTAAAATTGGAATTGAACTGCGAAACCAATATGTGCTCGGCTATCGCCCAAACAATCCCGTGCATGATGGCAAGTGGCACAAGCTCAAAGTCAAACTGCTGCCGCCCAAGGGGTTGCCCCCCCTGCACGTCTATGCCAAGACCGGCTACTATGCGCCTGAGTAGGCTGCTATGCAGTCTATTTCTTGTCTTGATCCTGGCGCCAGCGACCACCGTTCCACTGCGAGCGCAGGATCAGCCATCGGGTTCAGCCCCACCGCAGCCCGGCAGGCAAAACCTGCCGGCGCCGCCAGCAGAGTCGAAGCCCGTGGACCAGCCACCGGACAAAAGCGCGGTCCGCGTTGCTCCCAACCAGCCCTCCGACACCGTTCAGGTGCCGAATCGTCCTTCCGGGCAGGCGCAGGAACCGTCGAAGGAAAGTGGCGGACTCTTCGTCTTCAAGACCAAAGTGGAAGAGGTCGCCCTGCACGCAACGGTGGTTGACGATCACAATCGTCTGGTGACTTCGCTGGTGCGCGACGACTTTACCGTGCTGGAGAATGGCACGCCGCAAAAAATCACTTCGTTCCGTCACGAGGACATTCCCGTGGCGCTGGGGATTGTGATCGATAATTCCGGATCGATGCGGGACAAGCGCCCGGCCGTCAATCAGGCGGCCCTCAATCTGGTGAAAGCCGGCAATCCCAATGACGAGGTGTTCATCGTGAATTTTAACGACCAAAGCTTCATCGATCAGGATTTCACCGCCGACATTTCCAAGCTGAAAGAAGCACTGGAGCAAATCGATTCCAGCGGCGGCACGGCTCTCTATGACGCCATTCTCGCTTCCGCCGATCACATCAGGAAGCATGCGCATCTGGAGAAACGGGTTCTGGTAGTGGTGACCGACGGCGAAGACAGAGACAGCGTGACGAACCTGGAGACCATCCTCCGTCGTTTGCAAGTGGAAAGTGGACCAACCATTTATACCATCGGAATATTGGACACTGAGTCCGGACATTCCGCCAAAGTGGAGGCCCGGCACGCCAAGCGCGCCCTCGAGGAAATTGCCGAGGATACCGGCGGAGTCGCTTTCTTCCCCAAGGACTTGTCGGAGGTGGATAACATCAGCCGCCAGATTGCCCACGACATCCGCAGCCAATATACCCTCGGCTATAAACCCTCGACGCCGCGAACCTCCGGCGGGTACCGCACCATCCATGTGGCGGCGCATGCCAAAGGCTATGGCAAACTCCAGGTGCGCACCCGCAGCGGATACTACGCCGGCGAAGAACGCGCCGCGAAATGAGACGCGAGTCACGAGTGGCGAGTTGCGACTACAATACCGCCGGGGATCAAAACCGCATAGCCGCAGATGAACACAGATAAACGCCGATCAGAATAAAAGGAACATCGGGTCCCGCAAAGAATTGGTCGCGCCGGCGGGATCGCTTCCCGGCATTATTAATCTGCGTTCATCGTGGCGAATTGCCTTGCTTTCCTCTGCGTCCTCCGTGTCCTCTACGGCGAAAAAACTGAGAATTCTTAGTCGGCACACCCCGGTTCTCCTACGTTTTTCTGAATCCAGTCGAGATAATCCGGGCTGCCGGTTTCGATGGGAATCTGCACGCACTCGGGCAGGTCGTAGGAATGGAGTTCGCGGATGGCGTCATGGAGGGCGGGGAACGCCGCCGCCGTGGTCTTGATCAATAACAGCCACTCCTCGGCGGTCTCGACGGCGTCCTGCCAGCGGTAAGTCGATTCCATGGGACCGACGACATTGACGCAAGCGGCTAGACGGCGCACGAGCAGGGTGCGGGCAATTTTCCGGGCTTCTTCCTGGGAACCGGTGGTGGTCAGCACGATTTTCTTCGCGTCCATGATTTAGAATTCTCCATTGCTAGGCTCCTAATCTACACCTGCCGGGGCCGGGGAACGATCTATTCCGCACCCGTATCCTAGGCCGGCACAGACGGAGCCCAAGGGGAGAACACTCATCATGCCAACGGCAATCAAATTCGGCACCTCGGGATGGCGGGCGATTGTCGCCGACGAATTCACGTTTAACAACGTCCGGCGCGCCCTCACCGGCATTGCCCGCTATGTGAGTTCGCAAAAGCCGGCGGGGGCTCGCGTGGTGGTGGGCCGCGACCCGCGGTTTCTGGGCGAGACCCTGGTCGGGCTGGCCGCCGAGGTGCTGGGAGCGCACGGAATCACGCCGCTGGTGATTAGCCAGCCGGCCCCTACTCCGGCCATCGCTTATGAAGTCATCCGCACCGGCGCCGATGGCGCGATCAACTTCACGGCGTCCCACAATCCGCCGCAGTATAACGGCATCAAGTTTTCGACCCCCGATGGCGCGCCGGCGTTGCCCGAGGTCACCGGACAGATCGAAGCCGAAATTGCCCGGATCGGCGAGATGATCGACTCCCCAATCCCTGCCGCCGGCGCCGTTCCGGCTCAGAGCATTGAGGTGCAGGGCATCTATCTTTCCCGATTGAAGGAAATCGTCGATCTGACTGCGATCCAGAAGGCGGGATTGAAGGTGGCGTTTGATCCGCTATGGGGATCGGCGCGCGGCTATGCGGACACCTTGCTGCGGGAGAACGGAATCGCCTGCTCCACCGTGCACGACGTTCGGGACGTGCTTTTCGGTGGCCATGCTCCCGAGCCGGACGATCATTTGCTCGAGGACCTGCGCGGGGCCATGCGGGCCAGTGGCGCCAACCTGGGCATGGCCACCGACGGGGATGCCGATCGCTTTGGCATCGTCGATGCCGATGGAACTTTTATCCAGCCGAATTACGTGATTGCCTTGCTCTTTGACTACCTGGTGGAAACCCGCGGCTGGCGCAATGGAGTCGCGAAATCCGTGGCAACCACCAATCTGGTCAACGCTCTGGCCGATGCGTACAAAATCGAGCTGTACGAAACCCCGGTTGGCTTCAAGTACATCGGGGAATTGATCAAGGCCGACAAAATCGCCATCGGCGGAGAGGAGAGCGCCGGCCTTTCGATCCGGCATCACGTTCCCGAGAAGGACGGTGTCCTGGCCGGCCTGCTTTGCTGTGAGATGGTGGCACGCCGCCAGAAGCCTCTGGGCATCCAGTTGCAAGAATTATTTGCCAAAGTTGGTTCCTTTTACCCCTTGCGGGAAAACTTCCGCTTGACGCCTGAAGTCAAACAGAAGTTCACTGAGAAGTTGAAGTCCGAGCCGCGCGAGTTGTTTGGCCGCAAAGTGGCCGAAGTCAACCGCAAGGACGGGCTGAAGCTGGTGTTCTCGGATGGCGCCTGGATTTGCTACCGGCTTTCGGGAACCGAACCGGTGGTGCGAGTGTACTCGGAAGCGCGCAGCACCGGCGATCTGAATAAGTTGAGTGCGGCGGCCAAACAATGGATTTTCGAATAACCGGAAAAACCGGAAAGCAGACCGGACGGGAACTGATCGAGGCGGCACACGACGCCGGTCGGGCCGGAAGCCGCCTCCTGGATCGCTGGGAAGAACCCTTGCTCCGCTGGCGCCGGCGATTGGTGACCGGCGCCATGTGCCTGCTCGCCGCCTGGCTGGCGTTCGGTGTTATATCCGGCCCCAACGGGTGGATGGCCTACCGGCAGAAGAGAAACGACAACCGGACGCTTCAACAGCAGATCGACCAGTTGCAGAAGGAAAACGAGGAACTGGAGCAGCGCGTCACCAAGCTTAAGAACGATCCCCTCACCATCGAGCGGGAAGCCCGCGAACAACTCCGTTACGTCAAACCCGGCGAAATTATCTATATGCGGCCGGAAAACAAGCAGCCCGTAGTCCAGCCTCCCGCAGCGGCAACGGCAGAAAATAATAAGTAACAAGCGGAAGGTTCACAGTTTACAGTTGACAGTTTGCAGCCAGCCAACATGCACCACGGCTTCGTTTTGGCTGCAAACTGTCAACTGTAAACTGTGAGCCGTATTGAGTCGGATTCTGCGCGCTGCCTGTCACCTGTTACTTAATTACCCCCTCCACCGGAGAGCTGGCAGTTGCATACAGCTTACGCGGCATCCGGCCGGCAACATAGGCTGCATGTCCGCCGATGACCGCGTGCCGCATTGCTTCCGCCATCAGGATGGGATTCTGCGCACCGGCAATGCCGGTGTTCATCAACACGCCATCGTATCCCAGCTCCATGGCGATGGCGGCATCGGAAGCCGTCCCAACTCCGGCATCGACAATCAGCGGAACGGCGGTGATCAGCTCCCGCAGAATCCTCAGATTGGCCTGGTTCTGGATTCCCAGCCCACTGCCAATCGGCGCTCCCAAAGGCATTACAGCGCTGGCGCCAGCGTCGATCAGCCTCTTGGCAAATACAATATCGTCAGAGGTATAGGGGAGAACAATAAAGCCTTCCTTTACCAAAATCCGGGTGGCCTCCACGGTGGCCGCCACGTCGGGATAGAGCGTGGCCTGATCGCCGATGACCTCGATTTTCACCCAGTCGGAGAGTCCCACTTCGCGCCCCAGCCGGGCGGTACGGATGGCTTCGTCGGCGGTATAGCAGCCGGCGGTATTGGGCAGCAAAAAGTATTTCTTGGGATCGATAAAGTCGAGCAACGATTCCTTGCTCCGGTCCAGGTTGACCCGGCGCACGGCCACCGTCACCATCTCGGCGCCGCTGGCCTCGATGGCCGCCTGCGTTTCTGGTCCAGACTTGTACTTGCCCGTACCGACAATCAGACGGGAGCGGAAGGAACGGCCGGCAATTACGAATTCGTCCATGAAACAATTATAGCGAGAAGCGGCAAACGGCAGAGAAGGGTTTGCAGTTCACAGCTTACAGTTTGCCGCCAGCAGGCAAGCGGCCGTTGAGAAACACGCCCTTCGGTCTGGCTGCAAACTGTCGTTGGTCCTTGAGCCAATTGCCAATTGCGGGTTTTCTTCATTTGACCCCTATTCTGCTTCAGCGCTACGCTAGCACCAGATAGGGCGCAGGAGGCTCACCATGCATCGAATGTTTGCCCTTGCCGTGGCAGTTGTGCTGTTAGTAGTAGCTGTGCCATGGTTCCCGCTTTCCTCAAGATTTCTTGCTCAAGCCCCGAATCCCGCTTCTGCCGCCGCGGCGCCGCTTCCGTTGCAAGTCGGGGACATCGCGCCCGACTTTACCTTGAGGGATCAGACCGGGAAGGAAGTATCCCTGAAGGATTTTCGGGGCAAGAAGACAGTCGTGCTGGCCTTCTATGTTTTTGCGTTCAGCGGCGGTTGAACGAAGGAGATGAAGGCGTTCCAGCAGAGCCTGGCTCAACTGGAAGCCGCCAACACCCAGGTCTTGGGTGTCAGCATGGACAGCACCTTCGCCAACAAAGCCTGGGCCGAGCAGATCGGCGTTCAATTTCCGCTCCTCAGCGATTGGGGAGGGGATGTCACCCATCTTTACGGCATCTATAACCTCAAGAGCAAAGCGGCACGACGCACAACGCTGGTGATCAGCCCCGAAGGCAAAATCGAGCACATTCAACAGGACAGCGCAGCCCTCGATCCGGCAGACACGGTTGCGGTTTGTACGCGAAGGAAGTTGAAAGAATAGCGGCTAGTGGCTGGCAATTAGTAGCCAGGGAGCGCGTTAGCCGCTAGCTGCCAGCTACTATTTATCATCTGTTTTCCCCAAGACCTGTGCCAGATGCACCACGCGCGCCCGGGGGCAGAAGTGGCGGATCTGCGATCGGCAGGAGAAGCCATCGGTAATGACAATAGTCTCCGGGCCGTTACGTGCAATGGCTGGCATCAGGACGCGTTGCGCCAGGGCGCGGGATATCTCGAATTTGTCTTTCTCATAACCGAAAGCGCCCGCCATTCCGCAACATCCCGCGTCGAGTACTTCCAGTTCCAATCCGGGCACTTTCTTCAGCAGCGCAACTTCCGTCGCGGTTCCGCTGAGCGCCTTCTGGTGGCAGTGGCCATGGAAAAGGGCGTGCGCGGAGCAGGCCGCGGGCACGAACCCCGGCGCTTCGTGCTGGAGAAACTCATCCAGCAGCAGTACATTCTCCGCCAACCGGTGCGCCCGCGATTGCTCCGGAAACAACCGGGGCAGTTCGTCGCGGAAGGTCAGGACGCAACCGGGCTCCAGGCCCACAATGCGGACTCCACGTTCGGCGTAAGGTCCGAGCACGCGCATCACCTGACGGAGACGCTCCTTGGCAAGATCGAGCATTCCCTGGTCGTAAAGAGGGCGGCCGCAGCAGAGCGACCCTGAGGGAATGGTTACGCGATAACCGGCCTGCTCCAGCACGCCGACGCCGGCAATGGCGACCTCCGGTTCAAAGTAATTGGTAAAGCAATCCGGAAACAGCACCACCTCCACGCCGGCGGGATGCGCCGCGGCATGAGTGGCAAACCACTTTCTGAAAGTGCCTCGGGCAAACCTGGGCAGAGAACGTTCCCGGTGAATGCCGGCCATGGACTTCAGCGCATTGCCAATCACGGAATGCGACACGAAATTCACCAGCGCCGGCACGCGCGCGGCCAGTGGCGCCCATTGGTTGATCCGGCCGACGAAATGCGCCACCCATGGCCGGCGATGATGGCGGTGATAATGGGCGAGAAATTCCGCTTTATACGTCGCCATGTCCACTGCGGCCGGGCATTCGGTTTTGCAGGCCTTGCACCCGAGACAAAACTGCAGGGCATCATACAGCGACTCGTCGCTCAGGCCATCCGGCAGCACTCCGCCCGCGCAGAGCGCTTCGAAGAGCAGGCGCGCCCGTCCGCGCGTGGAGTACAGTTCTTCGCCCGTGACCATATACGACGGGCACATGACGCCGCTGTCCACCTTGCGGCACTTGCCGATGCCGATACAGCGCGCGGCGGCGCCGGCAAATCCTCCGTCGGCGCTGAAATCAAAATGCGTGGAAAGCGGCTGTGGCCGGTACTGCGGCCCCAGGCGAAGATGGGCGTCAAGCGGATTGGGATCGACGATATTGCCCGGGTTCATGCGGCCATCGGGGTCAAACAGACGCTTGAAATCGCGGAAGGCGCCGATCATCTCGGAGCCGAAGATGCCGGACAGCAGTTCCGAACGGGCCGTGCCGTCTCCGTGTTCGCCGGAAATCGATCCGCCGAATTCCCCCACCAGTGCGGCAATCTCGATCATCGTCGCGCGAAACGTCTCCACCCCCTTCGGACTGGCGAAATCGAAGTTAATGCGGCAGTGTACGCAGCCCTCGCCAAAGTGGCCGTAGTACATAAAAACCTGCAAGCCGCGAGCGGTCAACAGCTGATTAAAACGCCGCAGATACTCTCCGAGCCTCGCCGGAGGCACGGCGGCATCCTCAGCTCCGGGCCAGCAGCGTGGATGACCGGGGCGGGGCGCGCCCGTTCCCAAACCGGATTCCCGCAACCGCCACACGGTATCGCGCTCCACCGGATCAACCAGAACCTTTGCGCCCATGCAGGCTGGTAAACTCCGCGCCTGCCGCAGTAAGTCCTCCCCGCGCGCGCGGGCTTCACCGGCGGTGGCGCCTCCCAGCTCGGCAATCAGAAAGGCCATCCCCTCGGGCAAAAGGCGAATGGCCGTATAGCCTTTTTCCCAGCCAAACTCCACCAGATTCTGATCGAAGGCCTCCAGCGCCTCCGGCCGATGTTCGAGGATCCACGGAACCTGATCGGCGGCGGCATAGATGTCGGGAAAGCCGAGGACGGCCAAAACCAATTCCTGGGGATGGGGAACGACCTTCAGGGTCGCTCCCAACACCAGACCCAAAGTGCCCTCGGAGCCCACCAGTGCCCGCGCCAGATTGAATCCTTTTTCCGGCAACAATTCATCCAGGTTGTAGCCGGAAACACGCCGGGGAATCCGTGGAAAGCGCGTGCGCACCAGTTCGGCGTAACGGCCGGCGAGCAACTGAGCGCCGGCATGGATCTCGGCTTCGCGTCCGCCACGGCCGGAAGGCTTCCCGCTCGTCTGTGGTCCCAACTCGAGCCGAGTGCCGTCATAGAGCAGCACATCGAGGGCAACTACATTATCGACGGTTTTGCCGTAGGCGGCCGAATGCGCGCCACAGGAATTATTGCCGACCATGCCGCCCACCGTGCAGCGATCCTTGGTGGCGGGGTCGGGAGGGAAGAACAGTCCGTAAGACGCCAACGCCGCATTGAGCTGGCTCTGAACCGCGCCCGGTTCGGCTGTCACCAGACGTTGGTCCGCGTCGATCGCGGAAACGGCGGTCATGTAACGGGAGAAGTCCAGAACCAGGGCGGTGTTGCAGCTTTGTCCGGCCGGACTGGTGCCGCCGCCGCGCGCCAATATAGGAACGCCGTTCTCCCGCGCCAGCGCCACCGCCCGCATCACGTCCTCCACATGCCGCGGACGCACTACCCCGACCGGTACGCGGCGGTAATTGGAAGCGTCGGTCGAATACGCCGCCAGCGCGCCCACATCGAAACGCACGTCACCTTCGATGACGCGGCGTAACTCGGTCTCGAAAAACCGGCTCACGGTTTACAGTTTACAGTTTGCAGCAAAAGGGCACCCGAGGCTGTTCACAGTTGACAGTTGACAGTTTGCAGCCAGGGCAAAACTGATCAGAATGACAGTTCATGTGGGTTGCCAGTGTCACGGGACGGGGTTGGTTGGCTGCAAACTGCGAACTGTAAACTGCAAACCTTTTCCGCCCGTTTCAATTCTTTCGAAAAAATTCCAGAATCGCCTCCGCCTGCGGCCGGGTCACAACGGCGGAGAGCGCGGCGGCATCGGCGTTTTTCACCGCCTGCAGGGAACCGAAGTGTTCCAGGAGGCGACGGGTGGTCTGCTCGCCAATGCCCGGGATTTCGCGGAGCCGGGTACTGCGATCGCGCATTTCGCGGCGTTTGCGATGAAAGGTGATGGCGAAACGGTGGGCCTCATCGCGGATCAACTGCACCAGATGCAGCACCGGCGAATGATGGTCGATCACCACCGGATCGGCCTCCTGTCCGAGCACATAAATAATCTCCTCCCGCTTGGCAACGGAGGCCACTGGCTGGTTGGTAATCTGCAAGGACTCCAGGGCTTCGGCGGCGGCGTGAAGCTGGCCCAATCCGCCGTCGATCAGGATCAGGCTGGGAAAGGGCTTGCCTTCGTCCTTCAGGCGCTGATACCGGCGCGCGATCACCTCGCGCATGGAGGCGAAATCATCCACTCCCTCTACCGTGCGAATGATGAACTTGCGGTAATCGGACTTCTTCATCTGCCCGTCCTCCCAGACCACCATGGAAGCGACGGTTTCCGCGCCCTGAATGTGGGAGATGTCAAAGCACTCGATGCGCCTGGGCACTTCGGGCAGGGTGAGCGCCTCTTGCAGGGCCTCGGCAATCATGCGTGCGCTGGGCTTCATTACGCGAAAACGCTGATCGTAGGACTGTTTGGCATTCTTGGCCGCCAGATCGACCAGCGATCGCTTTTCCCCGCGCTGGGGGACCAGAATGTGAACGTGCCGCCCGCGCAACTCCGCCAGCAATTCCTGCAGCGTTTCGCGATCTTCGAAGTCCGCCGGCACATAGATGTTGTGCGGAACGTACTGCTGGTCGATATAAATCTGCTTCAGCAGGGAAGAGAAAAACTCGCTGGGCGAGAACTCGGCTCCGGCCTTGAGGCCGGGAATATCTTCCCAGAAAAACTCCCGGCGATCCAGGATCCGCCCGTCGCGCATATGGAACAGATTGAGGGCGAGCATCTGATTCTCGAAGTGATAGCCAAATACGTCGGCGTCGTCGCCGCCGGCATTGTCCATGCGTTGCTTATCGCCCAATTGCCTGACCGTGGAAATCAAGTCGCGGTATTTGGCAGCCAGTTCAAACTGCTCGGCCTCGGCGGCGCGCTGCATGCGCTCCTGGAGCGAACCGGTCAGGTCCGCCGCTTTTCCCTCGAGAAACAGCCGCACGTCACGAACGGCCTCGGCGTATTTCTCCGGCGTGGTCAGGGTTTCCACACACGGGCCCAGGCAGCGGCCGATGTAGTACTGCAGACAGGCCCGCGGATGGTAACGGCGCAAGTCCACATGGCAAGAGGGAACCAGAAAGTGACGGTGGATCAGCTCGACCACCTTGTATGCCAGGCTGGCCGGGAGATATGGGCCGAAATAAGCGCCGCCATCCTTCTTCAGGCGCCGGGTTACGTATACCCGCGGAAAACGTTCATCCACCGTCAGCTTGACGTAAGGATAGGTTTTGTCGTCGCGCAGGAGAATATTGAAGCGCGGCTGTTTCTCCTTGATCAGGTTGTTTTCAAGGGCCAGCGCCTCCTTTTCGTTGTCGACGACGATGTACTCGATATCGACGGCCTCGCGCAGCAGGGAGTCGGTCTTCGCGTTCTCCGCCGCGGACTCCAGAAAGTAGGAGCGCACGCGCGCCCGCAGGTTTTTGGCCTTGCCTACATAAATGATCTCGCCTTCCGGATTTTTGTACAGGTACACACCCGGCGAAGTGGGCAGCGTACGGATTTTCTCGTGGAGGTCCATGAAAACCGCAGGTTACTTCAATGTTAACAGAGCAATTCACCACGGAGACACGGAGGCACCGAGGAAATCCTCAATTGAGTAATCGGGTAATTGAGTAATTGAGAAAAGTCGATCCGGCCAAGGAAGTGCGTGCTGGCAACTATCCGATTACTCAATTTCTAAATCTTCCTCGGTGTCTCCGTGTCTCCGTGGTGAAAAGGTCACTAGCGTCCATCGGGAAATCCTACAAACACCGGCTCCGGTTG
>Ga0326727_10011998_pt1 | contig 19912 bp, 14 predicted proteins | sample MB2enrmetagenome_FD_207643 | JGI IMG/M metagenome (GOLD analysis project Ga0326727, IMG submission 207643) | Lab enriched peat soil microbial communities from McLean, Ithaca, NY, United States - MB29MY | ecosystem: Environmental > Terrestrial > Soil > Wetlands > Peat | place: USA: New York...
GCGCGCGCCGCTCGCTTTCTTCAAGGAGGCTTTCCGCCGCGGCGAGCTCGGCAGACGCGGAGGCCGCGGCCAAGGCCGGCACGCCTCCTTTCGCCAAGAGGATGCGCGCGACGGATTCGTCGGAGAGACCGACGAAGGGCGAGCGCAGGTAGGCGGCTAGCGCGTTGCGGTCGTCGGGATAGAGGGCGAGGCGCAGGGCGTAATACAGATCGCAGGCGACCGCCTCGGAGAAGAGGCCGCAGGCGTTCTCCGAGCCGTAGGGCACGCCGTAGAGGCGAAAGTACTTCTCGAAGTGGACTTGGTTGCCTGTGGAGCGGAGGAGGACGGCGAAGTCCTCGTAGCGCGCGGGTCGCGCGGAGCCGAGCTTGCGGTCGGCTACCATGAAACTCTCCGACTCTACCGCGTCGCGCACGATGCGCGCGACTTCCCAGGCTTCACACTCGGCCGGCTCTCTCATACCTCGGCCGTCGGAGGGTTCGGGGCGCGGCAGCTCCAGGTACACGAAGCGGCTCGTGACGCCCGGCGTCGGGGCCCGGGGCTCGAGGCTCTCGAATCGCGCCTCGAAATCCTCGTGCCCCTTCTCGGGATCGATGCTCGCCATGACATCGGGGAAGATCGCGTTGATCATGTCGATTACGCCGCTTTCGCTGCGGTAATTGCGCGAAAGACTTAGGCCGCTCGGGAGCGGGGAGAGCTCGGAGGAAAGCCTGCGGAATACCGAGACATCCGCGCCCCGGAAGAGGTAGATCGATTGCTTCTCGTCGCCGACGAAGAAGAGTTTGTCCGGCACGAGCTCGCGAGCCTGCGGCTCGCGGGCGAGAGCCGATGGGACGAGGTCGGCCGCCGCGGGCTCGGCGCTGTTCTGGCGCACGACGTCCCGTCGCGACGCGTCAGGACGACGCGATAACTCGAAAGAGGGGCTCGCAGCCAGGAGATACAGGATCCGCTTCTGCAGCTCGTCGTCGTCCTGGAACTCATCGATCATAATATAGCGGTAGAGGCCCTGGTAGTAGCGCCTAACTTCATCGTCGGCATTGAGCGTGTCGAGGGCGAGGACGGCGACGTCGCGGAAGGTAAGGATCTTGGCCGCCCTGCGCGACGAGTCCCACCCTTTCCGGAAGTCGTCGAGGCGCTCATAGAGGGCTAGCCGCGAGGGATGGGCCTCCCTCGTCATGCAAATGTTCCGATAAGCGTCGATGGCCCTGCGGATGCCCTCCACCGAATCGGAGAGGAACTGCGAGGCTTCGTCCTTCGAATTGGAGGCCGGCTTGCGTAGGCCGTCGAAGAGCGCGATGAAAGAGAGGAAGTCCCCTTCGTCCTCGCCGGGATCCTTGGCCATAGCGTCGAGCCAGCGCTTGGATGTCTCGGTGGTCTTCGTCCCGGAGTAATCGAGGACTGCATCGCGCATCGCGAGTATCTTCTGTCTGGATTCGGCGAGCATCCTATCCAGTCGCTTCGCCTGGATAGCGTGGAAGGCCGCAAAGTCGGGAGGCGAGGATATGCTCATGCGCCTGAGCGCGAGGTCGGCGAGCACGTCCCCCTGGGCGCCCTCAAGCCCGAGGGCGGAGACGAGGTCGCGCATCGCTTCCTCCTCGCGATGCTCGAGGAGGAAGGCGAGGGCAAGCTCCGAGGCGGCTTTGCGCGCCTGGACCTCGTCTACCGAGAAGTCGGGAGCCACGCCGAAGCGCGCCGATCCCGAGCGGGCGATGCGCGACGCGAAGGAGTCGAAGGTCGATATCTGCGCCTGCGAGAACAGTGCGAGGCAGTCCTTCAGGTGGGCGGCGAGGTCGATCGCCTGGGACGCCGCGCCTGCGGCGGTGGCTCTCTCCTCGGCGAGGGCCGCTGATTCCGCGAGGGAGCCGTAGATGCGACCGTACATCTCCGCCGCCGCCTTGCGCGTAAAGGTGAGCACCAGGATGTTGCGCGGCTCTAGCCGTTCGCCGCTATCGAGGCGCGCGCTCTCGAGCAGGTGAACGTAGCGCGCCGCGAGGACCGTGGTTTTGCCTGAGCCCGCTCCCGCGGCGACTACCGCGTTGGCCGTCGATTCGGCCGCCGCCCTCTGCTCGCCCTCGAGCTCCTCCGCCCGCTTGTACTTCCGCGCGCCTTTCACGATCGATCCTTTTGCACTGAGGCGGGTCTTCCCTGGCCAAAGCGCAGCGCGTAGCGCTCGCGGCAGATGCCCCTCGCGCCGCAGTCGCGGCAGGCATCCTTCTGCGTCTCCTTCGGCGCGAGCGGATAGGAGCCGGCCGCGATGCCCCTGACCGTATCGCCTAACGCAGCATCGAAAGATGCGAGGAGGCCTTCGAGCTCTTCGCGGCCTACATAGGAGCCCTTGCCCTTGGCATCGACGTCGCCGAAGGCGCGGATTGCGGAGCCAGAAGGCAATCGGTCGTTGCCCTCTATGGAGATGTACCAGGCCGAGTCGAGCTCTTCGCCCGAAGAAATCACGAGGCGGAGATAGCAGGGGATCTGCGCCTCCGCTATGCTTCCGGAATCGTCGGGAGCGACCTGCAGGCGCTCAGGGACTCTGCCCTTTTTATAGTCGATGATGACCGCGCCCTTTTTCGAGCGCGATATGCGATCGATCCTGCCGCGAAGCACGACTCCCATCGAGCCCGGCCCGTTCCGGGCGAACTCGGGATAGGCGAGTTCGAGCTCCTCCTCGAGGGCCTCGATCTCGAGGTTCGGGAATTTCTCGAGCTCGGTTTCGAGGAGGCCTGAGAGATAGGCCTCGAGCCTGCCGCGGTAGGCCTCGAGGACGATCGCCACGAAGGCCCCGCGCTTTTCGGCGAGGCGGCCGAAGGCTTCATCGAGGCAGCTCCCGAGGAAGCCGCGGTAGGCGTCGATATGTTCAGGCTTGAAGCGGCCGTCGTCGGCCTTGATGCGCGCAAAAAGGGACTCGAGCGCGGCATGGTAGACGTCGCCTAAGAAGAAGGCGTCGACGAAGTTTATGCCCGAGGCCTCGGGCCCGGCTCCGAGGAGGCGCAGGTAGAGGTAGGCGTATGGGCATGAGCGATAGTAGTCGATGGCCGTGGCGTCGAGGCTCATACTGCTCTCGCCTGAGCGGACGAGGCGAGAGGCCGCTTCTGCGGCGGTCATGGGTTCGAGACATGCACCCTCTCCGGCGAAGACCGCGTGTGCCGCTTCGGCCGCGGCGAGGCCGTCACGCTGTGCCTTGTGCAGTCGGGAAGGCGCGCTTCCCTTGCCCGAGAGCCATAATGCTTCTTCGTGATAACCGCTATCGGCATTCGTGGCGCGCGTCCTGCCCTCCGCGTCTTCGCCTCGCGACAGCGAAACAAGGCTGCCGTGCGCCGCTTCTTCGCCGTCGAAGCCGGCTAGCGGGCAGGAGAAGCTCACGCTCTCGCCCGAGAGTGCGTACGCCTCGATGAAGTCTCCGGCCGCGTCGCGGTCAGGCCTGAGCTTCTCGCGGAGGTCTTCGCCTAAGAAATCGAAACCGCGGTAACGCACTACCAACGCCTCCTGCGAGGCGTGGAGTATAAAATGGCGCTTGGGTTGTATGCCCGCCCCGACGCGCCAATCGTAGACGCTCACTCCCGCCTGGCCCTTCGCGCTCACGTATTGCGTAGACTCGAGGACGCGCATGAAAAGGCCGAAGGCGTCAGGCGCGTCGAGTTTCGTTTCGTTCTGGGCCCGCACGAGCTTCTCGAGCTCGACTATGCAGCGTGCGAGGGTCAGGTCCGCCCCCTCGTCCCAGGCTTCTCCCGCGGGCGAAAGGAACTCGGTTTTGAAGACATTGTACGATTTCAGAAGACCCGCGAAGTCCTTTGCGCCTGTTATATCCCGTATCTTCGAGCGAACGGCCAGGTACCAGGATTTATTCTTCCCCGAGAGGCTCCTCTCCCAGGCGTCGACGATGCGCCGCTTTTCGCCAGGGCTGCCAGACTCGGGCCAGCCGGCTATCGTATGGAGCCTCATGCCCTCGCGTATTATCGCCTTCCCCGTTCCGGGGGCTTTCCAGGGCCAGGCGGGCGAGAGGAGGAGATCGCGGAGCGTGTCGAAGGAAAAGTCAGAGGAGGCCGTATCGCGCATGGCGGCGAAGAGTCTGCCGCCCGGTGTAGCGGCGAGGGGAGCACCGGAGCGCAGGGCCAGCGGCACCGACAGGAGAGCGGCTTCCCGCTCGAGGTAGGGCCTGTAGCGCTCGAGGCCCGCGACTGTGATCGCTATGTCCGTGGCCTCCATGGGCTCTGCGCTTTCTCCGCCGTCGAGGAGACAGCCTATCTCCGATAGCGTCTCACGCAGTTCGGCGAGGGCCGTCTCCGGCCGCCTGAGCTCGACTTCGGGCGCGCTCGAGGGAAGGCTCACGAGGCGCACCGATGGGCAGGATGAAAGCGCGGCTCGGTACTGATCAAAGTCCTCGATGAGCTCGGGGAAGAAGATGATCGTCGTCCCGGGCAGCTCTCGCAGTTCTCGCGGCTCGAATGATGGCTCGAAGCGGGCGATGCCGTTCAGAAAAGCCTCGTAGCGCTCGCGCAGTGCAAGCCAATCCGAGAGCCGCTCGTCGCCCGAGCCCGCCCCCCGGCCTTGTATGCCCGCCGCGCGAAGCGCCGCTGGTAATGCCCCGAGGGCCGGCAGCCTCGCGGAGACATAGCCGGCGAAGCTCTTCCATTCCCCTGCGTATTGGCGCGGTAATATGGAAGAAAGAAAGTACGTTTCTTCGTTGTCCGCGAGAACGTGAGCGGCGAAGATTCTGCGTATGCTGTCGTCGACCGGAGGCTTTTCGCTCCAATCGGCAGCCTTCTCCTTGAGCCTGTCCCAGCCGAGGAAGCGTTCTGCCTCAAGTGCTCGCGGATCATCCTCGAAGCGCAGGGCTTTTGCAAGCCAGGCTTCCGCGCATACCTCGCTCGGAAATACGAAGCGGACAGACCTGTCGCGTAGGAGAGGCCTGAGGACTTCCTCTATACCGAGGCTCATCTGTCCTCGTCGCGCTTCCAGGAACTTTCGATGGCCCCTACGTAGACGCGGTGCAGGTCGCCTTTCGGGTAGTTCTCGCGGAAGAGACGCCAGTCGAATGCCTCGAACTTGCCCGTGCTCATCGCTTTGCCTTCTTGCCGACTGTCTTTTTGGCGACGGATGCGTTCTTTTTCTTCGGCGCAGTCTTTTTCGCCTGTGCGCACGGTTTCGCTTTTGTCGTGGCTCTCGCCTTCGCCAGCGTCGGGTAGGCGGCGCCGAGCGCATCAAGGCTGTAGCCGGCCTTGGCCGCCGCGGCGATAAGCTCTATCGCGCAACGCGCCGCATCGAGGTAGCCTTGTCCTCGTCCCAGGGAGGCATAGAGCGCGCCTCTCTTCGCGGCTTCCTCGAAGCGCTCCTTATTGAACCAGGTGACCCCTCCAAAGAGGTTGACCCCGAGGATCGCGCGCAGCTCCTCGTCGTCCGTTGCCCAGGATACGACGGGAGCGAGCCCAAACTCTCCGGGATCAACGTTACCGAGCTTTGGAAGGAAGGCCTTGGCAAGCGCCATGCCCTTGTATGCTTCGTCGCCCGGCATTCCGGCGTCGCGGAGGGCCTCGCGCAGCTTGCGGTCGAAACAGTAGCGGTCGACGATGCGCCTAGCTCCCTCGGGGGCAGCGCGGGAGGCGTCGCCACTCGCACCGCAGAGCGCCTTGATGCCGTCGAGCAGCGCGTAGGCGAGCGAGAGTTCGATGGCGCCGGGCAAGGCGAGCTCCGATGCGAGGAGCTTCGCGGCCTCCCTGTCGGCGGCCGTCGCCGCGGTAACGCTCGCTTTGGAAGAGCCGGCCTTGGCTGGTGCGCAGAGCGAGGCGAGCTTCACGAGCGAGGATGCGAGGCGCTTGGCCGCCGCCTTGGCCGCCGCCTCGTCCTTCCTGGCCAAGGTGGCCTCGGTCGCCTTCGCGCCTTTGCTTGGCTTTCCCGCGGAAGCGTCCCCGGGCAGGCCCTCTTCTGCGGCCTCCTCGCGCATGAGGCTGCGGGTCTTCGAGTAGAAGGCAAGCGCGGGAGAGGCCATGGACTTGATGAAGGAAGCGTTGGTCGGACGATCCTTCGACGGAGCGCGGGCGCTCGTTCGGCGCGGGAAGCGAAGAGAACCCGCCCACGCGAGCAGGGGCTGCGTCAATTCGGAAAGCAGGGCGTATACTTCCTTGAGCGCCACGTCCTGCACCGCCGCGGAGAAGTCGGGCGTACCCTTGCCGCCTAACGCGTCGTACACGGCCGAGTAGAGGCCGCGCTCGTCGTCCTCGACCTCGAAGAAGTCCAGGAAGACCTGGCTCTGATAGCCGTTCAGTATGACCTTGAGCCCGCCTTCCGCGATCTCCCGGGAGCAGCGGATGAACCAGAGCTCGGCTCTCTGTTCGCGCATGACGCAGAAGCGAGACCGCGTGCCGCTCGCGCTCGCGAGGCCGAGGGCGGATGCCAGATCGGAGCGCGCCATGCGCTTCTGCCCGCCCGGCAGTTTCTCGGCATAGGGACAGGACTCGCGGATGTAGCCCTCGGCCCGCTCGTACGCGTTGTTGTAGACCACGAGGGCGCGCTCAGGCCCGTCGCCGTTCGAGTAGGCGAAGACATTGTCGTTGACCCCTCCGAGGCCGACGAGATCGTAGAGCAGAAATCGCTCGACGCCCGAGAAGAGGCGGCGGCGCTTGAGCAGGGGGAATATCTCGCGCTCGTGCCGCTCGAGGAGGGCATGATCGGGGACCTCGTCGCGGTAGGCGCGGCGGTACTCCATGCCGTACTTCTCCTCGAAGCCCTCGAGCTGGCCATGGCCGAACATGGGTAGGCCGGGCAGAGTGGCCATGAGAGTGCAGGCGCCGAAGTACTTGTCACCCTTGCCGAATTGGGCGACGGCCGTCTCCTCGTCCGGATTGTTCATGAAGTTGACGAAGCGCTTGAGAATGTCCTTGTCGAACTCCTGCGTGTTGCGGATCGTCTCGCGGTATTTCGCGTTCTCTTCCTTCTTGATCATGTTCATGAAGGCCGAGTTGTAGACACGGTGCATGCCCAGAGTGCGGACGAAGTAACCCTCCATCATCCAGAAGGCTTCCGCGAGGAGAAGGGTGTCAGGCGCCTCCTTCGCGCAGAGGTCGACGACCTCGCGCCAGAACTCTTCGGGCATGGCGGCATCGAAGGAAGCCTTGTCCATGGCGTGCTCACCGCGCGATGAGATGTCCCCGCCCGATCCCGGCTCGGGATACCAGAGTCGGCGGAAGCTTTTTTTCGCCATGATCATGGCTGCGTCGAAGCGGATGATGGGGAAATTATGCGCGACGTGGAGTATGCGCTCCTTTACCGCCTCGCGCGCTTGGGGTTTCAGGAAGTCGATCTGCGCCGTATCGCTCCAAGGCAGGCCCGTCCCGTCGTTGCCGTGGTAGATGTAGGAGACATGGCCCGTTTGCCGATCGAGGCGCTTGAATACCACCGCCGCATCCGTGCGGTCGTAGTAGTGGTCCTCGAGCCAGATGCCCACGCGGCCGTCCCCCGAGAGGTCGCCCCCGTTGAAGCTATAGTTCGGAAAGGGGCATTCGTCCGATTGGATGAAGAGTCCCGGCCTCTCGCGCACCCAGGTCGAGTCGATACCGCTGTGGTTCGGGACCATGTCGGCCGCGAGGCGAATGCCGCGCCAAGAGCACTTCTCGCGCAAGCTTTCGAGGGCGGCCCAGCCTCCAAGCTCGAGCGCTATCTCGTAGTCGAAGAGCGAATAGGCTGAGGCCGCGGCCTCGGGGTTGCCGCAACGGCGCTTGATCTCGGCACTTGCGGGGCTGCGCTCCCAGATGCCGATGAGCCAGAGCGCGTTGAAGCCGCGGCCCGCGAGGATGTCGAGCTCCTCGTCGGGTATGGCGTCGAGCGTCCGGATATCGCGGCCGTAGCTCTTCGAGAGCTGAGAGAGCCAGACCAGGGTGCTCTTGGCCATCATAACGACGTTGGGCATCCAGTCCGCGTCGGGGCTGAAGCGTTCGTACTCCCTCTCCATTCCCGAATAGGCGTACACGCGCGTGGGACCCGGTCCGGGGAAGCGCGGTTTTTCCTCTTCTCGTATTAGGTCGAGCGAGCCTAGGAGCCTTAGAAGTCTGTCGCCGAGGATGAGGCCCCAGTGGCTGCGGATGTAATCGAGCTGGCCGGGTAGGGAGTAGGGAGCGGCCGCCGCGGGACTGCGGAGCATCGTGAGGAGATCCTGGTCCTCGGGCCCGAACTTGCGCATCGCGGCGAAGCTCCGCCCGAGGACGCCCACTGCCTCCTCGTAGGCCTCGGCCTCGCTCGAACCGAGGATGGCCAGTATTTTCTCGTCGAAGAGGAAGCGGAAGGGCTCGAAGGCGGGATTCTCGTTGGCAAGCCTGAGGAGGATGAGCTCCTCGACGGCGAGCTCGCGGTTGGGCGGGGCGGCAGGGCCTTCGCCCGAGAGTGAGAGCCAGGCTTCGGCCGAGAGCTTTCCATCGTAGACCGCCACGGGCGGGAAGCGTTCGACGAAGGCGAGTAAAAGGCCGTCCAAGGCCTTGCGACCTAATTTCACCTCGAGGTCGGCGAGCGCCCGGCTCAAGGAGTCGGGCTCGACTTTCTCTCGGAAGAGGCGGGAGACGTCGTGGAGTATCTCGTCTATGAGGGCCATGGCGTTGAGCCTACCCGCCCGTATTGCGCGCTCGGGGAGAATGGCGGCGTCGAAGCGCTCATTTATTCGGCGGGCGAGGGTCCTGGCCGCGCGGAAGTTCGGAAGAATGAGGTTGCCCGTGCTGCGGAAGAGCGAATGCTCGACCCCGAGCTCGTCGCGGGAAGCGCGGGAGATATGGAACTCCATGACGCGATCGCCAGGCCGGGCGACGAGGGCTCCTCGGCCTTCCAGGGCCTCGAGCCTTACGACGAGTACTCGTTCATTCTCAATCATTCTCGCCTCCGCGCGCATTAGTGCGCATGGGTCATAGTAGCCCGGCCCGATGCTCCGCACAAGGCGAAAAGAGCGCCGGTGCGGAGCCGCGGGCTATGCGCTCTCGCGGATCACTATGCGGGGTATTTGCGGAGGGGGTCCCTTTGCGTTGTCGCCCACGGTGAGAGCGAGAAGGAGCGACATTGCGCTCGAGCCCAGGCGCGGAATGTCTGCTGCCATCGTGCTGAGGGCCGGCCTGACGAGGGCGGCATAGGGGATATTGTCCGTCCCGATCACAGCGACGTCTCCGGGGACACTCCGCCCGAGCTCCTCGAGGAGGCGCAGGACGCCGATCGCGGTCATATCGTTGTAGGCGAGGATCGCATCGAGGTCCGGCGCGCGCTCGAGCAGCTCTCGCGTCGCCTCTTCGCCTCCCTCGATCGTTGGCACGCAACGCGCGACAAGGCGCTCGTCCAGGGGAAGGCCGAGGCGCTTGAGACCATCGCGGTAGCCGGCGAGTCTCAAGCGCGACCCTGCGGAGACGCGAGGCCCGTCCAGGAGGCCGATCCGCACGCGAGAACGTGAAGCGAGGTACTCGACGGCTTCCGTGGCGCCGCTTCGATAGTCCACGTAGACCGATCCGATGTGCTTACCGGAGTAGTCCCTGTTGACAAGCACGGCGGCCCGGAACGGTGCGACCGCTTCGACGAGCTTCTTGTCCGAAAGGCGAGAGCCCGCGACGATTACGCCCTCGATCTCCTCGGACCTGAGCTCTTCGATCGCCTCGAGTTCAATCCTTGGATCTTCGTCCGTGTTCATGACAAAGACGCTCTTCCCTGCGGTGCGCGCGACGTCGATCGCCGCCTTGGCCAGAATCGCGAAGAAGGGATTGGCCATATCCGGCATGACCAGCCCGAGGGAGGAGCTGCGGCGCAGGGCCAGGGCCCGGGCCGCCTTGCTCGGGCTATAGCCGAGGAGCTTGGCCGTCCGAATGATCTTTTCCTTGGTGTCGGCGCCGACACCCGGCTTGCCGCTCATCGCCCGCGATACTGTCATGATGGAAACACCTGCCGCTCGGGCGACGTCCTCGGCAGTATATCGGGGCTTGTTCATTCCGTAATATTAACTTGACAAACGGGAAAACGCAAGTAATATGACGTTAGCGCTAACGTAAAAATCTCAGGGAGGTTCTGATGGCAGTATCGAAATGCGGTCATGCCGCGCTCGCGATCTCGCTCGTGGCCTCGGCGCTCTTAGTCGCGCAGCCACTGTGTGCGCAGGTGAAGGTCTCCAAGCCGGTCAGTCTCAGCGTCATCGACGTGGCCGGCAATCTTCAGCTCTCCAAGCCCGCGATCGAGGCTTTCAAGGCGGCTCACCCCGAGCTGGTGTCCAGCATCGAGTACATAAGCCTCACCGCCCCCGAGCTGCCATCCAAGCTCAAGGCGCAGCAGATGGCGGGCAACGTCGATACTACGCTGGTGCTCACCGGCTTCGACGCCATGGCGGCCGGCATGAGCGAAGGCGTCTATGAGCAGATCATGCCGAAGTACAGCGCCGACTTTCAGAAGACCATCGCCAACTACCAGCCGGCCGCCAAGGCCGCATACGAACTCTTTAATGGTTATGGCATAGCGTTCACCCTGTGCCCGGGCGGCCCTATGTTCACCTACAACCCCGACAAAGTGCCCAATCCCCCGAAGACCCCTGCTGAGCTCCTCGCCTGGGCCAAGGCGAACCCCGGTAAATTCCTATACGCCCGCCCCGCCAACTCCGGGCCCGGCCGCGCCTTCCTCCAGGGGCTTCCGTACGTCTTGGGGGACAAGGACCCCAAGGATCCGAAGACCTGGGACAAGACCTGGGCCTTCCTCAGGGAACTCGATAAATATGTCGATTACTATCCCTCGGGCACCGGCATCACCTTCAAAGAGCTGGCTGAGGGTACGCGTTGGATGATCGCGAGTCACGTCGGCTGGGACATGAACCAGCGCATCCTCGCGACCATACCCGCCAACTATCAAGGTTTCCTACTGAACAATACTACCTGGGTCGTGGACACGCATTTTCTAGCCGTGCCGAAGGGGCTAGACAAGGATAGGCTCGCGGTGACGATCGAGCTTATGAAGTGGCTCATGACCCCCAAAGAGCAGGCGGTCACCTACGACAACGGCTACTTCTATCCCGGCCCCGCGATCAAGGGTGTCACCTTGGATATGGCCCCTCCGGCGAGCCAGAAGGCCGTCAAAGGGGCGATGCGCAAGTCTTACGACGATGCGATCGCGAAGCTGCCGTCGACGCCTCAACTCGGCGCCGAGGCTCTCGTCGAGGCTATGGACATGTGGGATCAGCTAGTCGGCTCCAAGGTCAAGAAGTAGCGGGCGGGAAATTCATGAAGGACTTCAAGTGCATCTCCGTGCGGGGGATGACCAAGCGATTCGGAGACAAGGTTGCCGTAGACAACTTCTCCCTCGAGTTCGGCAAGGAAGAATTCGTGACCTTTCTGGGGCCATCGGGCTGCGGAAAATCCACCGCACTCAATTGCATCACCGGCCTCATCCCCATCACGAGCGGCGAGATATTCATCGACGACGAGTGCATCGACGACGCGCATAGGAGCGTCCCGCCGGAGAAGCGCGAGTTCGGCATGGTCTTCCAGAACTACGCCCTCTTCCCCCACCTCACCGTCAAGGAGAACGTCGCCTTCGGCCTCAAGCTGCGCAAGCTCGGCAAGGCCGAGGTCGAGCGTCGCGTCGGCGATGCTCTGCGGCTCGTTCACCTCGAGGGCTATGCGTCCAAGTTCCCCGCGCAGATGTCGGGCGGGGAGCAGCAGCGCGTCGCCATAGCGCGTTGCATCGTCCTAGAGCCGCGGCTCCTGCTCCTCGACGAGCCCTTGTCCAACCTCGACGCGAAGCTCCGCGTCGAGCTTCGCTACGAGCTGAAGGCTCTGCATGAGCGGCTTAAAGTGACGACTATCTACGTCACGCACGACCAGACCGAGGCTTTGGCGCTCTCGGACAGGATCGTCGTGCTGAGGCTCGGGAAGATCCAGCAGGTCGGCACGCCCGAGAGAATATTCTCCGATCCGGCCAATCCTTTCGTGGCCGACTTCGTTGGTTTCAAAAACGCTTGGGAAGGCAGGATCGAGTCCCTCGAAGAGAAGGGCGGCGCACTCTGCGCTCGCGTCCGTACGAAAGGTGGGCTCCTCGAGGCGAGGCTATCCTACTCGGAGGGCGATCCCCGGCGGGCCGACATCGTTGCGGCTTACAAGTCGGGCCAGAGCGTGACGACTGCGATTCGGCCCGAGGACATAGTCGCCGGCGCCCGGTCGGGCAGCAATGTCTTACGATGTATCGCCGACCTCGTCGAATACCAGGGACACGCGAATTCGATTAGCGCCTGCATCAAGGGCTGTGAGGAGTCCCGAGTCGACTTGCGCTCGGTCTCATCAGTAAGCTACGGCGAGTCCTTCGACGCGAGCGTCGCCCCCGACAAGGTTCTTCTCTTCGCGCCTTCCCCCGAGGCCCCCACGGTGGGCGTGCCATGAGGGCCGCGCTAACAAGGCCGAAGGCCGGAGCTATGGCGCTTCTCGTGCCGGCCGTCGTTTTTATCCTTCTCCTCTTCCTGTATCCCTTCGGATATGGTCTCTACATGAGTCTTACCGACCCAGGCGGGGCGTTCAGCCTGGGGAATTACACCCGCTTTTTCCAGGACGCACGAGACTTCCGGACCATAGGCGTGACGCTCGGTATTTCCGTGCCTGTCACGCTCATTGCCGTGGCTCTCGCCGTGCCCCTCGCCTACCACATGCGCCGGGGCGTGCCGGGGGAGCGGCTTATCTCTTTCTTTCTCATCGTCCCGGTCACCCTGGGAACGGTCCTCATCTCCGAGGGCATGCTTACCTTCATGGGACCCAACGGATGGCTCAATCAGCTCATCATGGCCCTGGGCCTCTCAAAGACGCCCGTCAGGTTCACGCACAACTATGCGGGCGTGGCGATCTCGGTGGGGCTCCAGGGCTTCCCCTACGCCTTCCTCATGCTGCTCGGGTACATCTCGGGTATCAACCCGGATCTCGAGAAGGCTAGTCAGATGCTCGGCGCGAACAAGTGGCAGACTTTCTGGAAGGTGCTCTTTCCCCTCATGGTGCCGGGCATCGCGATAGCCTTCTGCCTCAATTTCGTGATGGCCTTCTCGGTCTTTCCCTCGGCCGTCCTGCTCGGGCAGCCCTCGGGGCCGCAGCGTGTCATCGCCTACGCGGCGTACCAATGGGCTTTCGAGAAGTTCAACTTCAACGCCGCGGCTGCGATCTCGATGATCATGGCCGTCATTGAGCTTGTGGTCATCGCATTTATCCTCGCCTGGAGGAGCAAGATGTACAAAGGCGCTTCCATAGTTGGAAAGGGGTGATCGGCATGAGCGGCAAATCCAAGCTCGGGAAGGCTCTCTTCCTGATTGTGATCGTCGTGTACGTGGCCATCGTACTTGGAATTCTTCTGACCGTCATTCTCAACTCGGTATCGAAGGGCTGGTACTCGGGGCTCCTGCCCAAGACCCTCACGACCGAATGGTACTCCTATGTCGCGCAGGATCACGATGTTCCGCAGCTCCTGTACGTGACCTTTGTCGTGGCGATAGTCGATGTGGTTGTCAGTCTCTTGATCGCCTTCCCTGCCTCGTATGCGCTCGCGCGGACCGATTTCAAGGGCAAGGGAGTCCTGCTCTCGCTCTTCCTCCTGCCCATGATCGTTCCGCCCATGGCCTACGGACTGCCGCTCGCGATGCTCTGCTACAAGTTCAGGCTCGCGGGGAAGATCATCGGCACCATCATCGTCAACCTCGTCCCTATCGTGCCCTTCATGATCCTCGTCCTCATGCCCTTCATCGAGCAGGTAGGGACGAACCTCGAGTCCGCCGCCAAGATGCTCGGCGCCAAGCGCGGCACGATCTTCCGCAGGGTGCTCATACCCCTGACCAGGCCGGGTATACTGACCGCCGGCATCCTTTCTCTCGTCAAGTCCATTTCGATGTTCGACCTCACCTACCTCGTGGCCGGGGGCAAGAGTCAGACCATCGTGGTCGCGCTCTACGCCGACGCCTACGCCGCCGGCGCCCGCCCGCCGCAGAGCGTCGACGCCCTAGCCGTCATTTACTTTTTTATCGCCATGGCCTGTCTTCTTATCTCGCTGCGTTTCGTGAGCCCGACTCAGATGGTCTTCAAAGTCAAATAATGTCTGTCCGGTAGCTGACCCTGGCCGGGGCAGCTACCGCTGGGATGGCCGCCTCCATACTCTTCCCTTGTCAAAGGAGGGGAGGATATACTAACACAAAGACGGAGGCGGTAAACTTGTCAATCACGATCGAGCATGAAAAACGTAAAAGGGAAATACTGGAAAAAGCTCTCGATGTCTTCGTCGATGAAGGATATGAAGATACTACGTTCCAAAAAATAGCCGAGCGCTGCGGTATAACTCGGACCATACTCTACCTCTATTTCAAGAACAAGCGTGAGATTTTTTACTTCAGCATCAAGCTCTTCATGGAGAAGCTCGAGCGTGAGATCCGTGACATCGGCACGGATCCCACGCGGAACCAAGCGGATAAAATAGCCGATATAGTCGCTAAGGTCGTGGAGACCTGTGCAGCCCATAAGCGCCTGCTTACCGTCGTCCTCGATTACCTCGGCCACATGAGGGCCTCCGGCGGAGACCCGGACGAGCGCGTGCGCAGGCGCACGATCCGCATGCGGCATATCATCGTCGGCCTTCTCATCGATGGGCAGAAAAAGGGAGATTTCGCGCCCTTCTCGGTGAAGGCGGCGGGCGATCTCGTCTACGCCCTCGTCGAGACTGCCATTTTCCGGATCGCCGTGCTTGGGCATGCGGACGCCGAGAGCCTCGTCGAGGCCGCTCGGCTCTTCGCCTCTTCCCTTCGTACGGGAACAGTCTCTGCCTCGGTTGTCGCCTCACCCTTGCGCAGCGTGAAGAGCGTTTTATGAGCAGACAGTCGCCTGCGGCGGAACCGCACCGAGCGCCCGTCCGCAAGCCCGAGTGGCTGCGCGTCGGCATCCCCGCAGGCGGTAACGTCCGCCGCGTCGGCGAGGCGCTCGAGCGGCACGGCCTCTCGACGGTCTGCGACTCGGCGCGCTGCCCCAATAAGGCCGAATGCTGGGGCCTGGCCACCGCCACGTTCCTGGTTATGGGCTCCTCCTGTACGCGCTTCTGCCGCTTCTGCGCAGTCGATCACGGGCGGTGTGGAACGGCCCTCCGAGCCGAGGAACCCCGGGAGCTCGCTCTCGCAGCCTCCGAGCTCGGCCTCGCCTATGCGGTAGTGACCAGCGTCGACCGGGACGACCTGCCTGACCGCGGGGCCGGCCACTTCGCCTCCTGCACCCGTGCCATTAAGGCGTTGAAGAGCGCCCCCCGTGTCGAACTCCTTATTCCCGACTACCGCGAGGGGGAGATCGAGCTCGTCCTGGACGCCTGTCCCGATGTGCTTGCGCATAACGTAGAGACCGTGAGGCGGCTCCAGGGCCTCCGTGATCAGCGAGCCTCCTACGAGGCGAGCCTCCATACACTTGCTCTCGCCGCCGCGCGCTCCGCGGCCAACGCAGGCTCGCCCGTCGTGAAGTCGAGCCTCATGCTCGGCCTGGGCGAGGATGAGGCCGAGGTCCTCGAGACCATGGACGAGCTGCGCCGCTCGGGCTGCGAGAGTCTCGTGCTCGGCCAGTACCTCCAGCCGACCAAGGCCCAAGTCGAGGTCTCGCGTTACGTGACGCCGGGCGAGTTCGCGCGTTATGCGCAAGCGGCGCATGAGCGCGGCTTTTCCTCCGTAGTCTCTGCGCCGTTCGCGCGCACGAGCTACCACGCGCGGGCCTCTTTCGAAGGCGGAAGTGATCGGGCGTAAGGACTACAAGGTTCCCGGAGGGAAACTCATTCGCGTGGAGATCGAGATCGATGCCGGCGTCGTTCGACGCGCTGCGGTCAAGGGCGACTTTTTCGCCCATCCCGAGGAGGCATTCGAGCGGGCCGAGTCAGGCCTCGCGGGGCTTCATGTCGAAGAGCTTCCCTCTTCGGCGCGTCGACTCTTCGGCGAGGGCTTTCTGGCGATCTTCGGCGCTACCCCTGATGACATAGCGTTCGCGTTGGAAGGGGCGGCTCGTGAAGCTCAGGGTCATTGACTCAAGCGGCGGCAGGGGCATCCCCGGTGCGCTCAACATGGGCATCGACGAGGCCCTGCTCGGCTCGGTCTCCCGGCTTGAGGCGGAGCCAACGCTGCGTTTCTATACTTGGTCGCCGCCTTGTGTCACCGTCGGCTACTTTCAGTCCCTCGAGGACGAGGTCGACCTTGATGCCTGCCGCCGGTCCGGCGTCGACGCTGTGCGCCGCCTCACCGGGGGCGGCGCTGTATTCCACGACGCCGAGCTCACATATTCGATCATCCTTCCCCTCGGCCACGAGCTCGCCCCCGACGACATACTCGAGTCCTACCGCCGTATCTGTTCAGGCCTCGTCGCGGGCCTCTGCCGGCTCGGCGTCGAGGCGAGCTTCGAGCCCATCAACGACATAGCGGTCGGAGGCAAAAAAATCTCCGGCAACGCCCAAACGAGGAGAGTCTCCTGTCTTTTACAGCACGGCACCATCCTCCTCGACAGCGATCCGGAGAAGATGTTCTTGCTATTGAAGGTTCCAGCCGAGAAGCTAAAGGGCAAGCTCATCGAGGACGTGAAATCGAGGGTGACAAGCCTAGCCGTCCTTCTCGGCAGGAAGGTGAGCGCGCTCGAAGCGTCCGCCGCAATCAGGCAAGGCTGCGCCGAGGCTTGGGGCGCCGAGCTCGTTGAAGGGAGACTCTCCGCCGCCGAGGTTAGTGCCGCCTCATCCTTCACGGCCGAACGTTTCTCCTCCCCGGCCTGGAACAGTCGACGATGATAGTGCCCAATCCCGCACAGACGTATAGCCCATCGTTTACCTTGTTACGCCGACGGGTGCAATAGGGAAAGTGGAAGCGTTAGTTCTTCTGCGCCGAATCGGCCACCAGCCCCATACTTACACTCTCCGCGACAAGCTTGGCCAGGCCGGGCGTCGTGGGCCTGCTCGCGGCCATGATCTTCGCAGCGAAGAGACTCGAGATATTGTCTTCATAGGCGAGAATGCGCGATATGTAGTTCAGGGTCTTCTTCGGGGTGGCGCCGCGCGCCACGCGGCCATTGCCGGCATTGTACATGGCCAAGCCCGCCACCTCGTTGCCGGCCTCGGAGAGGCAGCTCTTTAGGTGGGAGATCCCGTAGCGCGCGTTCATCGCCGGATCGTAGAAGTCTTGGATTGCGAGCTTAGGATAGGACTTCGAGTTGAGCTGGAAGAGTCCTCGGTCCACTGAATCCCCGTTTTTATTGATAGCGTCCACCTGGAAATCGCTCTCCTCGAGGGCGAGGGCGAAGGCGAGCGAAGGGCGTACGCCGAACTTGTCTGCATTATCCAATATTACGCGAGCAATCGTCTCGGAGCGTGTGAGAGAACTGAAAAACTGCAAGGTACTGTCTTTCGTGGCTGGGTCTTTATAATAGGGGGCGATGGGATCGACACGGTCTAGATTAGCGAGATATTTCGGCAACTCGTCCACTGCTACGGAACTGATTTCGGTCAGCGTACCCTCGAGATTGCTGCTCTTCGTCTGGCTGCCGCAGGAGAACAAGGCGAGGCTACATAAGAATAGTGACAATAGGGGGATAATGGTAAGTCTGCATCTCATGCTATTAACTCCCTCCCTTGGTGAAGAATTGGTAGTGGACAGAAAGAGTCGGTATCTTTACAGCTCAGGCGAAAAGCGTCAAGTACTCACGCCGAGGGGCCGCCTTGAATCGGCGCCTTGCCCAAAGCTCGCTTCTAGCTGCATAGTAACCTCATGATTCCCCAGCCGATCCGGATTATCGTAACCGGGGGCACCTTCGATAAAGCCTATGACGCAATACGCGGCGAGCTCACCTTTAAGGAGAGTCATCTGCCCGAGATCCTCAAGCTGACCAGGGTGACCGTCCCCGTCGAGATCGATCAGAACCAGCTCATCGACAGCCTGAACATGCAGGACGTCAACCGCCGTGCCGTGCTCGAGGCTTGTCAGTGCGCCGCCGAGGAGCGCGTCATAGTGACCCACGGCACCGACACTATGGCCGAGACCGCCCGCCTCCTCGGGGGCTCCGTTCTGACTAAAACTATAGTGCTTACCGGCGCCATGGTGCCATACCAAGTGCAGGGCTCCGACGCCTTGTTCAACTTGGGGACGGCCTTCTCCGCGGTGCAGCTCCTGCCTCAGGGCGTGTACATCGTGATGAACGGCCGCGTCTTTGCATGGGACCATGTTCGAAAGGACCGCTCGCGCGGGATTTTCGAAGAGGTTTAAGGAAAGCGGAGCAGCTTTGGGTCGAGCTCAAGCATCCGTCCTTATTCCGCGCATTTAAATTGCATTTTCTCTTTCGCGATTGAATCCCGCCTTATATTCGCTGCAAATTGCAATATTTGAGCCTTTAATATATTGTTGTAAGTAGTCGACACTTAGTACTGGGGAAGAAGCAATGGGATCCACGACGCGCGATTACCGGGATATAATCCTCCAGATTGACTCCGAGCTCAGCAAGGTGCAGGATGCGGATATCCTGCTCGAGCATATCCTCATGGAAGCTCGCCATGTATTAAATGCAGACGCTGGAACCATTTATGTGCGCGAGGGTGACCAGCTCGTGTTCAAGTACAGTCAGAACGCCACGCTTGAGAAGCGCTTGCCTCCAGGGCAGAAGCTCCCTTACAGCAATATGCGGATGCCGATCGACGATTCCCGCGCCGCGGGCTACGCGGCCAAGAACCGGGTGTCCGTGCGCATCGACGACGCATACGCTATCCCCGCGGACAAGCCCTATGGCTTCAATCCTTCCTTCGATGAGCAGAACAACTGGAAGACCAAGTCGATTCTCGCTTTTCCCCTCATCACGTCCTCGGGGAATCTCCTGGGCGTCATTCAGGTACTCAACGCCATGGACGAGGCAGGCGAGGCAATAGCCTTCACCGAGCGCGACGAGAACGTTTTCGAGCATTTCGCCTCGAGCGCGACAGACGCCCTCGAGCGCGCCTTCATGACTCGCGCGATCATCCTGCGCATGAACCGGATGGCCGAGATGCGCGATCCTAAGGAGACGGGCGCCCATGTCAATCGCGTCGCCGGCTACGCGGCCGAGATCTACGACCGCTGGGCCTTCAACCGCGGCATCCCCGATAAGGAGCGCGAGCGTACGAAGGACACTCTCAAGATGGCTGCGATGCTCCATGACGTGGGCAAGGTCGCCATTTCGGACCTCATCCTCAAGAAGCCCGCGCGCTTCACTCCCGAGGAATATAGGATCATGCAGGCCCATACCTGCTTCGGCGCGCAGCTCTTCGCCGACCCTCAGTCCGAGCTGGACATCATCTCCGCCGAGGTCGCCCTCCGCCACCACGAGAATTGGGACGGCACGGGTTATCCGGGCATGGTGGACATCTGGGCCGAGGATCCCTATGCGGCCCCCCTCGAGTGCGCCCCCGAAGGCGGTCCACGCAAGCTCAAGGGCGAGGAGATTCCGCTGGGAGGCCGCATAGTCGCGGTGGCCGACGTTTACGACGCTCTCATCTCCAAGCGTGTGTATAAGGAGCCCTGGGACTCCGGCAAGGTTCTCGATGAGATTCGCGCCATGTCGGGCTCGAAGTTCGATCCTGAGATCGTCACGGCCTTCTTCGAGGTTCTGCCGCGCATCGAGGAGATACGCAGCCGCTATCCCGATACCGAGACCGAGAACAGGTCGGCTCCTCCTGCGGCTATCAAAGCCTGCCCATGAAGGATGAGTACTGCCTCGCGATCAGGCGCCCCGTGGGCGCTCGCGAGGTGGAGGAATACAACGCCTTCGGTCCCTGGATCCAAGCCGTAAAGAAGGCTTCCGACCTGCCTCCGCGCTTCGATCCCTACTGGGCCGAACTCTCTTCGGCCGTCTTCGTCGTCAAGGTCCCCTATCACGTCGAGCGCCGCGAGGCCTTCGCGGGCAGCGATCTCTATAAGCAGGTCTTCGCCATCGGC
>Ga0326727_10011999_pt1 | contig 19911 bp, 14 predicted proteins | sample MB2enrmetagenome_FD_207643 | JGI IMG/M metagenome (GOLD analysis project Ga0326727, IMG submission 207643) | Lab enriched peat soil microbial communities from McLean, Ithaca, NY, United States - MB29MY | ecosystem: Environmental > Terrestrial > Soil > Wetlands > Peat | place: USA: New York...
AGCATTGCCCGCCTCTGCTTTGCCGACGATGCCAGGATAAAGCTGTTGCCCGATCCGGGGAAAGGACCTATCATTGAACGGGAACAGTGTCTTAACTGCTTGTCTCAGCCGAGGGGGCAGGCGCAGTACATCCGAATGTCCACCCAGGGCAGGTGCGTTCTGAAGTGAAAGCAGCCTCTAGTTGTGCCCACGCGAAGCGTCCGCCGCGCCAGCGGCTAACTTGGAACGGCGATCTGGGAACTGTCGCAACCGCACGTAAGCCGATGTTGGATCGCGCACAGGTGAGGCCATTTTTGCAAACAGCCTTACTCTAGCGCCCATGAAAGGGGTACCCACTGGGTCTCGCAGATTGCCCCACTGTGCGCGTGGACGCGGTATGCTGTCTAATCTACGGTGCCGATGCGGCGATATCATTTGTGCGCACTGCTGCTCTCGGGCGGTCTCCTGGTCACCAGCCCCGCAAGCGCCGACGATGTCGTATTCCACGGCAAAGTGACCCTGGATGACGGCTCTCCGCCCGGCCACATGGTCACCATCCAAAGGGTCTGCGAGGGCCTGGAGCAACCCACTACCGAAGGCGCCGCTTCGGGCAAGACAGGCGAATATTTTATCCGCCTCAATGTCGACGAGTTCGGCGAAGTCCGTGGCAGCGTCGACGCATTTGCCACCTTGCCGTGCTTTTTGGAGGCAGTCGACAAGGGCTTCGTATCCAGCCGGATCGACCTCGCCGACCGCAGCATTCTACGCAATTCGAGGCTGCCCGCCCTCATTCTTTCAGCCGCGGGCAGGAGTGCGACCCTGCCCGACCCCAGCGCCGCCGTGCCGCACACGGCTTCCCGCAACTGGAATCTGGCGATCAAGCAAGTCACCGCCCGGAACTGGACGGCAGGGGAAGCTCCGCTGCGCGCCGTGGTGGAAGCCGCGCCCAAATTCGCCCCCGGTTGGGCGGCCCTGGGGACGGTTTGCTCCAACCTGGGGAAATCCGAGGACGCGCGCAAGGCGCTCGAGCGCGCCATCGAGCTCGACCCCAAACCGCTCGCTCCCTACCTGGCGCTGGCCCACGCGCAAATCGACCTCAAGGATTGGAAAGCCGCCGCCGCTACTGCGCAGCTATTGATCGCGCGAGACTCCAAGCACGTGTATGTGGACGCCCACTTCCTAAGCGCCGTGGCGCTGTACCAGATGCACGATTTCGACAATGCCCTGGTCCGCATCGGCGACGCCATTCGCCTGGACAAACTGCGCGAACTGCCGCGGGCCGAATACGTGCTGGGGCTGATCCTCGAGGCCAAGAACGATTACCCCGCCGCCGCGCAGCACATGCGGACTTACCTCCAACAGCACCCCCGCGCGAAAGATGCCGCCCAGGTGACCGAGCGGATATCGAACCTCGGCAAAGCGCCCCTCGCGGACCTTTCCACGGAACTGACTCCGCTGGATCTGCGTGTGGCGGCCGCGGGCGAGGCTCCCGTGCCCGGCGGCATCGAAGCGTTCTCCCGAGTGGCGCTACTGAAAGGCACGCCGTCCCCTGAGGATTTCTTCCTGGAGTACTGCCGCGCCATCAGCGAAGGCGGCCCGCTGGGGGTCAACGCCACTAAGCAAGTCGGCGACGACGTGGAAGCATTCATTTCCACCGTGGCGGCGCTCGAAACTCTCGGCGAGCACCGCGAGAATAGCACGCTGGTCCGCCTCTCGCTGAACGGCGACGAACAGATCGGCAAGGCCCGGGCCATTCTGGCCGCGTTGGGGTGGAAGCTGGTGTCCAAGGGCGATTCGTATGCTATCGAACCTGGCGACCATCCTCACGACGCCTCCCGGCAGTGGGCCCTCGCGGGTCTCGGCGTGGATGAATTGGCTCTACGGCAGGCCATCCGGCAGAAGCGCGAGTTTTCGTTTGAGATTCCCCGGGAAAGCGCGCGCCTGGTAGGCGGGCCGGCGTGGGGCGTGCTGCTGAAGGGCGTCCCGGAGATGAGCCGCGGACCGGCCGAGGCCTTCATGAAAGACTGGCGGTTCGCGAGCGTCTACAGCGGACTGGGCGCCATGGATGGCGATGCCGCGGCGGCCGTGGTGTCCGCCATCGGTCTGGCGAACCTGATCGTAAAATACTCCAACTCGATGGCCGATTACGGCGAAGCCATCGCTCTGGCGGACCAACACGTCGCCGTCCCCGGGGGCGTAAAAGCCCAGCCGATCTGGGCGAAACTGGCCGGCGCCAATCCGCAAACGCCCGCGCCCTTCCTACGCGCGCTGTTGGAGAAGGATAAAGGCCGCCTGCTGGCCTTCTATTTCGACCTGACACACGCCGACGCGGCGCATCAGCAGTACTTCACCGCGACCGCCGAACGGGCCGAGGCCTTCTACAAGTGGTATCGCGATTCCGCGCCGCCCTCCGGTTTGCCCCGCACTCCCGATCGCTGGCAGGCGAAGATCCTGCAATCGCTGCGGGTCGATGCGTCCGGCAGGGTGATTTTCCCCGGCGGCCGCGAAGCCTGGACCGCCGGAGCCGAGAGCGATGACCGCGTCCTGCTAGGCAGCGCGCCCCTCGAGGCTCTGGTGGCAATCGTGGACCTGGAAGAAAAGCGCGGCGCACCGCTGAGTGCGGCGGCAGCCCAAATTCTGGCCCAACGCTACAACCAGTGGCGCAGTCTGTTCCCGTATTTCGAAAAATTGCCCGGCCTGGACGGGCCCGAATTCCACGCCTTGGCCGGCTTCGCCGACGAAGCCGCAAAGGCGCCCCCCGGCCGGCGAAACCTGTTGATGGGCGAATGGCATTCGCTGGTAAAACTAATCGTTTTGGGTACCCAGGCCGGCTACTTGGACAGCCGCCACGCCGCGGAGTCCTTTCGGCAGGCGTGCGAGGCCATGCAGTCGCCCAATCCTTCCGCGGGCGCGATTGAGACTGTGCGCGCCATGGCGGGAGGCGCGGCCGACCTGGACGAGGCGCTGGCCAGCCAGTTGCTTCGCTTGAATGGCGCAAGGCGGGAAGCCTTCGAGAACGTGAAGAAGCTGCAGAACGTGCCTCGTCTGGCTGCGCCCGGCGCGCCGGCAGACGCCAACCGAACCCTGGCCGCCCTCAGCGGCGCGGTCTATGCCGCGGTCCTCGACCCGTCATACCTGCTGGTAGCCGAAGATCCGCAGTTATTGAGCAAACACAGCTATGTGGCAGCCGGCAATCTGTTCGCGCACTCGTCGCTGGCTGTCTCGAGCGACCCACCGGGCACGAATTTCGAAGGTGGATTCGGAGCGTTTCAGGAAGTGGCTCGCGCATTGCACCAGCGTACCGTCAGCGGCCTGCTGCCGGAAGCGGACGGAGCGCCGCCGACGCCCGGTCGCATCGAAGCCGCTCCCGCCGAAGGCCCTGCGCCGCCTCCCGACAACAGTCTGGTATTCCGCGCGGGAGGGCGCGTTGTCGAGGTGTACGCTACCGTCACCGATAGCCACGGCCACTATGTCGACGACCTCACTGCCAGCCAGTTCTCCATTCAGGAAGAGGGCCAGTCGAAGCCCGTCTTCGCTTTCGAAAACCGTACCGCGGCCGTTTCCGTGGCGCTGCTTTTCGACACCACGGGAAGCATGGTGGAGACTCTCCCTCCGCTCAAGAATGCCGCCATGCAGTTGGTGGACGACCTGCGCCCCATCGATTCCGTGGCGGTTTACAGCTTCGCCGACGCGGTGACCGAGTTGCAGCCGTTCACCTTCGACAGGGAGGCAGCCAAGCGCGCCATCCTGAAGACTCACGCTCAAGGAATCACGGCCCTCTACGATGCCCTGGTGCGTGTCAATCACGACCTGGCGGGCCGTCCCGGAAAGAAAGTCATCATCGTCTTCACCGACGGCGCCGACAACGCCAGCATGCTCACGCCGAATACCGCCATCGAACGCGCCAAATCCCGCGGCATCCCCATCTTTACCATCGCCCAAGGGGAAGCGCTGCAAGATCCGCGATTGCTGAAGGAATTGAACAACATCTCGCAATCCACCGGCGGGACTCAGTTCCTGATTCGCAGGTTGAGCGACATCAGCGCGGTCTTCGAGAAGGTGTCGCAGGATCTCATGCACGGTTACCTGGTGGCTTTCCAGCCTTCTCCCGGCGATAACCGTACGTGGCGCAAAATTGAGGTCGTGCTCAGTGGCGCAAAAGGCCTGCACGTGCGCGCCCGAGAGGGTTTCTACGTGGAGTAGCGATCATTTCTTCCGGCTTGTTACCGCCGCGCACGGGGCCGTCTTCATTCCTTCTATCTTCGCCGCTTCCGCATCCATCATCAGCAGGAACGGATCTTTCGTGAACGCCGTGGGCACGCCTTCCCAATGAAACTCCTGATTGAGTTCCGGTTGGCCGCTAAGTGGCTTGTCTAGTACCAGACGAATCTCGGGCTGAAGGGACTGCCGCGCGCCGGGCAGCGGTACCGCGACCGTCAACTCTTTCGGACGGCATGCGGGCTTGGCCTCGATCAGCACCCCGCGCAGTTGCGGCACTTGCGAGTCTTTCAACTGGTCCGTGAAGTACTGTTCGCCGTTGGTGTCCAATAGCGCGCCTTTGATCTTCATCCACAACGCCAACTGCGGATTGCTCTTCTCGAATTCAGCCTGCTTTTCCTCGGCGATTTCCGTGGCGGTCTCGATCTTGAAACCCTCCGGGGGCAAGGGAGACTGCCGCACGAGTTGCTTGAGCTGCGCCAATCCTTCGTCGCTGCCGTGGACCTTGACATAGGCGCTATCGGCAAAGCTCGATACTTTGTTCGGGTCGCTCTTGGGATCGCCCAGCGTGGGGTCTATCGCCGCCGCGCGCTCGAACTCATAGATCGACGCGGAAATCCTCTCCGGCTGTTTTTTCGACTCGCAATTGAGCGCCCGTCCCAGTTCCCAAGAGAGGACGGTCTTATCGGGATAAGCGTTGAGGGCGCGCGTGTACGCGGCCTCGGCGGCCGCGCAATCCGCCGGTTGCTTCGCCATGGCCTGCACTCCCGGCTGCATGGCGATGTAGAGCAAGGCCGCGGTGGCCTGCTCTTTCATGCTGGCTCGAGCCTTCTCCCAATCGGCCGCCGAGACGCCGGGGATGGGCTGGTCGAAGGCCATCAACAGGTGCGCCGCCTTTTCGCCGGCGGCCATGGCGTCGGGCGCCGGATTCGGGTCGTGAGAAATTGCGTACACGGCGTTGTAAAGGAGCCGCACGATGACCGGCATGCCGGCGTCGCCGGGAAATGCGCCGTTGAGGTCGCGGGAAAGCAAGCCGGCCGCCATGTCCAGAGCTTTGGCCGGTTGATTGGCCGCGGTATAGGCTTGCACGTAGAAAGCCGTGCGGTCGTCCTTGTAATCGCTCTCGGGAAACTTCTGGCTCCAGGCCTCGAGGTCGGTGAGCGCCTTGGTGAAGTTATTGGTATTGATGTCTTTGACCACTTCGTTGTAGGGGTCGTACTCGCCCTGTTTCAATTTCTTCTCGGGAGTACTCTGGGCGCCCGCCATGGCGGCTGCCAGGAGTAATATAGAGACACTTCTAGCGTCGATCATAAGTTGCTCCTTTCTTGAAAAAGGGAGTCGGGAGTCGGAACGCGCCGCCGGCTGCGCGCGGGCATTCCGTCTTCTGACTTCTGTCTTCTCTTACTTACTAACTATTTCGAACGAAAGATCGTCCACCCAGGCGCGCGCTCCGCCGTAAGACGCCACGCCCAGGTAAATTGTCCGCGCATCCTCATCGATTTGACCGGCGATTTCGGCCAGGCTCCAGTCCGACGAGCGGATCGGCCGGTTGTCCATGCTATCCGAAAACCCGATCTGGCCATTCGTGCGTTCCACCCGCAACCACAACTGCGCGCGATCGTCGTCGCCCATGGTCCGCAAGCCGCCGAAGGGCGTCACAAAGAACCGGTCGATCTTGAGCCAGCCTCGCAGCCGCACCGTTTTTCCGCGATAGGTTGCCGCGGCGAAGCTTTGTTTCAGCATGCCCGCCTGTCCCGGCACGTTGGCCGGCGCAGTTACCACCGCGCAACTCCGGCTGCGGCACTGGTCGTGCCTGACTTCGGCCACGTAGGCGGCATCGTTGGCGGGAGCCTGGACGGCCCACGGCGCGGGCGGGACTTTACCCGGCAGCCCTTCCTCGAAGTGGAGGTTCCGCGGCCCCACCCACGCCGCCATCCGCGTGCGCGCCAGACCCACTATCGCGGCTTGGTCGCCATACTCATTTTCGATCCGCCGGTAACTGTTATACGCCTCCGGGCCTCGCCCTAACTTCTTCAGGCACTCGCCCGTCTGCAGCAGAGCCCGGGCCGCTACCCCGCGCGGGACGTCGGCTTGCGACAGGATGCTGCGGTACTCTCTCATCGCACCCGTCAGGTCTCCCAGCACCACCTCGCGATGGATAGCCGCCTCCAGTTGTTTTTCGAGGTCCGCATCGCGCGTGCCGCTCCACGCTATTACTAACGAAATAATCGCCAGCACCAGGATACGAAACCAGTGTCCGGATGCCGCCACGGTAGTGTCAGGATTGCGTAACATTTTAGATTCCATCTCCAGGTCTAATCCCTCCGCCTTTCAGGCGGACAGCTTCCAGCGGGTATAACCTTTGCTTTTGGCACCAGCGCTGGTGAAGCTTCTCGTCGGTAGACCCTCTCGGCCCGCCAACGTTTGTTTTTCCGCCGAGTGGCAGGCGAAACCGCCCCACTCCACCGACGCCGCCGCGAACTTCAGGCGGCTTTCAGCCGCAACCTGAATCTACCGGCTTCTAGCCGGTCGTCATCAACCATCGGGCTCACCCATCGAATCGGTAACCCATGCCGCGCACGTTCCGTATGTAACGCGGGTCCGCCGGATCGGGCTCGATTTTCCTCCGCAGATTGGCGATGTGGTTATCCACGATACGGTCGGATGCGAACGTATCCGGCCCCCACGCGCCCTCGATCAGTCGGTCGCGGCTCATCAGCCGGCCGGGAGCGCGCACGAACAGCGTCAGCAGCTTGAATTCGATGGGCGTCAGCTCCACCGGCACGCCGCGGCGCCGCAGTTCCCCGCGGCGGAAGTCCACTTCCACGTCACCGAAGCGGTAGCACTCCTGATCGGCATCCGGCGCGCTGGCCCTCCGAAGCAGCGCCTTGATGCGCGCCCGCAGTTCCCGCGTACCGAAAGGTTTGGTGACGTAATCGTCCGCGCCCAACTCGAGTCCCATCACCTTTTCGGCCTCCTGAGTCTTCGCGGTGAGCATCAGAATCGGCACGCGCATCCCCGCCCGCCGCAATTCGCGGCAGATGTCGAAGCCGTCTTTGCCGGGCAGCATCACGTCGAGCAGAATCAGGTCGAAACCGCCCTCGCGCGCGCGGTGCGAGGCTACTGCGCCGTCGCCGATCACTTCCACGTCATAACCTTCGAGCCTGAGATCGTCCTCCAGGCCCAGCGCGATCCCGGGCTCGTCTTCCACCACCAGAATGCGCGTCATTTCGACTCCCCCGCCGGCAGCAGGATGGTGAACGTGCTTCCCTCGCCAGGCTTGCTGACCACCGAGATCTCTCCTCCATGCGCCGCCACGATGTGGCGCACCATCGATAACCCCACACCCGAACCCTTCACGTTGGCCTTCGCCGCCGCTGTTCCGCGGAAAAATTTGCGGAAAATCGCGCGCCGCTCGAACGCCGGTATCCCCATCCCCCGGTCGCGCACCCGGATGGCCACGTGCGCGTTCTCCGCACCCCATTGGACCCACACCGTCGGGCATCCCGGAGAATATTTGAGCGCGTTATCCACCAGGTTTCGCAGCGCCACCGACAAGGCCTCGGGATCGGCATCGATAGGGCAGACTCCCGCCGCCGCTTCCAGCTCGATGTGCCGCCCCGACGAGGCGATCTGCGGCGTGAATTCTGCCACCACGCGCTCCACCAGGCTGGCGGCATCCATTTCCTCGAAGCGGTACTTCCGCACGCCCGCTTCCATGCGGCCGAAGTTCAGTAGCGCCTCCACCAGCCGCTGCAGGCGCGTGCTTTCGCGCACCAGCGTCTCGTAATATACCTGCCGCCGCTCCTGCGCTGGAACGCGGCCTTCGGCCAGCAACTCCGACAACTGGCGAATGGACGTGAGCGGCGACCGGAATTCGTGCGACACCGCCGACACGAAGTCGGACTGCATGCGCGATATTTCCACATCGCGCCGTATGGCCCGCGCGATGAAATACGCGCCGGCGATCACGAACAGCGCCGTCACCACCGTCACCAGCACCAGAAATCGCTGCCGCGCCACCATCCCGGCGCCGGTGGCGCCTTGGATGCCGGTGAAATAGAGCACCCACGGAAGCTGCGTTTCGGCGACAGTGCGGACCACCGCGCGGCCCGTATCGCTCTTGTGCCCGACCACCACGCGCCCATCGGCGTCCAATACGGCGCACGAAACTTCGCTGCCCGCGAGCACCGGCTTAAGCAGGCTCTCGGGCCGCGTCACTAACATCGCGCGCCGCCCGGCCGCGCCCCGCCAGATCAGAAAAAACGGGCGGCCATCCACCCACAAAGTGTTCTGCCCGCGCAAACTCGGTTCGCGCTCCAGATCGGTCCACGCCCGCGCCACCGCTTCGGACCAGCCCACCAACTCGGCTGGCGCCGGCTCCTCGTTGCCGGCGAACCGGCCGGCCTCCGACCAATAAAACGCAAACTGCCCGCGAGTCAGTTGCCAACGCGCGTCGAGCAGGTCGGCCTTGAGCGAAAGGGCGTCCTCGGCGCGGCCGGAAAGCTCGCAGAGTTCGTGGCGCGCCACCAGATCGGCCGGCACTCCGGCCACCGCTGAGCCGCCCATGGCCGCCAATTGCGCATAAACGTCGCGGGCTTCCGGAATGCGTCCGCTCTGGCGCAGCACGCGCGCCAGGCGCAGCAGCGCGCCCGCCCGCACCGCGCCATCCTTGTGCTCGGCCAGCCGCCGGTACCACTCGGTGGCTTTCGCGGCGTCGTTCTGCTGGAATTCGATGGTCTCGCCTTCGGAGAAGCTCGCCGCGGGAGCCTCGGGCGCCGATGAAGGGAAGGGCCGATAGAGCAACCGGGAGGCGGGCAGCGCGGAGAGATCGTGGCCGTTCCAGATCAGAATCAACCCGTCGTCGGGCTTGCCATCGGCAGGCGGCGAAATGGGCCAGGCGCCCACTCGCTCGCCGGTCTCGGCCAGCACCCCGCGGGCGGTAGCGGTGATGCGGTCGGCGGCCTGCTCCAGGCGTTCCTGAGCCCGCTGGGTCTCGACCACCTCCTCCTGGTAGAGCACTTTCCAGCCGAACCAGGCGAGCGCCGAGACCGAGACAAGGGTCACCAGGAAGAGAATCAGCAGCAGACTGCGCGGCGGTTTCAGCCACTCCGAAGGTGGCAGCATTCTACCCCGATTGTACACGCCGCGGCACCGGATTCCGTACGGGAAGTGTCACGATTTCGTCAGGAAGGCGAGAGTTTACCGCAGAGGCGCAGCGCGGGAAGCCGCAAGCAAAACCAGGTTCACCGCAGAGACGCAGAGACGCGGAGAAATACAAAAGCAAAGCCAAAACCGGAGAGCGCGGAGGGGGCGGAGGTAACCGGCGTTTCCCCGCACCCACGCGAAAAGGGGCGTCAACCCCAGTGAGGCTTTCGTCGAGACCGACTCAGCCGCCGCGGAAGTCCGGTACCTTTTACGCGCACTATCGGGAAACGCAGGTTACCTCCGCCCCCTCCGCGCTCTCCGGTTTTGACGTTCAAATCTCCCATTTCCCTCTTGTATCTCTCCGCGCCTCAGCGTCTCCGCAGTGAACTATTTCTTCACCGTCCCATCGTACGTGATCGGTACGCCAAACCCTTCCTCGCGACCGGATCAGCCGCCGCGCAAGTCCGGTACCTTTTACGCGTACCATCGGGAAACGCAGGTTACCTCCGCCCCCTCCGCGCTCTCTGGTTTTGACTTTGAATCTCTCATTTCCCTCTTGTATCTCTCCGCGCCTCAGCGTCTCCGCGGGAACTACTTCTTCACCGTCCCATCGTACGTAATCGGTACGCCAGGCCTCCCTCGCGGCCGGCTCAGCCGCCGCGCAAGTCCGGTACCTTTTACGCGCACTATCGGGAAACGCAGGTTACCTCTGCCCCCTCCGCGCTCTCCGGTTTTGACTTTGAATCTCTCATTTCCCTCTTGTATCTCTCCGCGCCTCAGCGTCTCCGCGGTGAACTACTTCTTCACCGTCCCATCGCACATAATCGGTACGCCAGGCCTCCCTCGCGGCCGGCTCAGCCGCTGCGCAAGTCCGGTGCCTTTTGCGCCCACTATCGGGAAACGCAGGTTACCTCTGCCCCCTCTGCGCTCTCCGGTTTTGACTTTGAAATCTCTCATTTCCCTCTTGTATCTCTCCGCGCCTCAGCGTCTCCGCGGTGAACTACTTCTTCACCGTCCCATCGTACGTAATCGTGGCGTCCGCCGAGAACTTCCGGTACGCCAGAAAGTCCGTCTCATTGCGATGCTGAACCGGCGGTGCAAACAGCAGGGTCTCGGAATGCAGCGGCAACAGGTATTGGCTGCCGCCTACGTCGGTGAAATCGTAATCCAGCAGTAAGTGGACATTTTGCACCGGGAAGTCCCGCGGGAAATCGTCGGCCACGGCCTTCACGCGCATCACCATCTTGGTGGCGGCATCGATATACACGTACCCGTGTTGGCCCACCCTCACCCGCTGCTGGTCGCGCCGGGTGGTTCCCGAGGTGATCTGGTAATCCGAGTTCGCCGCCGCAATCGCAAACGTGTAAACGTGCGTGGGCCGCGAGCGCAGCAGCGTCCAATGGTCCCAACTGCGATTGGTGCGCGATTTCAGCGCGAAAATCGCCGCCAGCAGGCTTCCGAACTCGTTCTCCGTAATGGCGCCTCGCAGTTCCTCGTACGACAGGCCGGTCGAGTGGTTATTCACGGTCATCAGCTTGTACTCTTCCCGCCGGTCGAAATAAGTGAGTTTGAGCGCCAGCGTATCCACCAGCCTCCAATCGCCCCTTTCGTTCGGGTCGGTATATCGCCGCACCACCTCGCTGCAGATGAAATCCGGCAAGCTTGCGGTATAGCTGAGAGCATTGTCGTGGGCCGCGTTCCAGATCAGTACCTGCTCCGCCGCCGAGGGCGCCGGCGGCTCCGGAATGACGGGCGTTGCGGGACGCGGCATACCGGCCGACCGGTCCCGCAACAGCAGCAACTCGGCCACCGTCTCGGGACCCGCGCCTTCGCTCTGCAACGTTTCGACGGTGCGGTCGTCCAGCCGCTCGAAAAGCTTGACCTTGCGGAGATCCTTGGCCACGCGGCTGTCGCTGCGGGCGCGCTGCAGTTCGGCCCGTACTTCCGCCACCAGGTCGCTCACCGAACCGCGCCCCTGCGCCGCCGCGCTCAGGCAGGCGGTAAACACGGCGACATGGAAGCGTAGCCGCATATTGTCCGATTCCCTAGACGACGGCGCCAGGCGCGCCGTTACCCCACCGGCGCCGCTTCGGCGACTTCCCGCGTCACGGCGTGAAACTTTTCGAAGTTCTTGTTGAAGCGGCCGCTCAGGTCGCGCGCCGCTCTATCGTAGGCGGCCTTGTCCGCCCACATCCCCCGCGCATCCAGAAACTCGGCCGGCACACCGGGGCAAGCCGCCGGAACGGCCACTTTGAAAACCGGGTCCGTCACCATGGAAACGTCGTGGAGCTCGCCCGAAAGCGCGGCATTCAGCATGGCGCGGGTATAGCGCAGCTTCATGCGCTCGCCCACTCCAAACGGGCCGCCGGTCCATCCGGTATTCACCAGCCAGCAGGCCGACCCGCAGCGCCGCAGCCTTTCGCCCAAGAGCGACGCGTAGGCCGACGCCGGACGCGGCAGGAACGGCGCCCCGAAGCAGGCGCTGAAAGTGGCTTGCGGCTCTTTGCCCAAACCGCGCTCCGTGCCTGCTACCTTGGCCGTGTAGCCGCTCAGGAAGTGATACATGGCCTGCTCGGGCGTCAGCCGCGAAATCGGCGGCAGCACCCCGAAGGCATCGGCCGTCAGAAAAATCACGTTGGCTGGAGCCCCGCCCACGCTGGGAATCACCGCGCTCTCAATGAACTCCAGCGGATAGGCCGCGCGCGTGTTCTCCGTAATTTCCTCGGAATCGAAATCGAGCAGCCGGGATTCCGGATCCATCTCCACGTTTTCCAATACCGTGCCGAAGCGAATGGCGTTCCAGATCTGCGGCTCCTGCTCCTGCGAAAGCCGTATGCACTTGGCATAGCAGCCGCCTTCGAAATTGAAGACGCCCCGGTCGCTCCAGCCGTGCTCGTCGTCGCCGATCAACCTTCGGAGCGGGTCGGCGGAGAGCGTCGTTTTTCCGGTGCCCGAAAGTCCGAAAAACAGGGCCACATCGCCGGCTTCGCCCCTGTTCGCCGAGCAATGCATGGGAAACACGCCGCGTTCCGGCAGCAGGTAGTTCATGATCGTGAAGGCCGATTTCTTCATCTCGCCGGCATATTGCGTGGCGCAGATCAGCACCACTCTCTTCTTGAAACTGATCACGATGCAGGTTTCCGAATTGGTGCCGTCTACCGCCGGGTCGGCCTGGAAATCGGGTGCGAACAGTATGGTAAACTCCGGCCGGTGCTCTTGGCCCTCCTGCGGGCCCGGGCGGATAAACAATTGGCGCGCGAACAGGCTATGCCACGCGTACTGGCTGATCACGCGAAGCGGCAGCGTGTAGGCCGGATCGGCGCCCACAAAGCAATCCTGGACGAAGACGTCGCGCCCGTGCCAAAACGACCGCATGCGCGCATACATACGTTCGAAATGCGACTCCGACATGGGCTGGTTCACCGCGCCCCAATGCACTGTCGAGTCGGTGATCTCGTCCCGCACGATGAACTTGTCCCTGGGCGAGCGGCCGGTGAACTGGCCCGTTCGAACCACCAGCGACCCGTTGCTCGCCAGGTGTCCCTCCCGGCGCTGGATGGCGCGCTCCAAAAGCTGGGCCGCCCCCAGGTTGCAAAAGGCCTCGTTAACGTGGCGAATCCCGTGATCCTCCAGTCCCAACTGGCTGGCGCGATTCCCATTCGGTATATGATTTGGCTGACTGGGCATGTTTACCTCCGACTCCGGGAGGCTACTTATCGTAATATGGTCTCATGAAATGGCGTCTCGGGGCATTTGGGCTGGCAGTGGTGTGGCTATCGCAGTGCGCCTTGGCCCAGGTCATCGAGGTCCAGTCCAACGGATTAACTTACCAGGCGTTGACCAAATCCGGTATCACCGTGATGTTCAACCACCTCCCCGGCAACCTGCACCAGTACGCCATCGTGCAGGTGGCTGTCTCCAACGGTTCGCAAGGCCCCTATATTATTCGGCCGGAGGATTTCACGTTCGAACGGGCCGGCGGCGAGAAGATCCGCGCCGTTTCGGCCAGGACCGTGATCGATATGCTGCGCCAAAAAGCCAACGGAAACGACGCCATCAAGCTGGTCACCACCTACGAGAGCGGTATTTACGGCAATCCACAGTTGAAATCCCTCAAGGGGTACGAATCGCGGCGCGAGGCGGCCATTGCCTCCACCGGTAACAAAGTCACCACGTCGTTGATCGCCAGCGCGCTGGCGCTGGTGCAGACCAAACTGGCGGTGGGGGACACCACCGATGGCGCAGTCTTCTTCCCCACCGACGGCAAGCCCCTGGGCGCCGGCCGCCTGGTAGTCCGCACCAATACCGACACCTTCGAGTTCAACGCGGAAGCGAACTAGCGGGACGGTCTGGCCCGCTCGAATAGAGTTCACCACAGAGACACAGCGCCGTAGAGCTGCAACCAAGAAGATATTCACCGCAGAGACACAGGGACGCAGAGAAAAACAAAAGCAAGGTCAAGACCGGAGAGCGCGGAGGTGGCAGAGAACGCGGAGGGGTATAGGCCTGGGGCATCGGCGTCTCAGCGGCCTCGGTTTCCCGAGAATCGTCGCGGCTTGCGAAGATTCTGGCCGTTAGTGGTACGGAGGAAAACGGAAGGATAGATACCTTCGAGCCCCACGCGGAAGCAGCCAAGCCGATCTCTCTGTGCTCTCCGCCAGCTCTGTGCTCTCAAACCCCCGCGGGAAGACGAAGCTGCATCCACTCCGCCGCCCTCATTTTCCCAGCATTTCCTCGGTACTATTACCGGCCAGAATTCTTCGCGCGCCGCGGCGTCTTCCCGAACTGAAGCTTGTTCTACGCTGACACCTGGGTCAAACCCCTCAGCGACCTGCGCTATCTCCGCGCTTTTCTCCGCGCTTTTCTCCGCGCTTTCTCCGCGTCTCTGCGGCTCCGCGGTGAACCTGGTTTTGCTTGCGGCTCCGCCGCGCTGTGTCTCTGTGGTGAACTTTACTTCAGCGGATATCCGCGCGTCAGCCGGAACGTCCGCGACCACCGCGTCTTCGTAAAAAAGTGCGCCACCACGTCGACAATGTGATCCAGACCGATATTTCCGTTGGTCAGGTCGGCAGTGGGCGCGTCGTACGACCAGTAAATCACCACCGGCGTCCCCACGATATTCTCGCGCGGCACGAATCCCCAATAGCGGCTGTCGGAGGAATCGTCGCGGTTGTCGCCCATCGCGAAAATGAAGCCTGGCGGCACCACCAGTTCGCCGTTCACCACGTGATTTTCCAGCATGTCGATAGCCGGCGCCTGCATCGGCGCGTTTGGAGGCGCCGGGAAATTATCGCGGTAGGAATCGATCATGGTCGACGAATGAATCGCGTAAGGCTCGTCCACAGGATGGCCGTTGAGCCACAATTGCTTGTTCACCAGATGGATTCGGTCGCCCGGAATGCCGATGGCGCGCTTGACGTAGTCCTCCTTGATGTTCAGCGGATAGCGGAACACGATAATGTCGCCGCGCCGAACTTCGCGGTACGGTAGAATCGCGTGTGACGCCGCGCCGTACGGAGCGTAGGTCAGCTTATCCACCAGCACGTGGTCGCCGATCAGCAGCGTGCCCACCATGGAAGCGCTGGGGATGACGAAAGCCTGCACCAGGCTGGTGGTTGCGAAAAGCAGCAGAACGATGGTGACGGTCCATTCCCCAATGAATCCGCGGTTCACCTCCCGCGACACCTCCTTGTAACGGTTCCACAGAGTGTGCCATCTGCTTATTTCGGTAGTTTCCACAGCAGCCATTGTAGCGGATGAGCGGTATTCCTTGGATCGCGGCATCGTTCCCCAGGATACCTGAAAGTGTTGCGCGAAAGAGTTTGACGTGGGGTGAGCAGCTTCGGATTTCCCATGGTCATCGTCATCGACCGCAGGATGCGAAACTCTGCACTCGCCACCAAGACCGTCTCAAATATTTTCATGAAAAATGTTCAAGATCTTTCTGTATTGGAAAAGACTCGGAGCGCCGGTCTCAGGCGAGGTCCGCTATAATTCGGCCATGCCGCTGAGCCGCAGATCGTTTGTCTCCGGATTGCTCGCCTCGCCGCTCGCCGGCGCGTACGCCGCCGCCGCCCAGACCGCCGCGCCGTCGAAGATTACGCGCATCGAAACGGTCTACTGGAAGAGCCGCGACGATGCTCCGTTCTGGCCGCACTGGACCTGGGTCAAGATTGATACCGATGCCGGCGTCTCGGGCATCGGAGAGACCTACCCGCGCAACCCTACCGAGGCAGCCGCGGTCCACGGGGTGGCCGCCTCGCTCCTCGGACGCGACCCCCGCGATATCGAGCGGATCTGGGCCGATCTCTACCGTCAGTTCGATTTTCAGATCGCCGGCGGCGCTGAGATCCGGGCCTTGAGCGCTATCGACCTGGCCCTGTGGGACCTGCTCGGAAAGCACCTCAACGCGCCCGTCTACCGGCTGATCGGGGGCAAGGCGAACCCCCGCGTCCGACTGTACAATACCTGCTTCCCCTACAAGTACGACTTCAACCGCGAGCCGGAAAAGATCATGCGCGAGCTGATCGAGACGCGCGGCATCAAGGCCATCAAGATCTGGCCGTTCGATGGCGCGGCGGCGCGCAACCGCAACCAGTTCATCACGCCGCAGGACCTCGACGAGGCGCTCCAGCCGATCAAGAAGCTGCGCGATACGTTCGGTTTGGAGATCGAGATCGCCGTGGAGTTCCACGCGCAGTGGAATGTCACCTCGGCAATTCGCATCGCGCACGCGCTTGAACCCTACCGGCCGATGTGGCTGGAAGATATGCTGATGCCCGGCAACTTCCTCCAGTATCGCGAACTGGCGGCTGCCACCAGCGTGCCGCTAATCGCGGGGGAACGGATGGCGGGCAAGATGCAATTCGAGCAACTGCTGGAATCGCGCGCCGTCAAGTACGTGATGTTCGACGTCACTTGGTGCGGAGGCTTGACGGAGGCTCGCAAGATCGCCGCCATGGCGGACGCATTCGAACTGCCTATCGCGCCGCACACCGCCGGCGGGCCGCTGCTGTTCTACGCCACCACCCACCTGACCACCGCATCGCCCAACGTGTGGATACAGGAGAGCTGCCAGCGATTCTACGAGCGAGATTGGCCGGCCATGTTGGAGAACCCCATCGCCCCGGAGGATGGATTCATACGCGTGCCCGAAGAAAGCGGCTTCGGCATGCGGATCAAGCCGGAAGCCTGGAATCATCCCGCGGCCGTCCGGCAGGTGAGCGGGAGCGGCTAAACGGTGGCGCAGGCTTCAGCCCGCCAAACCTCCTATAAAGCGCGTGTCAGAATATTGTGCACGATCTGGGCGTTCTCTCGGACTTCGTCCTTCACGCGCGGGAACATGCCCACATAAATGCCGTCATTCGGCTTGATGCTCTCGAAAGCCGTGCGGAAAGCCTGTGCGATACCGCTGTTGGGAATGCGTCCGGCGGCCAGGATCTTGAACGCGAAGCACTGCTTCCTGGTCTGCCGCATCACTTTGTACATGCGCGCCGGGTCGCTCTGCATGTAGATGTCGCTCGGCATCTCCATAATTTCGCCGTTGAGCGCCTTCTTCCATTCATCCGCGGTTCGCGTGCGGTTGTAGACGCAGCCGGCGTAGAAATCCACGTCCCAGCCTTCCGATTCCACCTGGTCGATGACCTCCGGCTTGTGGGTGCCCACGCCCACCAGCACGCCCAGGTCGCGAGCCTGCTTGCACCATTCCTTCACGCTGTTCATGTCGTGCGCCTGGAAGGCCTTGTCCACCACTTCGCCCTGCCTTTGCAGCGCCAGCGGCTTGAGCGTCTTCACCAGCATGGCGGAATCCACGTTGGCGGTCACCTGGATGATCAGGTGCATCTTGCCGCCTTCGGCTTGAAACCGCGCCCAATCCTGCGGTCCGCGGTCCAGGTGGACGTAGTTGAAGGCGTTGATCCCGAAACGGTTGCACTGGTGCATGATGTCGCACACGCGGTCTGCCGTGTACCACTCCTTCATCACCGTCCCCAATGTGTTGTTGTAGTGGGCGAACCCGTAAAAGGGGTTGACGCCGAGGACCATCCGGCTGACCTCCGCGTTTCCGAACTTCATCTTCGGGACCTGGATCTCCGAGGCCGGCGTGGCTGGCGCGGCGGCCGGCGCGGAAGTTTGCGGAGCCTGCCGCGCCTCCGCCACAGTGACACCCGTCAGGCCCGCTGCCAGGGCCGCGCTGGATTGCAAGAAACCGCGCCGCGTATTCGACATGGTACAACCTCCTACGAGATTAATCGGACCTCATTATGCTTTATAGCACGATTCAGGCCCGCCGATGCTGCCTCCCGCGATTCTGCCGCATGGAGGCGCTATCCTAAATTGCATGCCGGCCACCCGTCGCGAAACACCGCTGAACGCACTCAAGCGGCGCAAGCCCATTCCGTTCGAATTCGTACTCGACGCGCTCGCGCCCCTGGAGCCCGTGACTCACCCCATGTTCGGCTGCCTGGCGATCTACGTCGGGCCGAAGATTGTCCTGATCCTGCGCGACAAAGGCGGGGAGAGCCTCGACAACGGCGTCTGGCTTGCCACCACTTGCGAGCATCACGAGAGCTTACGGCGCGAGTTCCCCAATATGCGATCCATCGGAGTACTCGGCAAGGCGGTAACCGGCTGGCAGATCCTGCCCGCCGATGCGCCGGACTTCGAAGAGGCGGCGCTTCGCGCTTGCGAGCTGGTGATCGCCAGGGACCCGCGTATCGGCAAGGTGCCCAAGCCGAAGAAACCGCGGAAGGGCCGCGCAAAAGCATGAAGGAACCGGCATTCATCCCCACCGCCGAGGCATTGCGCGCCGTCTCCCGCGATCTGCGGTTCCATCCCAGTACGGTCGCGAACCACCAGCGCCTGACCGCGGCACAAGTGGCCGATTTCAATCGCGACGGCTACCTGACCGGGCTCGGCATCTTTTCCGCGGAAGAGATCGCCGCGATCCGGCGCTACTTCGATGAACTTCTGGCGCGCACCCTGGCCGCGGGCGCCGACAGCTATTCCATCAGCACGGCTCACCTGCGCCATGGGCGCGTCTACGATCTGCTCACCGAGCCGCGAATCGTGTCGTACGTGAAGGACCTGTTGGGCGAGGATGTCATCGGGTGGGGCTCGCACTTCTTCTGCAAAATGCCGGGCGACGGCAAACGCGTGTCGTGGCACCAGGATGCCAGTTACTGGCCGCTCACGCCGTCCAAAGCCGTGACGGTCTGGCTGGCGATTGACGACGCCAGCGTGGAGAACGCTTGCGTGCGTTTCATCCCCGGCTCGCATTGGCTGGGCCATCTAACTTATACCCTCACCGAAAATGACGACAGCAACGTGCTGAACCAGACCGTGGGCATGGAGCAACTCGCCGCGCCGTTCGACAACGAACTCCGCGCCGGTGAGATTTCGATTCACAGCGATCTGCTGGTGCATGGGTCGGAAGCGAATTCGTCAGCGCGGCGGCGCTGCGGGTTGACGCTGCGTTACTGCCCCGTCGACGTCCGCGCGGAATTGGGGTGGAACGCCAAGGGCGTGATCGTCAGCGGGTGTGATCCCTCGGGCCACTGGGCCAACCCTTCACGGCCGGAGGCCGAATAAATCGCTGGCATAATAGATATATGGTTTTTGCGGTCAGCCTTCGGCGGGTTTTGTGGGCCGCCGCGATCGGCGTACTATGCAGCTTCCCGGCCCTGGCTCAAAACGCCGGGACCCCCACGATTCCACCAGGGCTCCAGGCGGATGTGAAAGCCCTCATGGTTCGCGGCATGGAGGCGTACAACGCCGGTAACAACACCTTGGCTGCGAAAATATTCCACGAAGCCGCCGCTGCGGGCGATATCGAGGCCATGATGTACCTGGGTGTGATGTACGGCACCGGCCGCGGCGTCGACCGGAATTACGGAGCCGCGCTCAACTGGTTCCTCAAGGCGGCGGATGGCGGCAACGGCCAGGCGATGTGCAATGTGGGCATTCTGTACTTCCAGGGCGTGGGCCTGCCGAGGAACTATACCGAGGCCATGCGATGGTTCGTCAAATCCTCGGTCACCGGCAATACCGAGGCGATGTTCAACGTCGGCGTGATGCTTCGCGACGGCCTGGGCGTTCCCATGAACTACACCGAGGCGCTGAAATGGTTTCTCAAGGCTGACGCGGGCTACAGCGGCGCCACCAATGCCATCGGCGTTCTGTACCAGGAAGGCAAGGGCGTGGATCGGGATTATAGCGAGGCCATGACCTGGTACAAAAAGGCTGCCGATGCGGGCAACGCCACCGCGATGTACAACATCGGCGTGCTGTACGAGAGCGGGCTCGGCGTGCCAATGGACCAGGACCAAGCCATCGCCTGGTACAAGAAGGCGGCCGCGGGCGATAGCGAGGACGCCAAGGAGGCGCTCCGGAGCCTCGCCGCCGCCAAGAGGTGAGCCGGTGGGGCGGGCTTCAGCCCGCCACTGGAGATTGGCCATTTGCGCCATAAAGCTGATGCCTCAGATTTCGCTGGACTTTTTCCTCCAGATGCTCTACCCTACTTCTGGCGGCCACTAAATCATGCCGCCACGGCTGGAGAGTGGGACATTT
>Ga0326727_10012000_pt1 | contig 19911 bp, 16 predicted proteins | sample MB2enrmetagenome_FD_207643 | JGI IMG/M metagenome (GOLD analysis project Ga0326727, IMG submission 207643) | Lab enriched peat soil microbial communities from McLean, Ithaca, NY, United States - MB29MY | ecosystem: Environmental > Terrestrial > Soil > Wetlands > Peat | place: USA: New York...
GCGAATCTCCTCGGGCAGCCCATTGAGTGTGCGAATCAGATCGTCAACCGGTTTTGCGGCCAGCTCGGGGTGGTTGGCGAGGGCGACATTCAGGTTGTTGACGTAGGCCTGGTGATGCTTGTCGTGGTGGAGGTGCATGGTCTCGGAGTCGATGAAGGGCTCGAGAGCTGCGTGGTCGTAGGGAAGCGGGGCGAGTTCATATGCCATAAGGGGAAATCTCCTTCGTACATGTTGTACTTAATGGATGCGCGGGGCGGCTTGAAGGTGCGAAAAAGTTGGGATTTCCTATCTCCACGGGCCTAAACAGGTATGATTATCAAGAAGGAAAGAAAAATAATGACCTCAAATCCAGCGGAACCCACCCTCGACCAACTGTCCATCAACACACTGCGGCTGCTGGCTGTGGACGCGGTAGAGAAGGCCAAGAGCGGCCATCCCGGCGCCCCGCTGGGCTGCGCGCCGATGGCTTACCTGCTTTTTCACAAGCTGATGAAGCACAATCCGGCGAACGCCAGGTGGGCGGACCGCGATAGGTTCGTGCTTTCGAATGGGCATGCCTCGGCGCTGTTGTATGGGACGTTGTTTTTGGCCGGCTACGATGTGACGCTGGACGACTTGAAGAGCTTTAGGCAGTGGGGCTCGCGGACGCCGGGACACCCGGAGCGCGGCGATACGGATGGCGTGGAAGTGACCACCGGGCCGCTGGGCCAGGGGATTGCGATGGCCGTGGGCATGGCCATGGCGGAGAAGCATCTGGCCGCGGTGTACAACCGGCCGGGCTTTGCGGTGGTGGACCATCACACGTATGCGCTTATGGGCGACGGGGACCTGATGGAGGGCGTGTCGCACGAGGCGGCATCGCTGGCGGGAACGCTGGGGCTGGGCAAACTGATCGCGCTCTACGACGACAATTTAATTTCTCTGGATGGGCCGACGAGCCTGAGTTACACCGAGGATGCGCTGGAGCGCTTTGAGGCTTATCACTGGCACGTGCAGCGTGTGGCGGACGGCAACGATCTGGCGGCGATTGAAGCGGCAATTGCGGCGGCGAAGGCGGAGACCGGCAGGCCGTCGATCATCGCAGTGCGGACGGTGATCGGTTACGGCAGCCCCAAGGCAGGCTCGAACAAGTCGCATGGCGAGCCGCTGGGCGCGGAGGCTGTGGCGGCGACCAAGAAGTTTTTTGGTTTTCCAGAGGATCAGAGCTTTGTGGTTCCCGATGCGGCGCTCAAGAATTGGCGCAAGGCCGTGGAGCGCGGCGCGGGTTTTGAGGCTGCGTGGAAGAAGCTGTTTGAGGGCTATCGAGCGGCCAACCCGGAGCTGGCGGCGGAATTTGAGCGGACGCAGAAGGGCGAGCTCAAGGCGGGATGGGAGAAGGCGATTCCCAGCTTTCCGGTGGACAAGGCTGTGGCCACGCGCAATGCGGGCGGCGCGATTCTGAACGCGATTGCCGGGCAATTGCCGGAGATCTTTGGCGGGGCGGCGGATTTGACCTCTTCGACCAAGACGATTTTTAAGCCGGGGGCGAACTTTCATGAAGACGCGGCGGGGCGCAACGTCTTTTTCGGAGTGCGCGAGTTCGGGATGTGCGCGGCGGTGAATGGGATTGCTGCGCACGGCGGGCTGATTCCTTTTGGATCGACATTTTTTATTTTTTCGGATTATGCGAAGCCGGCGATACGGCTGGCGGCGCTGATGAAGGTTCATGCGCTGTTCATCTTTACTCACGACACGATTGCGTTGGGCGAGGATGGGCCGACGCATCAGCCGGTGGAGCAACTGATGAGCTTCCGCGCGGTTCCGGGACTGACGGATTTACGGCCGGCGGACGCCAACGAGACGGCGGCGGCGTGGCGGCTGGCTTTGGAGCGCAAGGGGCCATGCTTCTTTGCGCTGACGCGGCAGGATTTGCCGGTGATCGATGCGGCGGCGCACGACGCGTACGCCAGGGTGAGCAAGGGCGCGTATGTGCTGCAAGAGGCAGAGAAGCCGCAAATTATTCTGATCGGCGCGGGCAGTGAGGTTTGGCCCTGCCTGGAGGCGGCGAAGCTGCTGGCCGGCGAGGGAATCCGGGCGCGGGTGGTGAGCTTTCCGAGTTGGAGGATTTTTGAGGAGCAGACGGCCGAGTATAAGTCAACCGTGTTGCCGGCGGGCGTGCCTAAGCTGGCGGTGGAAGCGGGTTCGACGCTGGGCTGGTGGAAGTATGTGGGTCTGGACGGCGACGTGATTGGGCTGGACCGATTTGGGGCGTCGGCTCCGGGGAAGAAGATCATGGCGGAGCTGGGCTTCAGCGCGGAGAATGTAGCGGCGCGAGCGCGGAAGCTGGTGAAGTAGAAAAGCAGGGAATAGGGAACAGGGAATAGAAGGCCGCCGCATCGAGTTAGTCGGTTATTCCCTAGTCCCTAACTTCTAAGGAGTTTACTTTGAAACTTGTTATAGCATCCGATCATGCGGGATTTTCTCTCAAAGAAGAAGTCCGCGCCTATCTTGCCAAAGCCGGCCACGAAGTGGTGGACCTGGGAGCTTATAACTCAGACAGTCCTGACGACTATCCCGACTTTGCCGAGAAGGTAGGGCTGGCATTGAAGCAGGGCGTGCCGGCGCGCGGGATTCTGATCTGCGGCTCGGGAGTTGGAGTGTGCGTGGCGGCTAACAAGATACCGGGGATTCGCGCCGGGATGTGCCACGACACTTACTCCGCGCATCAGGGAGTGGAGCACGATAACATGAACGTCTGCGTGCTGGGTGCGAGGATCATCGGCTCGGCGCTGGCCTTCGAGGTCGTGGATCGGTTTATCGGGGCTAAGTTTATTGCCACCGAAGAACGGTTTGTAAGGCGATTCAAAAAGGTGCTGGCCATCGAGGCGAAGTACCAGCTCGGATGAGAGGCGCCGATGTTCCCCTTCGACGTGATTCTCTTCGATGTAGGCGGGGTTCTGCTGACTAACAGCTGGGACCAGCGCGAGCGTGCCGCGGTCCTCTCGCACTTTCATCTTGATCTTGCGGAATTCGAAGCCAGGCATTCCGCGCCCTACGATGCGTGGGAGCGAGGCGCAATCTCCGTCGAGGCCTACCTGGATATGACGGTTTTTTATGAGCCGCGTGAATTCACCCGCGACGAGTTTTTCGCTATGATGCTCACCCAATCGAAGCCGCAGCCGGATGGAGCGCTGGGAATCCTTGAGGAACTTATAGCATCAGATAAGTGCCTGCTGGGCGCATTGAACAACGAAGCGCGGGAGTCCAATGAATACCGCTTCAATCATTTTGGGCTGCGCAGGCTCTTCAAAGTGGCGCTGAGTTCGTGCTACCTGGGGTTGCGCAAGCCGGAGCCGGCTATCTACCGGCGGGCGCTGGATATTCTGGGCAGGCCGGCGGAGCGGGTCCTGTTTATCGACGACCGGGCGGAGAATGTGGCTGGGGCGCTCACTGCCGGGATAACAGCCATCCGGTTTGAAGGCGAGGAAGCATTGCAACGAAGGCTGGAGAGTTATGGAGTTTTGTAAATGGAGTTAGCGGAGTTAGCCGCGCTTCGCGCGAGTTAGTAAGTTAGAGTGGACTTATAGCGCGAAGCAAGCGAAGATACGAGGTTGAGATGGCGACGGTACAGATGAGCGTAAGCCCGGAGGATCTTTCCCAGGTCCCGCGGGGCAGCGAGCGGATTCCCGAGGCGGGGATACTGGTGATTTTTGGCGCTTCAGGCGACCTGACCAGACGCAAGCTGATGCCGGCGCTCTTTCATCTGGAACAGGCAGGGCTGTTGCCGGAGAAGTTTGCCATTGTCGGCGTAGCACGGCGGCCGTTGGGCGATAAGTTTGCGGAAGATATGCGCGGAGGCATCGTCGAATTTGGCGGCACGGAGGCAAGCAATCCTAAGCTGGATGACTTTGTCAAGCGCATCGACTACTTTCCGCTGCGCTTCGACCACCCTGGAGACTACATAGGACTAAAGGAGGAGTTAGAGCGCATCGCGCGCGAGAGAGGCATCGGCGGCACACGGCTGTTCTACCTGGCGACTGCGCCGGAGAACTTTGCGCCGATCATCGAGAACCTGGGCGCTGAGGGAATGGCGCAGCCGAAGCAGGGTGCGGCGGCAATTGTCATCGAAAAACCATTCGGCCACGATCTGGAGTCGGCGCGCGCGCTGAACCGCCAGGTCAACGCGGTCTTCCACGAGGAACAGGTCTTCCGCATCGACCACTACCTGGGCAAGGAGACGGTGCAGAATATTCTTGTGTTTCGCTTTGCCAACGGAATCTTTGAGCCGATCTGGAATCGCAATTATGTTGATCATGTGCAAATTACGGTGGCCGAAACGCTGGGCGTGGAAGGGCGCGGGCCATTCTACGAGAAGGCGGGCGCGCTGCGCGACGTGGTGCAGAATCACGTGATGGAGCTGCTCAGCCTTGTGGCGCTGGAGCCGCCGTCGAGCTTTGAGGCGGAGAGCGTGCGGCGAGAAAAACTGAAGGTGTGGCGGGCGATTCCCTCGATTCCGATATTGAACGTGGTGCGCGGTCAGTACGGAGCGGGGCAGATAGATGGGCATCCAGTGGTGAGTTACAGGGATGAGGAGCGAGTGAGTCCGAATTCGGGCACGGAGACTTATGCCGCGGTGAAGCTGGAGGTGGAAAACTGGCGCTGGGCTGGTGTTCCGTTTTATCTGCGCGCGGGCAAGCGGATGCAGAAGCGTGCGACGGAGATCGACATCCAGTTCAAGCAGCCGCCGCTTTTGATATTCGACCGGCTGGCGCATAGCCAGGCTTGCCAGGTGATCAAGCCGAACCTGCTGACGATTCGCATCCAGCCGGACGAGGGGATTGCGCTGCGCTTTGGGGCCAAGGTGCCGACCACACCGGTGATGGACGTTTGCCCGGTGAATATGGACTTCGACTACGCGGCGGCCTTTGGCAAATCGAGCGCCAACGGCTATGAGCGGCTGCTGCTGGACGCGATGCTGGGCGACCAAACTTTGTTCGCGCACCGTGACGGCGTGGAGACGACCTGGGCGCTGTATACGCCGATTCTGGAGGCGTGGGCCGCGAAGACTCCGGAGAAATTTCCTAACTACGCGGCAGGGAGTTGGGGGCCGGAGTGCGGAGACCATTTGATTGCGAGCGGGGGACACGCGTGGAGGAATGATTTGGGGAGGAAAGCGTGAAGCAGGGACTAGGGGACTGGGGACTAGGGAATAGCCGGTTGTGTGGAGATTCGTGGTTTCCCAGATCTCAAAATCGGGACCTGGGGCACCCGCCCGCTCATCGCGAAAAGCCGCGATGAACGGGGCACATCTTCTCATGGCTCATCGTGATTCTTCGGGGCTGATGAGCGGGCAACCTGCCGTGACTCAGAACAGCCTCCGGCGCATTGCCTTCTCAGGTCTCAGAGTCTCGGCTATTATTGTCGATCTTGATAAAATGGTGTGGGAGCTTCGAAGTGCTGAACGTTCGAATCAATTCGCGTATATTCCCCAGGGGATTTAATATCAGTACTCCGGTAGAAAGCTATACCGCGAAAAGAGTTCCTCTTTCCCCAACCGGAGAGATCCTCATCACTAACATTTCAGGAAACCAGATTGCAAGGTTGGAACTTGAGTCTTTTCTTAGCAATGTATATAACATCATCATTACGGGCGGCGAATTCTATCAGTTTGGTCGCGACAAGACGTCAAGACGAACTTGGATCTGCAAGGGAGAAGAGAAGCTACTCCGCGTTTCGGAGCGCAGTTGGCGTAAGTTCTTCATTTCAGACGGGACTCAGGATGTTGCTGTGTGTTCGAAAGCCTGGTTTACCAACGACTACACGGTCAGAGTTTTCAATAACGCGGACCTGAAACTAGTGATTTGCATATTCATCGCGCTGAATGAGTGTGAGTATCAAACAACATACACTCCGATTTAGCGTCTGAAAAAATCAAATTCCAATGGTGGGCTACGCTCTTTTCCCCATCCCTTTGTCCATGGCCTCGTTGGCGAGGCGGTCGGCTTGCTTGTTTCCGCCGCGCAGGGTGTGACGCATGTCGAAGTGTTCGATGAAGCGGGAGAGGCGGCGGGCCTCTTCCCACAAGGGTCGAAGAAGGGGGCTTTTGACCTTATACCGAAGCTGCATTTGCTTGACCATCAACTCGGAGTCGGAGACCACGCGCAGGCGCTTCGCTTTATTCTCGACGGCCCAGCGCAAGACGGCCAGCAGGCCGGAGTACTCGGCGAAGTTGTTGGTCTGGATGCCGAGGTACTCGCTCAGTTCGGCCACGACGCGGCCGTTGGCGTCCTCGATGACGGCGCCGTAGCCGGAGGGGCCGGGATTGCCTCGGGAGCCGCCGTCGCAGTGGGCGGTGAAGGCTCGGCCGGGGGCATCGGCTGCGGGATCGGGAAAGAGGGTATCGTTCATCGAACTTTAGTGTAACGTTTCGTGCTTAAATCCGAGCGAAATCCAAGAAAATCATACCTCAGGGGCTAAAGCCCCGGCCTTTTTTGGCCCTTTAGTGGCATGACTAAAGTCATGCCCTGACGCTTCTTGCGATACCGAATGAGTTTTTCCGCAAGCCGTGAAGTCGTGCCCTGATACAAAGCAGGTCCAGGCCTAAAGGCCTCTGTCAGATTGGCTCGCTTTCCGGGGGTTGAAACCCCCGGCTCCCTCCGTCTTGCGGCGAGGATTCTGTCAGGGTTAAAACCCTGACCTACCAGTCGTGCCCTGACGCTTCTTGCGATACCGAATGAGTTTTTCCGCAAGCCGTGAAGTCGTGCCCTGATACAAAGCAGGTCCAGGCCTAAAGGCCTCTGTCAGATTGGCTCGCTTTCCGGGGGTTGAAACCCCCGGCTCCCTCCGGAGACCCTGCAAGAACAAAAGCAAACGCAGGTCCTTCGACTCCCCTTCCCCTTCGGCAAGCTCAAGGTCAGGGTCGCTCAGGATGACAAGTGAGGGTGAGGTTCGCGGTTTCCCAAACCCCGGTCCCCAAAGGCGAGGGATCTCCACCCCACGGACGAAGACCTGTCTGTGGGGACCCCGGATCGGGGCACCCACAACGGTTCGTGGATTCCCACCCATTTCATCACCCCAACGACGAAGACCTGTCGTTACCACCCCAGGAAGCAAAGACCGCTTCCTGGGGGCCCCGGTTATTGGGGACCCCGAATCGCAAAGTACGCGAAATGGATGGGGCACCCAGGCTGTGGTGGTTCGTGGTTTCCCAGGTCCCCAACAGCGAGGGACCTGGGGCACCCAGGCATATTTGCTTACCAATGCAGGCCGTTTTCGTCTATCGGAGTGCGGAGACTTCCCCATCTCCGGAGCAGCTTCGATGGCAACGGATGCGGCGATCTATCTGACTTCTTCGGAACCTAATCCGGCGGGTTTGGGTCCAGCGGGTTTGGGACTGGCGGGGTTAGGACCGACGTATTCGGGTCCGGCGGGTTTGGCCTGGCCGGAAGCCAGGAAGGTACAATCCTCCCTAGGCATGAACGCGACCAGGTCAATGAACGGAGAGAAGAGCGCCGAGGAGCGGATGCAGGCTCGCATGACGGAGATGGAGCTGATCCGCGAGGCACAGGCGGGGTCGCGGGCGGCCTTTGACACGCTGGTGCGGCAGTATGAGCACCAGGTTCTGCGGCTGGCGCTGCACCTGACCGGCTCCGAGCACGACGCCGAGGACATTTACCAGGAGGCGTTCTTGAAGGCCTACCGGTATCTGGGAAATTTCCGGTTCGAGTGCTCGTTTTATACGTGGATTTACCGGATTGTGACCAATCTTTGCCTGGACCAACTGCGGCGGCGCAAGACACGCCGCGAGGACCGCTCGGTGGTTGTGGATCACTCCGGGGGGGAGATTGACCTGCTGGCCTCGGTTTCGGATGACCGGTCGTTTTCCAATCCGGGCAGGGAGCTGGACCGCAAGCTGCTGGGCGAGCGGATTCAAAGCGCGCTGGAGAAGCTGACGCCGAGGGAACGGATGGTTTTTGAACTGAAGCACTACCAGGGGCTGCGGCTGCGCGTAATCGGAGAGATGCTGAGCACCACGGAAGAAACCGCCAAGAATACGCTCTTCAGGGCGACAAAGAAGTTGAGAACACAGTTGGCGGGATTGCGGCAGGGGCACTAGCTTTCAGCTCTTAGCTTTTAGCTGCTAACTCCTCCCGAAGATGCAGGCGTATCAATTCAGTTGATGAACTGGAAAGCAGAAGTTGAGGAGCTGAAAGCCAGGAGCTAAAAGCTAGGAGCTCGGTTTTGTGGAACTTTTTCGAGGCTGGAAGGACGTAATTATGAAATGCAAAATTGCGCAGGAACGGATTGTGACGGCGGCGTATGGGGAACTGGCCGGCGAGCAGGCCCAGGAACTGGAGCTGCACCTGGCCAGTTGTCCAGAGTGCGGCAAGGAGCGGAAACAACTGATGGCGCTGAAGGCGCTGGCCGGGATTCATCCGGTTGCGGAGCCGGAGGCCAACCTGGCGGCGCGCTCGCGGCTGAGGCTGGAGGAAGCGCTGGACGCATTGCCACCGCGGCGCTGGCATGAACGGCTGGGCCAGCGGATGAGGAATAATTTTGCCAGCTTGCAGGCGGCGCCGGTGGCTGCTGGGTTGTTGCTGGCAATTGGCGTCGGCGCGGGCGTGCTGGGCGGCAATGAGCTGGCCGTGAATCGCGCGGGTCACACTGCGGCGGCTCAGGCAGCGGCGGCCCAGGCAACGCAGAAACAGAGTCAACCTGCACCGGCAGCAGTGGGCGCGCCGGCGGAGATTGCCAACATTTCCAGCATTGTGCGGGAGCCGAACAGCCACAGGGTGGAGGTGCGCTACAACCAACTGATGCCGCAGCGGATCGAGGGTTCGCTGGACGATCCGGCGATTCGTCAGTTGCTGATGCTGGCCAGTCAGAACTCGGCTTCGACAGGGGTGCGGGACGACTCGGTGGGGCTGATGGCGGCCGAGTGCAAGGCCGGGCACGGATGCCAGAAGGCGGCGGGGATTCGCGATGCGCTGATGGTGGCGCTGCGCTACGACAAGAATGCGGGCGTGCGCAAGAAGGCGCTGGAGGGGCTGGAGCCTTACGTGGCCGAGGATATGCGGGTGCGGGATGCCGTGTTGGAGGCGCTGATGAACGACGGCGACCCGAGGATTCGCACCGCGGCCATCAATATTCTGACGCCGGTGGAAGCCGATACCAGCGTGCGGCAGGTGCTGTATTCGGTCTCCAATACCGACAGCAATCCACAGATCAGGAATGTATCGCGGCAGGTGTTGAACAGCGTGCCGGAGATTCAGTAGAAGCGTGACCTTTCGGCGACCGCATCGTCACAGAAGAATGCGGGGCCGAAGTCAATGCATCCGCGGGAGAAGAAGCGATGAAACACTTTTTGAGGCCGTATCGAAGTTTTGGATTTGGGCTCTTGCTGGGAGCGTGGGCCGCGATGGCGACGCCGGTGTCAACAGCGCAGGCGCAGGGGATTGCCGGGCTGCTTCAGGAGCCCAGTAAACTGCTGCACTCCAGTTCGCAGGGCTACCTGGGCGTGGACCTGGCGGACGTGGACCAGGAAAAGGCGCAGACGCTCAAGCTGAAAGAGGTTCGCGGGGCCATCATCACGCTGATCGATCACGATGCGCCGGCGGGAAAGATCGGGCTGAAGGTCAACGACGTGGTGCTGCAGTTGAACGGGCAGACTGTGGAGGGCGCGGAGCAGTTGCGGCGGATGCTGAGAGAGATTCCGGCGGGCCGCAAGGTGAGCCTGGAAATCAGCCGCGACGGCAACGTGCAGACGCTGGCCGTGGAGCTGGCCAACCGCAGGGTGATGGAGCACGAGGTGTGGAACAACATCGGCGCGGGCGGCGATCTGGTTGCGCCGGGGCCGGAGATGGGTTTCATGGGCGAGGGCGACACGCCGCTGCCGGGCGGCTTTCATATGCCGTTCTTCGGCAGCAGCCTGAACGTGGGCGCGCTGGTGGAGCCGCTGACCTCGCAGATGGCCGAGTACCTGGGCGTGCCCGGCGGTGTGATGGTGAGGCAAGTGGCGCACAAAAGCGAGGCCGACGCGGCGGGGCTGAAGGCCTTCGACGTGATTCTCAAGGTGGGACCAGACGCCATCGCCACGCTGTCGGATTGGGAGCGCGCGCTGCATTCCAACCAGGGCAAGAGCGCGCAGGTGACGATTTTGCGCGACAAGAAACAACAGACGCTGACCCTGCAAGTGGATTCGAAGCGCCACGGGTTGCTGGAGCTGGAGGAGATTTTCCCGGCCGGCGGTGATGAAGCGGCGCTGGGCATTGACGACGGCGTGTGAAGATTTGAGAGAGCAGTAACGCAAAGGGCGCCGCCGGATTCCGGTTGGCGCCCTTGGTGCGTTTGGGCGGTAGTAATCGTCTGATTCTGCATTGGTTAGGTAAAGCCTAGAAGGCAAAAGCGAACAAAAATCGAAGTGACCCCGGGGGGAGGGTGTAGATTTTCAGCGACGGATCGGAATATCTCATACAGAATCAACAGGGTACAGGGCACAATGGATAGAAAACAGGGAACAGGGACTAGGGACTTGGGACTAAACCCCGTTCCATGTATCAATTTGATTGTGCGCCAACGGAGAGTAATTATCTGCAGGAGGACTGGCCGTCCAGGCGGAGGCCTTCGGCTACGCTCAAGGAAGGCTATTGGCTGCGCTCCAAAGGCGATGGGCACCTGACCCGCATCAACGATATTCTGAGCAACCTGATAGAGGCGGAAGGGCGGATTGGGGCGGAGAAATAGGAGAATCCTAGTTCTGGACGCAGGACCGATGGCAACCAGCGTTATACTAGGCTGCTAGCAAAGATAGGGGAATTCGCCCATCTATTTTGAGCGAGTCATATGGGAGGACAAAAATGCGTTTGACATCGCTTGCAATTCGCAACTTCAAAGCACTCGAAAACGTAACGGTTCCTCTGTCAAGCTTTGTCTGTATTATCGGTGAGAATAACGCTGGGAAGTCCTCGGTGATGCTGGCGTTATTGAAATTCCTTGAGGGCGGCAAACTGGACAAGTCGTACTTCTTTAATGCAGGGAAAGAAATCAGTATCGCTGTGCGTCTGGAAGATATTTCTGACAGCGATCTAGAGCTCATCCCGAATTCAGAGCACCGTTCACGATTTGAGTCGATTCTTACGAATAGGTCCATTACACTCGTACGTCGGTTTGCCGTGGATGTTATCAGCCGATTTCGTTGCGTGAAACGAGTTCCGAACGATAGCCGATTCGACGCAGATTCTATCGACAAGTTGCTGAGCGGAAAACGTCCAGGCTCTGCTTTTTCAGATGAATTGGAACAAGCATTTTCCGAGTTGAAGGGCAAGGTGGACTCAAAAACTAATCAATCAAAGGCACGGGAACTCATTAGTGAACTTGAAGACATTATTCCTGACACAGATAAACGAGATCAGGAATCTGACCTGCCCTCGGGGATCGATAATAGCGTTCGACCTATTCTTCCTGATCCTATCTATATACCGGGTGTCAAAGATCTTGCGGACGACATTAAGACAAAAGATTCATCGAACTTTGGAAAACTACTAGGCATCTTGCTAACAGCGATCACACCTCAACTCGCCGAAACTGAAGCCTCCTTTGGATTCTTGAGGAAAGCGCTGAACCGCGTAGTTGACGAAGCGGGCAACTTGAAGGACGAACGGCTCGATGCTGTCAAGGATATTGAAGCGACAGTTGAGCAATTTGTTCAAGAAAGCTTTCCCAAGGTCCGTCTTGACGTTCAGATTCCGCCGCCCGAGATAAAAACGATCCTTAGTAGCGCCGAGGTGTGGGCCGATGACGGTGTGAATGGCCCGATTACCACAAAGGGGGATGGACTGAAGCGTGCGATCACTTTCGCCATCTTACGGGCATACGTTAAATTAAAAAATCGCCCAACTGAGGAAAGTGGAAATAGGCCAGCGGGTTCCTATCTATTCTTGTTTGAGGAACCTGAATTATTTCTCCACCCCGTGGCGCAAAGGGCTCTATTTGATGCTCTTGGCGAAATTTCCCATAACAATCATGTGATAGTAACTACACACTCACCATTATTCTTTCAGCCGAGTTCGACTAAAACATTTATCAAGATGCTTAAGCGGAGCAATGCTGCGCATACTGCTCCATGCGCGGATGCCCTCATGATCGATATAAGCAATCTGGATGCAAAGACACAGTTTCAGCTCATCACCTTCGAGACATCAAATGCGGCCTTCTTCTGCAAATCAGTAGTTCTTGTGGAAGGCGACTCCGATTACATTGTCCTCCCGCATCTTGCCAGACTGTTGAATCCTGTCTGGAACGCCGAGCTTGTGGGGTTGGCTTTTTGCCGTGTTAGCGGTAAAGGTAGCGTGGGTCGATATAAGAGATTCTTTGATGCGTTCGAAATAAAATTATCGGTCATTGCAGACCTAGACTGTATTATTGATGGCTTCGAGCACCTTGATGCGCCAATGCCATGCCAGCTTGTAAGGGAACGCCTGATACAACAGATCGACACGTATATCGCTAGTAACCATGTCGAGGGTAGGCTATCTGCTCGGGATTTGCGGGAACTGCAGCTCTCTAATAATCGTCGTATGCAATTTGAAGCTATCCGAGAAACGTACAGTCGATGCTTGACCAGAAGTGCGACTGAAGCGGAGCTTGAGACAGTTGGACGAACTTTTTTTGAGGATGAGACCTTGAAAAAGAGGCGGGCTGTTCTTCAGATGGATAACCTTCCTGCGATCCTTTCGAGTAAACGTGAATTGCTCCGACTTTTGCGCGAGGCGGGTATTTGTCTCTTAGAGAAGGGCGAAATTGAGGAATATTACCCCCAGGAAGTGACGGGACAAGACAAGCCATCTCGCGCGTTAGATTTCTGCGAAAAAATCGACACGCGGGATAAGGCATTAGCACTGTGCGACAACATTCCCGTGCCATTCGATTCTGCACGTCCTGAGTTTGAGCTGATTTTCGAGCGTGTATTCGGGAATCCTATCGCTAGAACGATCACAAACGGTTAAAACTAGTTCACCGATAGTGGTGTACGGCCCGCTTATGTCTTAGACCATCGAAGATAGAGGCTCTAGACCGGACTGTGATTCAATAGAAGAGATGGCAATTGCGCGGAAAAGGACGGTGCGGGGGCTGTGGATCAGGGCGACGCGGAAGGCGCGCGAGCTGCGGATGGTGGCGAGCGCGCTGCTGCATACGGGGCACCCGGTGCTGGCGCAGATTGTTCCGGCGCGTTTTTGCAACCTGAGTTGCGGCTACTGCAACGAGTACGACAAGGTGTCTGAGCCGGTGCCATTGGCGGAAATGGAAAGGCGGATCGACCACCTGGGACGGCTGGGGACGGCGATGATCGGCATCAGCGGCGGGGAGCCGCTGACGCACCCCGAGCTGGACGAGATTATCCGGAGAATCCGGCGGACGGGGGCGATTGCCGGAATGATTACCAACGGCTACCTGCTGAATGTTGACAGGATTGAGCGGCTGAACAAAGCCGGGCTGGACCACATGCAGATTTCCATTGATAATCTGGAGCCGGACACGATTTCGAAGAAGAGCCTGAAGGTGCTGGACAAGAAGCTGGTGATGCTCGCCGAGCACGCGACGTTTCATGTGAACATCAATTCAGTGGTGGGCGGGGGCTTCAAGAATCCCAACGACGCGCTGGTGATTGGGCGGCGGGCGCTGGAGCTGGGCCTTGAATCGACGATTGGGATTATCCACGACGGGGACGGGCAACTGAAGCCGCTGAAGGAGGACGAGGCGCGGGTCTACTTCGAGATGACGCACCGGAGGAAGACCAACTATTCACGCTTCGATTTGTTTCAGGAGGCGATTGTGCAGGGGCAGCCGAATGATTGGCGCTGCCGGGCGGGGTCGCGCTACCTGTATATCTGCGAGGACGGGCTGGTGCATTATTGCTCGCAGCAGAGAGGGTATCCGGGGGTGCCGCTGGCGGAGTATACCACGGCGGACGTGAAGCGGGAGTTTTTGACGGCCAAGAGCTGCGCGCCGAATTGTACGATTGGCTGCGTGCACCGGATCAGCTACATCGACCACTGGAGAGCACCGCAGATCAGGACGGTTTCGCCGGGGGTGGTTGGGGCGGAGAAGCTGGTGGAAATAGAGAGAGTAGGGATTAGGGAATAGGACGCGATACCTAGAGAGAAACGGCGCACTCCAGAGCGGGATGCGCCGTATTATTTTCTGGATCGTGGCCGTCAGTTGCTGGCGGGCGTCTTGGCCGGCGGCGCGACGGGCTTCTTCACCGGCGGTTTGACGGGGGCGGGCTTGGCTGAGGCAGTGTCGGCGAAGGCCTGATCGATAACTGAGTAGAGCTGGTAGAAAGGTAGCAGAACTTCTCTGTAAGGCGCGCCTTTGCTATTGGCGGTAACGATGAAGACAGTGGGGGTGCTCGTAATGCCGGTGCGCAGACCCAGGTCATTGTCAGCTTTGACCTCGGCGGCCAGCTTGCCCTGCGGGTCAATGGCAAAGGGGAGCGCGATGCCATGGCTCTGCGCAAATTTCTCAGTGAATTGCCGCAGCTCGTCGAGATTGTAGATGGAGGTCTGGCTGGCGAAAACCTGATCGCGGTACTCGTCGCCCAGGGCCTTGCTTTTGGTGTTGAACCAGCGGACGTTGACGGCCGCGTCCGTGCTCCATACGTGGCCGGGAATCAGGAAGTCGTGATGCACCCAGGGTATTTTGTATTTTGCAGCAGCTTCCTTGAACAAACGGTTGTAGCGCGCGCAGGCAGGACACTCCAGATCCGCAAACTCGACGATGGCCACGCGGGCGCCGGCGGGCGGCTTGAGCGCGCTGGGGTCATGAATGACTGTTCCGGGCGATGGAGCGCCGAACTGAGCGTGGGCGCTTGCGCCGACAACCACGAGCAGCGCGGTGAAGGCGAATGTGAAAAGCACGCTGATCCAGCTGCGCATTCTGAATGCATGACGTGCCTGCAGGCAACAACAGAGCTGGCTAGACATCGTGATTTGATTACTCCCTATCGGTTATTAGATTATTGGAAAAAGCAGTCACTCGGCTATGGTTTCTTTACCGGCGGCTTGGCGGAAGCGGGTTTGGCTGAGCCGGTGTCGACGAGGGCCTGATCGATGAGCTGGTAGAGCTTGCTGCGGTCGACGACTTCGACGAAGGGAGCGCCCTTGGAATGGGCGGTGACCACCCAGATGGTGGGGGTGTGCTCGATGCCGATGCGCTGTCCGAGGGCGTAATCAGCTTTGACCAGCTCGGTCAGCTTGCCCTGCGGGTCGATGGCGAAGGGCAGGGCGAGGCCGTGGGAGGCGGCAAACTTCTCGGTGAATTGGAGCAGGACATCCGGGCTGACGATGGAGGGCTGGTTGGCGAAGACCTGGTCGCGGTATTCGTCGCCCAGGGCCTTGCTATGGGTGTCGAACCAGCGGGCGTTAACGGCGGCGTTGAAGCTCCATGCATGCATGGGCAGCGGAAAGTCGTGGCGCACCAGGGGAATCTTGTACTTGGCCGCGGCCTCCTTGAGCAAGGGGTTGGCGCGGCTGCAATCGGGGCACTCCATGTCGGCAAACTCGATCAGGGCCACGCGGAATCCGGCGGGCGGCTTGAGGGCGGCAGGGTCATGCACCTGCGTTCCAAGCGACGGCGCGCTGAACTGGGCATGGGCCCCGGCAGTGGCGAACAGAGCAACGGCGGCAAGGCTGAGCAAAAGGCTGGCGCGCTTGATGCAAGCGGGCAGGCGACGGTCAAGAACGAAAGAAAGAGTCATAGCAGTTGGACGGCTCCCTATATTTAATTGTAACCACCTGCGGTGGGGCCAGTCACCTGCGGTGGAGCATATGGTTATTGGCGGTCGCGGCGGCGGGCAGCCATCCATTGGCGCCATTTGTAATCGGCAAAAAGCAAGGCGGCGATGATGAGGATGGCAAGAATACCGAGGATGATTTTCATGGCATCTTCAGGATCGCATGAATGGAGCGAGGCGTGAAGCGCTGCATATACTGATGAGAGGGGAAATCAGCCACGGGAGGCCGCTTGTGAGCAACAAACAGAGTCAACGCGCCGTGGAACTTTTTTCGCGGAACTACAACTGCGCCCAGTCGGTATATGCCGGCAGCGTCACCGGCGAAGGCCTGAGCGAGGCACAGAGGCTGGCGCTGGCTGCGCCCTTTGGCGGCGGCGTTGCGCGGCAGGGAGAGATTTGCGGAGCGCTTACCGGCGCGTTGCTGGCTCTTGGAGAGATTGAGGGCGGAGCCATGGCTGCCGATCCCGTTGCCGGGCGGAATGCGCTTTACGAGCGGGCGCGGCAAATGACGGAGGCCTTCCGCAAGGAGCATGGAGTAATTCTGTGCCGTGAATTGACGGGCTGCGCTCTGGACACCGAAGCAGGTATGAGCTCTTACAAAGAACGCGGGCTACACAAGAATTTATGCACGAGGCTGGTGGCGTTTGCTGCCGAAGAGGTGGCGAAAATGACCGCTGCTTCTGCGCGGAAATGATGGGGGCTTCCCAGGTCCCAGAATCGAGACCGAGATAGCCTCCTATTTGTCACCGGTGTATACTTCACGTAAGTTTTGTGTATTAATTCATTCTTCTCTGTGCAACGGGCATATGCCGTTGGCTTGAATGCAGGCAACGCAAATCTGTCACATAGGGCTGAATGGCCCCAAGGAGAATCCTGATGAAAGCAGCGATTAGAACGATATCTGACAGGCAGGTTGTGATCGCGATCTGCTTACTGGCATTTTGTTTGGTTCTTCTTTCGGAGACGGCTCCGTTAGCGGCGCAGTCGCCGGCTTCCGCCTTTCAACAGGCAGTAACGCAATATCAGGCGAATCCCGGCAACGCGGACCTCGCCAGCAAAGTCATCAAGCTGGCCCGCGCGATGAACCAACTGCCCGCCTGCCCGGAAGAGGCGCAGAAGTATTTCAATCGCGGGAATGATGCTCTGCAAGCGGCAAAGAAAGAATTGACCCGACATGATGTGGAAGTGGACCAATCCGTTGCCATTCACCAGTTTGAATTGGCGGCGCGCGCTTGTCCATGGTGGCCTGAGGCGCGCTACAACCTGGCAAAGGCCTACGAACCCGCATTCAACTTTACCGGCGCAATCTCCAGCTTCAAGCTGTGGATGCTATTCAAGCTGTCGGATGACGAGATGCGCATCGCACAAGGCGAGATTAGTTCTCTACAGGAAAAACTCCGAAAGGATGCCGAGGGATTGGATAAGCTGAGGCCACTTGGGTCTGGCGAAGCGGCAATATACGAAAAGATCAAGAATGATTCAGCCGAGGTTCACAAATTCGTTATCACCCGAACCTATCTGAGAACAATAGTGCCGATGATCAAGGATATGGATCCCGATATGAAGGTGTATGACGGCAGGAAACTTCCAAAGATGCCCGAAGAACTCGAGATCAGGGATGTTATTAGCGATCAGGAATTCGACATCTGTTGGAAGGTTATGTTGGACCAAGCTTGAGGAAAGCGGAGCGAATTTGATTCACGTTGCGCTTGTATTTGAGAAACGGCAAAGTTCCGTGGAATGCGGGCCTTTGCCGTTGAGGACGAACTGATAGAAGAGACTATTTCTGCGCTGTCTGCACAGGCTTCTGTGGCGGGTTGACCTGAGCATTGAGGAAGCCGGCAAGGTCGTCGATGTCCTGTTTTGTGCCGACCATGGGCGGCATATAGCGGCGATAGGGCGAGTCGGGCTTGTAGTCGTGCAGCATGGTGATGAAGCTCAAGATGTTGGCGCGGTCGCGTCCAGCGAGGAGCTTTGCGAGCGGGCGGTAACCGTTGAGCGTGTGGCAGGAGCCGCACTCGCCGCGAAAGATGGCTTCGCCGCGGGAGTAACTCGAACTCGAGTCATTCGCGAGCCACATGGAATGGGCCAGATAGCCTTCCTGATTGATGCGGCTGACGTAGGGAACACGGACGCCGTTGGAGTACATCCAGCCGCCAATGACGTAGGGCTTGCGCAGCATCTCGCGGGCATACTCGCCGGAGCCGGTGGCGATGAGCGCCAGCAGCAGAATGGCCATGGCGTGGGAGAGATTGAAGTCGATGGGATTGCGATAGGCGAGGAAGTAAGCGACGCCGACAATGGTGGCCGAGGTGACGATGATGAGCAGGGCGATGCGGGTGATGATGGAGAAGGTTCCTGAGCCGATGGTGTCGATGCCCAGGGTGAGCAATGCCTGTTGCGACGCGGGAACCATCCAGAGATACCAGATGAGAATGAAGGGTGTGGCCAAGAAGGAGGGGATTAACCATTTAACGCTCCACTGAACCATGGTTGTTTTGAGGGCGGGGTGCTTGACGCCGTCGATGCGGCTGGCGGTGATGAGCGCCCAGATGCCGGCCAGCGCGCAGCAGACGCAGGAGCGCAAAAAGAGGCTGGGCCAGTAAGTGGGATTGAAGAAGGCGTACCAGAATTTACTGGCCTCATGACCTGTTCCGGCGACAGCCAGCCAGGCATTTCCTGGAGTGAGCATGAAGGTAAGAATGCCGTTGATGATGATGAGAGTGAAGGCCGAAGCGCCGGCATAGCACCAGCCGACGGCGAGATGCAGCTTGGGGTCGATGCGGTCCCAGGTGGAATAGTAGACGGCGATGGTGGTCAGCTCGACGATAAAGAAGACCCACTCCATGGCCCAGCCGAAGACGAAGTTATGGATCAGCGTGCTGGTGGCTTCGGGATGCGTGAGGCCGATAGCGAACCAGATGCCCACGCCGCTGACGGTGCCGAAGACGGCGGTAATGACGAGGAAGAACTTCGAGTAGCCGGCCAGTTGCGCGAGCCACTCGGTGCGGAGCTGGCCCTTGGGCATCCGCATGGCCTTGCGCTCGGCCATGGGCAGATAGAGGCCGCCGCCCACGGCGAATTGCGAGATCATGACGTGGAAGATGGCGATGATGCCGATCACCCAGCCCGAGCCGAGAATTGGAATTTCCCAAAACGGATAATTCATTGATAACTCCTAGCCATTAGCTTTTAGCTATTAGCTTCTAGCTTATCTGTGCTATTACCGGGCGATTCGATTCAGCACAACGAGCTAAAAGCTAAAGGCTAACAGCTAAAAGCTGTCTTACCGGATCGTCCAGTAGCCGATGATGGTGGTGGCCAGCAGGGCGAAGACCGCCAACAGGCCGAAGTAGTGCGCGGCGCGGGCGCGCTGGCCGGATTCATTGCTGTTGTCATAGAAGGGAATCAGCAGCCAGAGCACGATGCCGAGCGTGAAGAGCAGAATGCCGGCAATCTCTCCGAGACCGGCATACTTGCCAGAAAAAACGAAGCCGAGCAACTTGAGCATTTCGAAGGGACTCATGAAGTACCACTCGGGATGAATGCCCATGGGCGCGGGCGCGAGCGGGTCGAATGGTTTTCCGAGCGACCAGGGAAAGACGGAGGCCAGCAACGCCAGAATGTTCAGCGCGATGAGCCACATGGCAAGGTCTTTGCGCACGAAGTTGGGGAAAAATGGCATGGACTTGCGCTGCTCCGGAGGAAGGGCATCAACGCAGGGAGGAACAGCGTTGCCGTGACGCTGGACCAGCCACAGATGAAATCCGAGCAAAGGTAAAAAAATGGCCGGCAGCACGACGACGTGCAGGGCAAAGAAGCGTTGGACTGTGAACTCGCTGACATCCGGGCCGCCGCGCAGCATGTTAGCGAGCCCCGCGCCGATTACTGGAATCGCCGAGGGAATCTGCAAACCGACCTTGGTGGCGAAGTAACTTAATTCGTCCATGGGCAGCAGATAGCCGGAGAAGCCGAAGACCGAAGCGATGCCCAGCAGAGCCATGCCGCTGAGCCAGCCGAATTCGCGAGGCTTGCGGTAGGCCTTCATGAAATAGACGGAGAACATGTGCACCAGGATGGAGAAGATCATCAGGCTGGCGGACCAGGCGTGCGCCGAGCGGATGAGCCAGCCGAAGTGCATG
>Ga0326727_10012001_pt1 | contig 19908 bp, 16 predicted proteins | sample MB2enrmetagenome_FD_207643 | JGI IMG/M metagenome (GOLD analysis project Ga0326727, IMG submission 207643) | Lab enriched peat soil microbial communities from McLean, Ithaca, NY, United States - MB29MY | ecosystem: Environmental > Terrestrial > Soil > Wetlands > Peat | place: USA: New York...
GACCCAGACGGCGGCGCTGCCGCTGGGAAGCTGGCTCAAGGTCGATCCCTGGGACGACACGGTGCACATGCTGGACGCCAAGCGCTATGCGCCGATGAATGCTCGCGACAAGATGCCGTTTGAAGTAACGCCGATCTTCTACAAGTTGCAGCGTTATGAGACGGCCCAAGCGCCGCCGCCGCCAGCCCCCGCAGGGGTCGCGCCTGCTGCAACAGGCACGGGCGGCCAATCGGCTCCGCCACCGGCAACACCCCCTACCGGGGATGCGGCTGCGCCACCGGCAACACCCCCTACCGGGGATGCCACCGCGGCCCAGGCACAACCCGCGACCGTACCGGCCGCACAGCCAGCCCCGCAGTAGAACAAGTTACGGTAAGCCCCTGGCCGACGCAATTCGGCTCCTCGTCATAGCCAGGGACTTGCCGGATGAACAGGTGAGAATTGCCCGCAGGAGCCCAGATTCAAGAGAACTGGACGAACCTTGCCGCCATGAAAAGAACGATTGATGTCTTCTTATGTATTGTCCTCGCCTCGCTAGCGTTGTCTGCCCGCGGACAAGTGCTCCCTGCCGCCACCGCGGATCAGCCCAGGGTGACTGCCGGCGCATTCGGCTCAGTGTTCCAGCCCGATTACGCAGGAAACGGAATCGCCCAAACCAGCCCCAACCGCCTGTATGGCGTGGGCGCCTACGTGGACGTAAAGTTCAGGCGCTGGGTACAGATTGAGGCCGAAGGCCGCTGGCTGCGCTTCAACCAGTACTATACGGGCAAACCGGCGGTGGGAAATGGCGAAGATAACTACCTGATCGGACCCAAGATTCCCATCCGGACCTGGGGACGCGCCTCACCCTACGGCAAGTTTCTGGTGGGTATTGGCAGCGCCAACTTCCTAAATGGGCACTCTACCACGATTGCCTACGGCGGCGGCCTGGATTACCGGCTCTCAAAGCACTTTGTTCTGCGCGCCTTCGACTTCGAGTACCAGTCGTGGTTCCTTACGCCCACGCTGTATCCCTATGGCGGCAGCGTAGGCATCGGCTACAAAGTCTTCTAGTACTACAGTTGCGCTTGCTTCTTTTCGCGGAAGAAGGCGCAGAGGCCCGGGCCTGAAGGCCCCGCAGATTCGCACTCTCTCAGGGGGCTGAAGCCCCCTGCTCCCTCCGGAATCTTCGATTTGCAGCTGTAGTACTACGGCTTGACGTCGAGAGGCGCGGCCTTTGCCGTTGGCATGGGCACCTTCAGAATCCTGGCCACGGTGGGCGCAATGCGCCGCATATCGATCACTCCAAGATCGCGATGATGGGCAATCCCAGTCCCCATTGCAAAGAAGGAAGCACGCATCTCCGGAAACTCCGGCGAGAAGCCGTGCGAACCCCTGTTGCCCGGAATCTGAGTGACCAGGCTGCCGCTGGTTCCCGCGCCCAGATAGTAGCCGGGCTTGAGAACCACCAGGAAGGCAGCATCCGGGAAGGCTTCGCGCTTGGCGATTGCGTCGCGATCCAGAACCTCCGCTATGCCGCTGTTGGGATCCGCGGCCAGCTTATCGAGAAGCGCGCGCACCTGGGCCGCAGTCTCACGATCGTTGGGATCGTGGAGCATGATGGCGGCCATGCCGCCTGCCAGCCAGGGCTCGGCTTTCCATGAGCCGACGACGGGAGCGTTGGTTTGCGGATTGAAGGTGGCCTGGATGAGCCCGGCCTGCAAAAAGGGTATGTATAGGTTGACCCAATGCGAGATGTTCATGAATCCGTGGTCGGAGACGACCACCAGCACCGCGGACGGGTCGTTGGCAACGGCCGCCGCTGCCAGGCGCGCCACCATTCCATCGATCGCTTCCAAGGTCCGATCGGCTTCAGGGCTGAAGGGAGCGTGGGCGTGCTGGGCGTCATCGAGCGAACTGAGATGGATGGTCATGAATGCGGGCTTGTGTCTGCGCAGAATTTCCAGGGCATAGCGGGTCTTGATCTCATCTCCACCGATGCTGGTGTCGTTGCCCATCATGTAGGGGCCGGCCGCGGGCTCCAACTGCTGGATCAGCGTGTCGGGACGCGAGAGCGCGGCGATTAGCAACCGGTCCTCGGGATTCACGGCGCTGGAGGGATCGGCGCTGCGCCAATATTCCGGAATGAGCCAATCGACATCGGTTGCGCCCACGCTGACCGGCCAGCCGATGCTGGCGGTGCACAAGCCGGCCGCGTGCGCAACCTTCCATAGGGTTGGGGCCTGTATCTCGGACGCATACCAGTGCCATGCTCCCGAATAGCGCATCTGGGGATCGAACTCGAGGTTGCCATAGATGCCATGCCGGGCTGGGGAAACACCGGTCAGCAGCGTGGTGTGGCTGGGATAGGTGAGAGTGGGCCAGACTCCAATCACGCCCTCGGCATAGGCGCCATCGCGAATCAGGGTGCGGAGATAGGGGATCTTCATGCCCCTGGCATCGGCCTGGGTCACATATTCAGGCTTCAATCCATCGATGGAGATCATCAGCACGGGCGCGGCATGAGCAATTGCCGCCAGGGCGGGAACGAGCAGGACGGCCAGAAATAACCAGGCGGAAAAACGGCGTATGAATGAACGCATGCGGAATGCTCCTCTCAAATGTTGGTGGGAACAAACGAAGCCGAACGCGACTCTCTAAATTGGATTCACAAGCGAGCGGCATTCCGTCTGCGAGGGAATTGTATCAGTGGTCACTGACCACTGTTCTTAGTCGAAGACTACGGTCTTGTTGCCGTAGCATAGGATTCGCCGGTCCAGGTGCCAGCGCACCGCGCGGGACAGGACCATCCGTTCCAGATCCCTTCCCCGCGCGACCAGATCTTCAACCTGGTCCCGGTGCGAGATGCGGGCCACATCCTGCTCGATGATCGGCCCATCGTCGAGCACGTCGGTGACGTAGTGGCTGGTGGCGCCGATCAGCTTTACGCCGCGCGCATGCGCCGCATGGTAGGGCCGGGCCCCGGTAAACGCGGGCAAAAAGGAGTGGTGCACATTGATGATCGCGGCCGGATAGCGCGCCACAAACCGCGGCGAAAGAATCTGCATGAACCGCGCCAGCACCACGAGTTCGATCTGATGCCGCTCAAGCACGTCCAACTGGCGCGCTTCCGTTTCGGGCCTTGCGGGCGCGGTCACCGGCAGATATTCAAAAGGGATGTTGTAAAACGCCGCCAGCTTTTCCACGTCGCGATGATTCGACACGATCACCGGAATCTCGCACTCGAGCTCGCCGGTCCGCCAGCGGTGCAGCAGGTCGGCCATGCAGTGAAGGTATTGCGAGCAGAACAACGCCATCCTCGGCCGCCGTGCGCTCGAACTCAGCTTCCAGCGCATACCCAGCTCCGCGGCCAGCGGCGCAAAAGCCGCCTTGAAGCTCTCCAGATCGAATCGTTGCGTACCCGCCGCGCTTTTTGCCGTGTCGCCGCCATCGCTTCCCGGCCCGTCCAGAGCCCACTCAACGCGCATGAAAAACAGCCCGAGCTCGGGGTCCTGGTGCTGATCGGCATGCAGAATATTCGCGCCCCGCTCGTAGAGCAGGCCGGAAACCCGCGCCACCAGCCCCTTGCGGTCCGGGCAATCGATAAGCAAGACTGCAGAGTCTTTCATCGTCTTTCCAGATTAACCTGCGTGCGAAGACAGAGATTGTGCGGTAATCCCGTTTTCTGATTCCTCACTCCCGCGCCGAACCCGCAAACAGGAACTTCCAGGAGGGATCGAGAAACAGCCAACGCGGAGTGCTGAACCAACTGGTGGGCAGCGAGGGGACATGGAGCAGCGAATGGCCGCCCATGCACATCAGTTCAATCCCGTTCCAGGCCAGGAAGGTTCTGGAGAGTTGGCCTACACGCGCGGGGTGGTCGACGCGCCTGAGACATACCGGGCAGCGCCGGCGTTGATCGCTGAGCACCCAGCGCATGCCGAAGAGGCAGATGAAAAACGTGGAGACCAGTTCGATATATACCGTCTGATTGGTGTTGAGGGCGGTGAAGCCATAGCCGAGATCGAGCGATACAAAATGAGCGATGGGCAACAGCAGCGCAATCTTGACGCCGAGAAAACCCCAGCGGCATATTCTCCTGGGCCACGATATCTCGTGCAGGCTCACGCTTGACTCACCGAGCGACACGGAGGTAACGGCCGGCAGGGCCAGAAATGCCAGGAACACCGCGAATCGAAAGACATCCCATGGTCCCGGCGTTCCATTGCCGAGAGCGATGCCCAGCAGATCGTCCGGGGAGCGATTGGGCGAGAAGGATTTGATAGGGACCCGCGCGGCCGCCATTCTGGATTTGCCCGAAGCGGTGAGATGCGCGACCACGTATCCTTCGCCTCCCGGAACCATCTGGGAGTCGGGCTCAAGCAGCCACGCGTCCACTTTGCCGGGCAATTGCCAGGGCCCCTGGGGCGCGACGCCGGCAATGGTGGCCCGGCGCAAGCCCACGCGCACCACACTGCCGGCAACATGAGGATTGGCGCCGAATTCCCTCTTCCACAGGCTCTCGCTCAGAATCACGCTGGGCATATCGGCGTCTACGCTTGCATCCGTCTCCCGGAACCGGACCGGGAGCCCGAGCAGCGAAAAGAAGTTCGAGCTGGCGCTCGCCACTCCCCAACCCGCGCTTGCACGCGAGCCGTCCTGCGCCGTTTCCCGATCGACCGATTCCTGGGTCACGCGGTAGAACGCGAAGCCGTCAAAGAACTCCTGTTTGCGATCTTTCCAGGCCCGATATTGACCCGATGAGATGGTGCGCGGGGAATCCTCGTTGTCAGCATCCTCAATCAGCACCAGGCCGGGACGGACCAGGCACTGCGAGAGGCTGCGCTCGGCACGCACCCCCGGCAACAGCAGCGCAATCGCGTAACTGGCGCCCAACAGAGCGCCAAGAAGCAGAATGCATTGCCAGGCCGATCCCATAAACATGGACAGAGGCGACATGGCCTGAGGGTCCCTGCTTTGCCGGCCGAGCCGCCGCAGGCAAAACGCATCCTGAAATGCACCCATGCAAAAGCCGGCGATCTCTCCTTCCGATGCCCAGCAGAACTCGCCGGTGTACGCGCAGGCGCGGCGCACCTGCCATAGCTCCGCATGCCACTCGCGCCACCACTCCGCGCGCTGACCGCCCGGCACGAGCAGCGACGCGACGCGCAGCAGGCCCAGGTGAAGAGCGCGAAGAGAAAGGCGCGCAAGGCGGACGGCAAGGCCCATGGCGCCAGCCGCAATATGGAGCGGAGGCTTCATACGGATCTGGCCTCCTCTATCGGAATCAGCCGCTCCAGCAGCGGATAGCGCTTGCGCGAGGTCTGCAGCGTGGCTCTTCCGGACGGTGTGAGCTTGTAGTACTTTCTGGGCGGACGTTGCTCGTCGTCGGCGATCGATTGCCGCTCCCATTGCGAGCGGATCAGATCGTCGCGCTCCAGCCGGCGCATCGCCGGGTAGACCGTTCCGCTGGGAAGGCCGGTCATCTCCATGATGCTGAAGCCATAGACGAACCCGGCGTCAACCGCCTGCAGGATCATCGCGGCTGTATGGGAAAGTTTCGCTTCCGAACTCCGATCTGGGGCCATGCGGGCATTTTAACTATGTAGCAATCTACTTGACAAGCCTTTATGACGAATGCTACATAGGGTAAGCAGGTGATTCATGCTTGAGCTCCAAAACCTCTACCGAAGCTTCCGCACCATTCCCGCCATTGAGGACATCAGCTTCAAGGTTGCGCCTGGCGAGATTGTGGGCTTTCTGGGCCCCAACGGCGCCGGCAAATCGACCACGGTAAAGATCATCACCGGCATGTTGCGGCCCAACGACGGGCGGGTGTTCTTCGAAGGCAAGGATATCCGCAAGGATATGGTTGCCTTCCGCTCCGTGCTTGGTTACGTCCCGGAAGAAGCGCATCTCTACAGCTACCTGTCGGGCCTGGAATATTTGCAACTGGTGGGCCGTTTGCGCGGAATTGACGAAGCCCTGCTGGAAGAGAAAGCGACGCGGCTGCTCAAGCTGCTGCATCTCGAGTCCTGGCAATACTCGCCCATCTCTTCCTACTCCAAGGGAATGCGGCAGCGGGTGCTGATTGCGGCGTCCCTGCTGCACGATCCCAAGCTGCTGATTTTCGATGAACCGCTCTCCGGCCTGGACGTGGTCTCCTCGCGCCTGTTCAAGGATCTGCTCGAACTGCTGGCCGCGCAGGGCAAGGCGATTCTTTACATCTCGCACGTGCTGGAGGTGGTGGAGCAGATCTGCAACCGCGTGATTGTCATCGCCAAGGGCAGGATTCTGGCCGACGCTCGGCCTTCAGAACTTACCAGGCTGATGAGCCTGCCCAATCTCGAAAGCGTCTTTGCGCAACTGGTCGAGCAGCAGGAAACCAGAACTGTTGCCGAGGAAATGGTTGAGGTGATGCAGCTCTCTCATGTCTGACAACTTCCAGCGTCTCATGACGATGTCAGACCCTCAGCCGCTGGCGTTGAACGCGCAGGCGGCGCTGGGCCCGGTGCGCGAGCCCCAGCGCAGCCAGTTCTCGCTGCTCGTCCGTCATTTTCTGGAGCGCTTCTTCAACCACGAGACGGCTTCGCCGGACGGCGACGCCAAGACGCGCCTGGTGCAGATCGCCTTTGCCACCGGCGTTCCCGGATTGATAGTTGCGATGTATCTTTGGCCGGTGTATCACCCCATTACCGGATGGCCTCCGGGTCAACCCTCGCTGGGCGACGCGCCACCCTATTGGCTGCAGGTCAATCACCACTTCTTCTTCGTCCTTTATTCCTTCGTCGCCATGGGGATCATCACGGTCTTCGAATGGGACATGTTCTTTCCCGACCTGCTCGATATCTGGGTTCTAAGAACGCTGCCGATTTCGGAAGGCCGCGTGTTTCTTGCCCGCGTGGCGGCCATTGCCATCTTCGTCGCCGGCTTTCTGTTCGACGCCAACATCCTCGCCACCCTGGTTCTTCCCTCGGCAATCGATCCGCCCAATCTTCTCCGCTTTCTGGCCGGACATCTTCTCGCCGTGCTCGGAGGCGGCCTGTTCGCCGCGGCCTTCGTTCTGGCTTTGCAGGGGGTGTTGCTTTCCGTTCTCGGCGAGCCTTTGTTTCGCAAGATCTCCCTGCTCATGCAGAGCCTAACCATCACTTTTCTCCTGCTGCTCATGTTCCTGTTTCCGGTCTTCTCCGGCGTGGTTCCGGCGCTGCTCAAATCCGGCAGCGGCTACGCGCTCTTCTGTCCCCCGTTCTGGTTTCTGGGTGTCTATCAATTCATCATGGAAGGCCCGGCCGCGCTGCCCATCTTCGCCACGCTGGCAAAGATCGGGGGCATGGCGCTGCTTCTGGTAACCGCAGTGGGTATCTTCGCCTATCCGATTGCCTATCTGCGGCGGGTGCGCCAACTGGTGGAAGGCCCAGGCACGCGCACCACGCGCAACTGGCTTGGCCGCCCGCTCGACAGGTTTTTCCATTCGACAGTGGTGCGGCCGCCGGTGCGCCGCGCCGTCTTCCACTTCATCAGTCAAACGGTGCTGCGCGTCCCGCGTTACCGCATCTACCTCGCCCTCTACGGCGGCGTGGGGCTGTCGGTGGTTGCCGCCAGCATTGTGCGCTTCGCGGTTGTGCAGCAAAGCGTCCGCATGCAGATCTCGGCCGATGGAATACGGGCCGCCCTCGGCATTGTTGCATTCTGGGCGATCGCCGGCATGCGCATGGCCTTTGTTTCTTCAGGCAATCAGCAGGGAAACTGGGCTTTTCGCATCGTGCACGGCAGGCCGCCGGATTTCATTCCCGCCATGCAGCAGTTGCTGGCCGCCAAAGTCTGGGTTCTGCTGTGGGCCTGCGCTGTGACCCTGATGGCCGGCATGGCGCTTCGAACCATTGCCCCGCCGCAACTGCTTACCTGGCAGTCCACGACAGCTCAGATACTGGTTACCGGCGGCATGTGCCTGCTGCTCACCGACGTCCTGTTCCTCAACGTCACCATCGTGGCTTTCACCGGCGAGCCGCCGCGAGGGCAGTCGAACCTGGCATTTACGCTGCTCAAATACTTCACGTTCTTCCCGCTGGTGGCGGCGCTCCCGCTGGGGACTGAACCATGGGTTGAGAAGAGCGTCGAGCACATGGTTATAGCCGCGGCGGTGATTGCCGCCGCGCACCTGGCGCTCGCATTCCAGCATCGCGCCATGGTGAGACAACACTGCAACATGCCCGGCCTGGAGGATGACGAAGAAGATTTCCCGATGAAGCTCGGCCTCCGTTACTGAAGCACTCCGGTGATGGAATTTGAGCGTGGCGTTGAATTTCAATCGGAGATTCCATGGTGATCTCAGCTGGGAGGAAAGCGATGCGGCGGATAAAGGCAATCATCTTCATTGCTCTGGCGTGGTGCTTTTTATCGGCAAATCACCATGCCATGGCTCAACTGCCAAGCTCAACTTTCAGCCTGGAGTTGAAGGTTGCCAATCCGTCGCTGCAGAATGGCGCTGATCTGGTGGTGATCGTCAAGATAGGAACGCACGGAACCAGGACACTGCCTATGGGCGGGTGGAACCTGGCGGCCCTGGCTCAATACTTCAATTCCTGGCGCGAAACGGCCATGGAAATACTGTTAAAGAAACTGCATATGGCATGAGGATGGCGGGTGGAACGAGCTTGGATGTTGAGAGGGAGATTATGAGCTGTGCGATCCCACCCTTGGCCAGAAAACAGGCGAAGGATGGGGCGCCCGCACCCGTAACTGCTGGCCCACATCCCAATTTTCCATCGCGAGAATAGGCACCCCGGAGCCTGCCTGACTGCTCCGCTCACACAGAAACAAAAAAACGCCGGGGCAATTTCAGAGCGGTTCTCCAATGTACGCGCCCACGCCAAATCTGTGCCGGGTGGCTTTTCCTAAAGGAAAAAGCCACCCGGCGGTCGTGGTTTCGGACTATATCCCTTGGAGAACCGCTCACGCCCCGGCGATGCGCGTGCAATGCAATAAATGCTCTCCCTCGGCCGCCGCTTTCAGGGGGACGTATTGCCCCGCGCCTCGGGCGGCGCGCTCAACTGCTGGCGGAGACTTCCGGCCAGGTCGGCTACGATGCGCAGCCGGTCGGCGATGGGCGAAGACACCTCGCTGCCATTGAGAGCCAGTTGGGAGTGCAGCAGCAGCCCGGCTACGGTGGATTTCAGCTCCGTCTCGATGGCCGCCGCCGCCGCCCGGCGGGCCAGCGCCTGTTCCCGCTCGCGGCGGTGCAGCGCGGCGCGAATCTCGCGGATCAACCGCGCCGCCCCGGAGAGCGCGAAGTTGATCTGCAGCGGAATCGCGAGGCCGGAGTGCGCCCAGATGGTTTCGGCCGCGGCCGGATCGCACTCCGCGATGGTCTCGTCCACGACTACCGCGGAAAACTCCTGCCGCCGCAGCGCCGTCAACGCGGCCTTGCGTCCCTCCGCCACTTCCACTTCCATGCCCAGTTGCGCGCCCACTACGGCAGCGCAGTTGCGGGCTCCTTCGACTCCGGTCACCATCAGAATGCTCATCGCGAACTCCTCGTTCAAAAGCTTTTAGCTTTTAGCTTCTAGCTTCTAGCTTCTAGCTTTTAGCTCTTAGCTCTTAGTCCCTTAGTCCCTCAGTCCCTTAGTCCCTAGTCCCTAGTCCCTGTCTCATCCGCAGTTAAATCGAGAGCGTTGCAGCTTGCACCAGCAAGTTGAAGCTAGGAGCTAGCGGCTAGAAGCTAGAAGCTGTCTTTGGTTACTCTTTTCGAAGCGGGTCGGCGATGCCGTACTCCTTCAGCTTGCGATAGAGGGTGGTCTTGCCGATGCCCAGCAATTTCGCGGCCTGCAGCTTGTCGCCGTTGAGGGTCCGGATCGCGCCCAGAATGGCCTCGCGCTCCAGATCGGCCAGCGTCTTGAGCGCGGGTGCGCCGCCGCCCTCTCTTTCGTTGCCCGGCTCGCCGGCGGCCGCGGCGGTGCGCCGGGCCTCAAGCCCCTGCTGCTGAAGCTGCGTGGGCAGGTCGCCCAGGTGCAGCACCGGTCCGGAAGAGAGCGCGCAGGCCCGCTCCACTGAGTTTTCGAGCTCCCTCACGTTGCCCGGCCAGTCGTGGCGCATCATGGTGCGCAGGGCCTCGTCGCTGAGCGTGAACTTTTTCCCGTGCTCGCGGCTGATGCGGTCCAGAAAGTGCGCGGCCAGCAGCGGTATGTCCTCGCGCCGGTCGCGCAGCGACGGCAGCCGCAGGTTCACGACATTGAGCCGGTAGAACAGGTCCTTTCTGAAGGTGCCCTTCTCCACCATCGCCGCCAGGTCGCGATTGGTGGCGGCCACGATCCTGGCCTTGATGGGAATGCGGTGCGTGGCCCCCACCGGCCGCACCTCTTTTTCCTGCAAGGCCCTGAGCAGCTTGGCCTGCAGGTCGAGCGAAAGCTCGCCGATCTCGTCCAGGAACACCGTCCCGCCCTCGGCCGAGACCAGGAGCCCGTCCTTGGAGCGGTTGGCCCCGGTGAAGGCCCCCTTCACGTAGCCGAACAGTTCGCTCTCGATGAGCGTGGGCACCAGCGACCCGCAGTCCACGGGCAGAAACGGCTTTTGCGAATTGGGTCCGTAAGCGTGGATGGTCCTGGCCACCAGCTCCTTGCCGGTGCCGCTCTCGCCCAGCACCAGGACCGGGTGCGAGCTCTGGGCGACCTTGGAGAGGATGCGGTAGAGCTTCTCCATCTCCCCGGAGCGGCCGATCATGGCGCCCAGACCCTGGGAGAGCCTGAGCCGCTCCCGCAACTGGCGGGTGGCGGTGTCGGTAAGGTGGCTGGCCGAGGCGCGGTCGAGCACCGTGGAGAGCTCATCCATGGCGAAGGGCTTGGTCAGGTAGTCGGAGGCGCCGCAGCGCATGGCCTCCACCGCCGCGTTCACCGAACCCGAGGCGGTCATGGCGATCACCGAGGTGTCGGGATAGAGCAGCTTCACCTCGGCGACCAGTTCAAGGCCCTGATTGGACCCGGCGGGCAGGTTCACCAGCAGGATGTCGGCGGCGCGGCCCCGCAACTGGCTTCGCGCCTGGCCCAGGTCCCCGGTGCTTTCGACCGCATAGCCGAGGCTGGTGGCGATCTCGGCGCAGGCCGAGCGCACCGCCGCGTCCGCGTCCACCACCAGCAGGTGCAGCCGCACCGCCGGTTCCACAAGTTGAGGGACAAACTCCATAGCCCGGGTGTTGAAGACTGTTTCCAGCATTGTATTCGCCTCGCGCGGATTCAAAAAGCTCATCCGATCGTTTGTGGGTTCGATGAGACCGGCCGTCAGCTTTTAGCTCTTAGCTCTTAGCTTTTAGCTCTTAGCTTTTAGCTCTCAGCTCTCAGCTTCAGGCTTCCCGTTTTCAGATTGGGCCCTTGGTCTCCAGGCTTGCAGCTTGCCGCCTTTTTTCAAAATGCCGGACAGCGATTCGCCAAGGGGCCGGGGTCCAATCTCGGTTGATTCTTCAAATCTCTTTCACGCTCCGCTCATCCTGTGTCGCCGCGCCAAGATGCTGAAAGCCGTCAGCTGGTCTTTCGCACCGGCAGATCGATCTCGAAGCGTGCTCCCCTGAGGACGCGGTTGGCGGCCAGGATTCGTCCGCCGGCCGCTTCCACGATGGAACGGGTGATCGACAGGCCCAGCCCGCGATGGGTAGCCGGCCAACTTTCCCTGGCCTGGGCATCCTTCGTCCGGGTGGTATAGCCGGACGCAAAGATCTCTTCCAAAACCTCTCCGGGCACGCCCGGCCCGCTGTCTTCGATGGTCAGCGCCAGAGTTTCGCCGGCGCCCGCCGCGGCGGGACGCTCCCGCAGTCCGATCTGGATGTGGCCGCCCGCCGGCATGGCCTCGGCTGCATTCTTCACCAGGTTGACCAGCACCCTGGTGAGGTCCTCGCCCGTCAGCCGCACCCCGCGCGCGCCTCCTTCGGCGTCGACGGTCAGCGCAATCGACGGCCCGGCCAGCGCGGCCAGCAGATTGCGGTTGGCAACGAGCTCCGCGGCCAGGTTCGAAATGGGCGCGGCGGGAATCAGGTCCCAGCGTCCGGGCGCCTGGTGAGGTCTGCTCTGCGGCAGGCCGCGCTCCAGCAGGTTGGCGGGCGCGGCCGTTACGGGAGATCTCCCCGTGGGGGAGCCGACGGAACGCGAAGCGTCGAGACTCGCGTCAACACTCGCACCAAGACTCGTGTCAGGACTCGCGTCAAGACTCGCGCCAAGACTCGCGCCAGGACCGGCGCGGAGGCTCCGGTCCAGGCTGGCGTCGGCCCTGGCGCCAACTCTCGTGTCGACTCTCGTGTCGACTTTCGTGTCCAGCGCCACCAGCTTTTCCACCAGCCGCCGGCTGGCCGCCGCCACCAGCCGCAGTTCGTTTCCGTAGTGCGTGAACGGGGCCGTCAGCACCCCCGGCTCTTCGAGAAGGTCGCAGTAGAGCCCCAGCGCAGTGACCATGTTTCTGGCGTCATGCGCCACCTCGGCCACGCTTTCGCCCCGGCAGCCCAGAGTGGCCAGCGTTTCCACTACCGCTTCCACCCGCTTCCGCCCTGCTCCATCCATTCCCGCCGTCACATTTGTCTGCTGCATGATTGCTCCTCGGACAGGGGACAGTGGACAGTGACTTGCGGCCTCGCCGCGATGCCTGTCCTCGGTCTCTAGTCCCTAGTCCCTAGTCCCTTAGTCCCTTGTCCCTTGTTCCTTGTTCCTAGTCCCAGTTCCCAGTTCCCTTTTCCCGGTCTTTCTGTCTTCCTCTAGTACACGTTGCGTGCCAAACCAGAACGCTTCCTCTAAGTTCCTGATAAGGGAATGCGTTGGTGTTCGATTCCCGCGTGGAGCGCTGTTCCCGGTCCCTGCCGTCTGTCCCTAAATGGAACAGACCGGCCTCGCCAAATAGCGCTAATCTCCTGCCTGTCTATGGGTTGCGTTGCCTTTCCCGTTCTGGCTCCCCAAAAACCCGTATTCCCGTCCTGGAACCGTCCGTTCTGTTCCCGGTCTCCGATTCCCGATTTCCTCTTCTCAAGGCCTGGCCCCCCGGTCCCCGCTCCCTCGTCCCTCGCCTCCCCCATCCCCGCTCCCGCTCCCGTACAATCCCCCTATGCACGCTGCCAACAGCTTTTTCCGTCCCGGAGGCCGGACCCCGGTCCAGCTTCGCCCCCTCACCCTCATTCCCGGCTTCGTTCAGACCGCCGAAGGCTCGGTCCTGGTCTCGCTCGGCAACACCCGCGTGCTGACCAACGCGACCATCGAGCCGGGCGTCCCCGGCTGGCTGCGCAACGCCGGCCGCGGCTGGGTCACGGCGGAGTACGCCATGTTGCCCCGATCGACGGTGACCCGGACTCCGCGGGAGAGCGAACGCGGCAAGATCAGCGGACGGACGCACGAGATCCAGCGCCTGATCGGCCGGAGCCTGCGCTCGGTGGTCGACATGCAGGCCCTGGGCGAGCGCACCGTGATCCTCGACTGCGACGTGATCCAGGCCGACGGCGGCACGCGCACCGCCGCCATCACCGGCGCCGCCGTGGCCCTGGCCCTGGCCCTCAACGCCCTGGTCGAAGCCGGAACTCTGAAGCACTCCCCGCTCAAACAACTGGTGGCCGCCATCTCGGTGGGCATGGTGGACGGCACCCCGCTGCTCGACCTCTGCTACGAGGAGGATTCGGCGGCCGAGGTGGACATGAACGTGGTGATGACCGAGGACGGCGGCCTGATCGAGACCCAGGCGACGGCCGAAAAGGGCAGCTTTTCCCGCAGCCAGTTGAATGAATTGATCGATATGGCCGCGGCCGGACTCAAAGAGATCTTCGCCGCGCAGCGGGCGGTGTTGAACAGAGACAGGGACTAAGGGACTAGGGACTGAGGGACTAGGGACTAGGGACTGAGGGACTAGGGACTAGGGACTGAGGGACTAGGGACTGAGGGACTAGGGACTGAGGGACTAGAGGTCGGCTGGGGCGGCTGTCCACTGTTCACTGTCCACTGTTCCCTGCCCGGCGTATACTCGCTGCTTCAGTCCCAATCCAACCCCGGGAGGCTTCATGCCTGCACTCACGCGCCGCGACCTGCTTGCCCTGCTGCTGGCCGCACCGGCCGCCGCTCACGCATTCGCACAAGACAGCCCGGGCGGCTGGATCTCCCTCTTCGACGGCAAATCGCTGCAGGGATGGAAGGCCGGCGAGCATGAAGGCACGTTCAGCGTGGCCGACGGCCAGATTGTGGTCCACGGCAACCGCTCGCACCTCTTCTACGCGGGCCCGGTCCACAGCGCCGACTTCAGGAACTTCGAGTTCTCGGCCGATCTCCTCACCCGCCCCGGCGCGAACTCCGGCGTATACTTCCACACCGCGTTTCAGCCCAGCGGCTGGCCCGCCGCGGGATTCGAAGTGCAGGTGGCCAACAGCTACCCGGGCGACAACAGGAAGACCGGCTCCCTCTACGGCGTCCGCAACGTTTACAAGCAACTGGTCAACGACAACCAGTGGTTCAACCTGAACATCCTGGTGCGCGGCAAGCAGGTCCAGATCCGCCTCAACGAGATGCTGGTGGTGGACTACGTCGAGCCCGGCGAGCCCTTCCGCGCCGACCTGAACTTCGAGCGCGTCCTCAACCACGGCACCTTCGCCCTGCAGGGCCACGACCCCTCGAGCACGACTTACTTCAAAAACATCCGCGTCCGCCCGCTCCCCGACAGCCTTGCGACCCCCTCCGCCGAACAGCCCGCGGTGGACGAACTCTACCGCGAGGTCATTCGACTGGGCACGGAGAACTACCCGGTGGTCGACTATCACGTCCACCTCAAGGGCGGGCTCACCATCGACCAGGCGCTTGCCAACTCCCGCCGCCTGGGAATCTTCTACGGCGTCGCCATCAACTGCGGCCTCGGCTTTCCGGTACACAACGACGACAGCGTTCACGAGTACCTGAAGACCATGCAGGGCCAGCCCTGCTACGTGGCCCTGCAGGGCGAGGGCCGCGAATGGATGACCCTCACCTCGCCCGACTCGGTGGCCCGCTTCGACTACTGCTTCACCGACGCCATGACCTTCCGCGACGACACCGGGCGGCGGGTGCGCATCTGGCTGCCCGAGGAGACGCCCGACATTCCCGATCCCCAGGCTTTCATGGAGATGTACGTCAGGCGCATCGAGGGGGTGATGCAGGAGCCCATCGACATCTATGCCAATCCGACCTTCCTGCCCGACCGGATCGCGGCCGACTACGACGCCCTGTGGACCCCGGAGCGGATGAAGCGGGTGATCGACGCCGCCATCGAGAATGACGTGGCCATCGAGATCAACGCCCGCCGCAACATTCCCAGCCCCCGGTTCATCAAGGCGGCCAAGGCCGCCGGGGCAAGGTTCTCCTTCGGCACCAACAACGCCGAGGCGGAGCTGGGGCGGCTGGAATACCCGATCCGGATGGTGAGGGAATGCGGCCTCAAGTGGCCGGACATCTTCGTACCCAAAGCGGACGGCCGGAAGCCCATCCAGGTGAAGAAGTGGCGCACCACGCCGTCTTGAAAGCGCTAGAGCCGCCCGGCCGCGAGGGCCGGGGTCGACAAAGCCGGGCCCCCATCCGGACTGTGCATCTGGACTGTTCCGGCGCAATCGGGATAGGCTATATTGACTCATTGCGGAATCGGGTTATAAAGTTTCGCCACGGCGGCGCCAGGCGCCGGGGACGAATGGAAAGACTTTTTGAGGAGGACCTGATGAAGATCACAGACACCATCGGAACGGTGCTGAAGAGCAAGGGCGAATCGAAGATCCTGTCGATTGCGCCCGAGCAGTGGGTCTACGAAGCCATCGAGAAGATGGCCGAGTACGACATCGGCGCCCTGCTGGTCCTCTCCAACGACAAGGTGGTCGGCATCTTCTCGGAGCGCGATTTTGCCCGCAGGGGAGTCATCAAGGGCCACCATTCCAGGGAGACCAAGGTCAGTGAGATCATGACCAGCCCGGTGGTCTCCGTAAGCCCGCGGCACACCGTGGATGAGTGCATGACCTTGATGACCCAGCAGCATATCCGCCATCTCCCGGTGCTCGAGGGCGAAACCGTGGTGGGACTGGTCTCGATCGGCGACCTGGTGAAGTGGGTCATCTCCGGCCAGGCGCAGATCATTGAGGAGTTGCAGGGCTACATTACGGGAGCCTATCCAGGCTAGTTTCCGCGAGCGGAATCTGATCTTCAAAAGAACTCCGCGATTGAGTTTGCGCCTTGTTCGTGCTTCGCTTTTGCCTTGGTAACGGGCCGCGCCCGGAAATCAGAGCTTCAGGTCCGAGACAACCGAGAAGAATCAATCTGAACCGGATAGGTTGCGCCTGAACCCATCCATTTGTTGTCCGAAGGAATCCAGGCAGACAAAAGCGACAGCTCAGGAGGCTCCCCCAGATGTTTTCCCCCAGCAGATTTTCTCAGCGCAGGTCTTCGATCGCTCCGCCCCGGATGGGCAGAAACGCACCACCCATGCGCATTGCGCTTGCAGTTTTCATGGTGGCGGTCTGGCCATTGATTTCACCCGTTTGCGGGGCACAGCCGCCGGCCAATGGAGCGCCGGCGCTCAACGCAGCCCCGGCGCCGCTGCCGGTGTCGGGATCGCTGAAGCCCTCGCTCGATAACGTGCAACGAACCCTCGATGGGCTGCGGCTGGAGAAGTGGAAGAGGGGCTCGGTTCGCGAGGAGGCAAACAACAACATCGGCGAAATCGTCAGGGATCTCGCGACCAACCTGCCGGGGCTGCTTCAAGAGGCCGATGCCGCTCCGGGAAGCCTCAGCAAGGTGCTGCCTCTTTCCCGTCATGTGAACGCACTGTACGATGTGCTGCTGCGCGTCGCGGAAGCGGCGCGGGTTGCAGCGCCCGACGACCAGGCCGCTCAGCTCCAGCAGGCGCTCATCGGCCTGGGGAACGCGCGTCTGGCACTCGAGGACCGCATGCAGGGGTCGGCCGATGCGCTGGAGAAGCAGGTCACGGACCTGCACAACGCCTTGCGAACGCAAGCCGCCAGAAACTCCGCGCCGGTTCCCGCGGCGCTTCCCTGCGTGCCGGCAACTACGCATCGGACGACAACCAAGACGCGCAAGCCTGCGGCAGGCACTCCGGCTAAGAAGCCCGCGGCTGCAACCCCGGCAACCGCGAATTCGCCAACAAATACGTCAAAGTGAGCGCGGCTGTGTTGCCTGTCCCGCAACGGGATAGCCCCATCCCCGGACCCCATTCCCTTGCCGTGTTCGCCGGCACGCTTTTTCCTTGCGCCCCTCTGCTACCATAGGGATGATTGCAGCTCCCGCAGCCCGGCAGTCCGTTCTCCTGTTCTTTCGGAGCGCAAGCGCACAGGCCACCGGAGCTAACCCAGGAAGGAGAACAATTATGCCTCTAGTCTCCATGCGGCAGCTCCTCGACGAGGCCGCCAAGGGCGGTTACGGCGTCGGCGCATTCAACGTCAACGATATGGAACAGATCCAGGCCATCATGGGCGCGGCCAAGGAAACCAACTCGCCGGTCATCATCCAGGCCAGCCGCGGCGCTCGCGCCTTTGCCCAGGATCGCTACCTCTTTCACCTCATCCTGGCGGCCAGCGAGCTCTATCCCGACATCCCCATCGCCATGCACCAGGACCACGGCAACAGCTTTGAGACCTGCAAGAGCGCCATCGAGCTGGGCTACACCTCGGTGATGATGGACGGCTCGCTCAAGGAAGACGGCAAGACGCCGTCCTCGTTTGAAGAGAACGTGGCCGTAACCAAGCAGGTGGTGGACTACGCTCATGAACGCGGGGTCACCGTGGAAGGCGAAATCGGCGTGCTGGGCGGCGTTGAAGACGGCCACGGGGCGGGCGGCAGCGGTCTGGAGCACATCACCGACCCCGACCAGGCGGTCGAGTTCGCCGAGCGCACCAGCGTGGACGCCCTGGCGATTGCAATTGGAACCAGCCACGGCGCTTACAAGTTCACCAAGAAGCCCGACGGCTCGGTGCTCAAGATGGACGTGCTGATCGCCATCCACAAGCGCCTGCCCAATACCCACCTGGTGATGCACGGCAGCTCGTCGGTGCCCAAGGACCTGCAGGACATCATCAACGAGTACGGCGGCAAGCTGAAGGAGACCTGGGGCGTGCCGGTGGAGGAGATTCAGCTCGGCATCCGCAACGGCGTGCGCAAGGTCAACGTGGACACGGACAACCGCCTGGCCATCACCGGGGCTATCCGGAAGGTTTTGTGGACCCAGCCTGAGAAGTTCGACCCTCGCGACTACATGAAGCCCGCCCGCGAGGCCATGCAGAAGGTTGTGGCCCAGCGCATGACCCAGTTCGGCCAGGCCGGCCACGCCCACGACTACAGCCCTATCTCCATCGAGACCATCGCCAAGGGCTACAAGGACGGCAGCCTTGTGACCCGCCCGCTGGTCGCGGCCAAGTAATCGCGGCATTCAAGAGCGCACCGGCAAAGGGCCACTCCGTATTCACGGAGTGGCCTTTTTCACATTCTCTGTGCCCTATTCCCTGACCACGGCCCGGGTCCCCAAGCGAGCTAGCCGCTGATCGCCGACGGCTCACGGCTGATCCCTGATCTCTGAGCTCTGATCTCTGTCGTCTGCTCCTGGTCCTTGTACTGCAACTGGTAGAGCTTCCAGTAGAGTCCGCGCTGGGCGAGCAGTTGCTGGTGGGAGCCCATCTCGCGCAACTGGCCCTTGTGCATCACCAGGATGGTCTCCGCGCGCTGCACGGTGGAGAGCCGGTGCGCGATCAGCACAGAGGTCCGCCCCTCGACCATGCGCTCCAGTGCTCCGCGGATGCGCAGCTCGGTATCGGTGTCCACGCTGGAAGTGGCCTCGTCCAGAATCAGGATGCGCGGATTGTAGGCCAGCGCCCGGGCAAAGTTGATCAGTTGCTTTTGCCCCGTTGACAGCGAGTTGCCCCGCTCCCGCACCGGCTCGTTGAATCCTCCCGGCAGGCTCTCGATAAAGTCCAGCACGTTGACGTCGTGCGCCGCCTGGCGCAACTGCTCGTCGCTGATGGCGTCGTTGCCGAAGCGGATGTTGTCGGCCAGGGTTCCGGTGAACAGGAACGGGTCCTGCAGCACCACCGCGAAGTGCCGGCGCAGCGCGTTCAAATCCTGCCGGCGCAGGTCCACGCCGTCGAGAAGAATCTGCCCGGCCGTCACGTCGTAGAAGCGCATCATCAGGCTGGTCAGGGTGGTCTTGCCCGCCCCGGTATGGCCCACAATCGCCACCGTCTGTCCGGGCTCTACGGTGAAGCTCACGTCCTTCAGAATCCACTCGATGCCGTCGATGGCCGCCAGCCGCGCGGCGGGCGAGTCCGACGCCGCAACCGCGGCCACAACCGCTTGCTGCTCCTCACTCAGCTTCTGATAGGTGAACCACACGTGCCGGAATTCAATCCTGTTGCTGCCGTCGCCTTCGGCCGGATGCGCCGGGCTTACGATCTCCGGCTGCGTGTCCAGCAGTTTGAAGATGCGCTCGCAGGCCGCCATGGCCGCCTGCAGGATGTTGTACTTGTCGCTCAAATCCTGAATCGGCCGCCAGAAGCGCTGCGAGTACTGGATAAACATGGCCAGCACGCCGATGGTGACCACCCCGTGGCTGAGCACGCTGAACCCGCCGAACCACACCACCAGCGCGATCGCGACCGATGACAGCAGTTCCACCGCCGGATAGTAGAGCGCGTAGGCAAAGATGGTGTCTTTAAACGCGATCATGTGCTGCCGGTTCACCGCTTCAAAGTCCTGATACGCGCGCTGCTCGCGGTTGAACAGTTGCACCACGCTCATCCCGGAGATATGTTCCTGAGTAAAGCTGTTGATGCGCGCAATCGCGGCCCGCACCCGGCGGTAGCTCTCCCGCACATGGTCGCGGAAGATGCGCGTGACAATCAGAATCAGCGGCAGCACCGCGAAGGCCAGCAGCGCCAGCCACCAGTTGATGGTGAGCATCACGGCG
>Ga0326727_10012002_pt1 | contig 19907 bp, 16 predicted proteins | sample MB2enrmetagenome_FD_207643 | JGI IMG/M metagenome (GOLD analysis project Ga0326727, IMG submission 207643) | Lab enriched peat soil microbial communities from McLean, Ithaca, NY, United States - MB29MY | ecosystem: Environmental > Terrestrial > Soil > Wetlands > Peat | place: USA: New York...
TCTGATTGGACACGAATTATGGGCGGCGCCATTGGCGGTGCTCTATGCAGTGGTTGCAGGGACGGCCCGCTGGGTTTGTCCGGATAAGGAAGAAGTCTGGAAGTTCTCCGGGTTCATTGACCTCAGCCTCTACCGTTCCATCAAGCAACGCTTCCAGCACCCGGCGGTGGATTGGCAGGTGCTGTTTTCTTTTCTATGTGTCATGCTCGAAGTCGCGCGCATGTCGGTGGGGCGGATGACTCATGGCAAGTATCTTTACTATACGGATTCCCCGCATTTCTGGACAAGGGTCTTGATTGTGCTGGCGACGCTCATTGCCGTCGGCCTGCCGGTACGCATATGGAACAACACCCGGATTGAGCGCAAGCTGGTTGAACAGGAAAAGGCCCTTATGCAGGCTCGCATGGATGCGCTCATCAGCCAAATCAATCCCCACTTCCTGTTTAATACGCTCAATACCGTTTCGTCTCTGATACGTTTTGACCCGGACACGGCGCGGACCGTACTTTTGAAGTTGGCGAACATCCTTCGCCGCCGGCTGAAGAGCCCAATCCATTTTGTACCTTTGAAACAGGAACTGGAATTCATCGACGACTATTTGGATATTGAGGTGGTGCGATTCGGTCGGGATAAGCTTCAAATCCGCAAAGAGATCGAAGCTGAAACGTGGGACGTCATGGTTCCCAGCATGATCCTCCAACCCCTGCTGGAGAATGCGATCCGGCATGGAATCGGGCCCAAGATTGAGGGAGGCACGATAACGCTTCGTGCTACTCGAAGCGAAGGACACTTGGTCATCGAGGTCATCGACGACGGAGTGGGGATTCCGGAGCAACGCCGTCACGGCATCCTCGAATCTGGCATTGGCATGAGCAACGTCCACGAAAGGTTGAAGGTCCTCTACGGCCAGGATTTTTTCATGAAGATCGAGAGCCAGGCCGGGAAGGGGACCGTAATTCGCATTGAGATTCCAGAACTGGTCACAGCCAGGCAGCCTGTTTCCGTCGAGACGGCGCAGGTCTCGCCCTAGGCATAAAAATCTGAGATTCTCAGGGTTGCGCGACAAGTCAAGAGTCGAGGGTCGAAGGTCGAAGGTCAAAAGTTGACCAGCAACTAACTACCACCTGCTGTTTCTAGACCTGAATAAGCGAGGATTCTGCAATGGCGAACGATGGATCAGAAGAGGTCAAGGCGCCCCCGAAGTCGATGAGCATGATCGAGCCGCGCTTTCGCAACATTTATCTGGCGTTTTACAAGGAAAGCTACTTTACTCCCACCGCGCTTGACCTGAAGACGAAAGAACTGATTGCCATTGGATGTTCCTTGGTGGCCAAGTGCGAAGGTTGTTTGGAAGGGCACATCAAGAAGGCGCTGGAAGTCGGGGCGACGAAACAAGAAATTAGTGACGCGATTGTGATGGCGGTCGGCATAGCAGCAGCGGGCGTTGTGGATATGTCCGATAAAGCTGCCATCAAACTTGACCTCCACCACTTTGAATTGTAAGTGGTGAATAGTGAATTCTGAATTCACGACTCACCATTCACCATTATTCTCGGGGCGCGCTTGGACTCACTTGTAATCGCCGACTTATTCGTTCTGTTGTTCCTCGGGTTGGCGGACAATCAGATGATAGCCGCTCTGCTCCCCTCGCTGCTGGGCTCGCTGCACGTCAGTGTCGGAGTGGCCGGCCTGCTGGTTGCGGTTTACGCCCTCGCGGCAGCCTTGGCTTCTTTTATCTCCGGGTTTCTTTCGGACCACTATGGTCGCAGGCGGTTCCTGCTCTTTGGTGTTCTCCTGTTCGCGGTGTCCTCCTGGACGGCTTCCCGCGCCGGAACTTTCCATGGGCTTGTACTGGCTCGAGCCCTGACGGGCTTCGCGGCGGGGACGCTTTCCACATGTTCCATCACCTACGCCGCAGATTGGTTTGAGTACAGCGTACGGGGTAGGGCACTGGGATTAATCTCGTCCGCTTATTTTGCTGCGCCGATTCTCGGCGTGCCACTGGCAGCGCAAATAGCCGACCGCTACGGCTGGCGCCGGGCCTTCCTGTCGGTCGCAATTTTGGCTTTAGCCATAGCGGCCCTCTCCCTCAGCCTGCCGAAAGACAGGTTAAATCCTGAGCCCTCTTCCGGCAAGTTGAGGGTGGCAGGCCGATCGTTTCGTTCATTCCTTGTTCGGCGTGATACGGCAGCTGCCTTGGGCATTGCTTTCCTGGTGTCCGGTGGGCTGGTCGGATTCCTCACTTACGTTGGCCAATGGCTGAACGGCCAATTCGCAATTTCCACTCGAACCATAGGGTGGGTTTTTATGCTAGGCGGCTTGGTGGCCATCGGAAGTGCTCCGTTAGGCGGCATCATTTCTGACCGCATCGGGAAGCGCTCGGTGGCGATTGCCAGTAACATTATTCTTGCGTTGGCGGTGGCGTTAATCCCGTTCCTTTCCTGGGGGCCTTGGCTGCTGGTGGTTTTTTCCGTGGCCAGTTTGGGGGCCGCTTTTCGGCAGGGTCCTCTGACGGCGCTTATCAGCGAACTCGTTCCCTCGACCCAACGCGGCGCCTTTATTGCCCTCAGGAACATATTTTCCCAGACTGGCATCGGCATGGCCGCCTTCCTAGGCGGATTGCTCTACGAACGGCACGGCTACGGGGCGGTGACAACACTCTGCGCGGTCATGACAGCACTGGTTGTTCTCCTGTTGATTACGCACATTGTGGAACCTCAGCCGGTTCAGGAGCGGGTGTAGGGGAGAAGTCAGGAGTCAGAATGAGAACAAAGCTCTCACGTTGGCATTGTCATGCATTGTTCTCTTCTGGCTTCGGACTTCCGTCTTCTAGTTTCCAGTTTCTAATTTCCAGTTTCTAGTTTCTGCTTACTGCCTGCTCGCTGACTTCGCCCCCTGGAGGGTCGCTTGGTTTCGAAACGAAGGGTCTGGCAAATCATCCGAAACGTGACATTGATACTGGCTGCGCTGGCCGCCGGTTTCTTCTTTCTCTTCGTTCCCTGGTTCATCGTAAACATTGGCACCACGGGGCGCTATCACTACCCGGACCCAAACGATGGGAAGACACCGATATCGTACCGCATGAATTTCAAATGGGTCGAGTTCCCCTCGAGTGATGGCGTGCTGCTCAAGGGCTGGTATGTTCCTGCCACGAGCGGGGCGCGCGGCACCATTGTTTACTCCCACGGGCTGAACCGCACGCGCATCGAGATGTTGCCGATGGCGGCCTTCGGCCACCAACTTGGCTTCGATGGCTTGCTGTTTGACCTCAGGCATCAGGGAGCGAGCGGAGGCGCGCTGACGACCTTGGGGTACCAAGAGCGTTTGGATGTGATAGCCGGCGTTCGCTATGCGCTCTATCAACAAGGTGCGCCGCGCCCCGTGATCTTGTGGGGCGTTTCGATGGGTGCGGCGGCCGCTCTGATGGCAGCGGCGGAGTCGCCGGAAGTTGCAGCCGTAATCTCCGACAGTTCGTTCCTCTCCTTGCAGGCAACTGTCGAACACCACTGGAAGCTATTCTTTCATCTTCCTAGCTTTCCCTTCGCCAATGAAATTGTCCATGGGATTGCCTGGCGCGGAGGTTTTCGCCCTTCCGACTTTGACCTCGTCAACGCAGTGATCCGCATCGGTAATCGCCCCATTCTCTTCGTTGCTCTCCAGGATGACCGCAGGATGCCTCCTTCCATTGCTCGAGACCTTTATTCCCACGCTGCCAGCCCGCACAAAGCATTGATCGTGGTGCCCGGCCACCGCCACGGCGAAGGTTTTAATCAGGCGAGGGAACCATATGAGATGGCAGTCAGGCAATTCCTGTCCGGCTTGGCCACGCCCCAACCCTAGCCTGCCTGGCCTAAACGCGCGAGGAGCTTTTCAAATTGCTCGAGCGTCAACTGTTCCGCCCGAATGGTTGGAGGTAGTTTGAGAGCTGCCAGCTCAGCTTCCACGCGCTGGCGCGGGTAAACCGGCGCGAGGTTGTTCAGGAGGTTCTTCCTCTTGTGCGCGAAGCACAACTTCACGAAATCCAGCAGCGCTTTCCGATGCTCGGCCGGGAGCTGCACTCCTTCAGGTTTCATCTGAAAGGTGACCAGGGCAGAATCGACTTTGGGCGGAGGCGAAAATGCCCCGCGGGGGATGCCGAACTCAATGTGCGGGTTCGTGCCGAGCTGCGTCAGGACCGTCAAGTATCCATAATGGCGCGACCCGGGCAGGGCGCTGAGCCGGTCGGCGACCTCGCGCTGCACAACGAGTCCCATGCCGCAGATCCAGCCCGCATAATCCAAGAGATGATGAAGGATGGGCGAAGTGATGTAATAAGGCAGATTCCCGAAAACAAAACACTGCTCCCGTTGGTAGCGGCGGCACAGGCTGGCGAGGTCGCTCAGGAGAATATCGGCTTCAAGAACTTCAATTCGCGGCTTGTTCGAGAACTTCTGTTGAAGCATCCGTGCCAGCTCACCGTCGACTTCGACGGCGACGACTTGCTGGGCTCGCGCCGCCAGAAGCTCGGTCATCGCCCCACTCCCTGGGCCGATCTCGCAGACCAGATCATTCGGCTGTATTGCCAGCCTCTCGACAATTCGGCGCTGAAACCGCCGGTCGCGGAGGAAATGCTGGCCAAGCTTGGGACGAGTAGGGCGGGGCACGGAAAGAGATTGTACCTCAATGCAAGGACGCAGTGTCTGTTTATGACCGCGTGAAATCAGCAGATTCGGAAACGGCAATTCGTGCGTCTTGCATTTTGTCACTTATAAGCTCTATACTAATGTTGGCGAACGCACCTAGTGGGCGAAAGCCCACTTTTTTGTTAGTCGCGAATCTTGTCGGGGTTTCCCCCCCTCGGATTCGCAGGGGGAGAGGAGTGCAAGGCCCACGGCGATGCTAGAGACTGACCTGGAGAAGATCACGGAGATGGCCCAGCGAGTCGCGGCCTCTGAAGGGTTGACACTGGTTGATATCGAGCTCAAGGGGGGCGGCGGAAGCCGGCTTCTGCGAGTGTACATCGACAAGCCGGAAGGAATTTCCCATGCCGATTGTCAACTCGTGAGCGAACAATTGAGCGCCATGCTGGACGTGGAAGACCCTTTTCCGGGCAGCTACACATTGGAGGTATCGTCTCCGGGTCTTGACCGAAAGTTGGTTAAGGCCAGCGACTTTACGCACTTTGCGGGGCGGAAGGCTCGGGTGGTAGTGCGCGAGCCAGTGGACGATCAGAAGGTCTTGGAAGGACGCTTGGCGGGCTTTGAAGGGGGTCGTGTTCGGCTGGACTTGGGAGAGGCTGGCCTCAAGGAACTCGAACTCTCCAACATTCAAAAGGCTCGGCTCGTGGTGGAAATCTGAAGGGGAACTAGGGAGTGGAGGGTAGGGACCAGGGAAGTCGCCCAGGAGGGGCAATCCTTGGCAGCCTGTCCCCAGCCCCAGGTTCCAAGCAGGTGGGAGGACACCGGTGACGACAAGTCTCTTGTTCCAAACCATTGACCAGTTGAGCCGCGAGAAAGGTATTGACTCGCAGATTATCGTTGCGGCTGTCGAGGATGCCGTCCTGGTGGCAACGCGAAAGTACTACAAGTCTTCCGAGGAACTCCAATCGCATTTCAACAAGACAACAGGGCAGGTTGAGGTCCACGCCGTCAAGAAGGTCGTGGAGCAGGTCCAGGATCCTGACCATGAGATTAGTCTGGAACAGGCGCTGAAGATAGATCCCCTGGCGGTGGTGGATGGCGAGGTACGAATTCCCAAAGCCACGGATGTGCTGGGGAGGATTGCGGCGCAGGCTGCGAAACAGGTGATTTTTCAGAAAGTCCGGGAAGCGGAGCGCGACACGGTGTACGCGGAGTACAACCAGCGCGTGGGCGAACTGGTCAATTGCACCGTGAAGCGGGTGGAGGGGCCGGACGTCATCGTTGACCTGGGCCGGACGGAGGCCCGCATGCCGCGCAAAGAGCAATCGCGCCTGGAAACCTACCAGATTGGCGATCGCATTCGGGCGGTGATCACGCAAGTGGACCGCGCCGCGCGCGGGCCGCAGGTGGTGGTTTCGCGCGCCGACGCGATGCTGGTACAGAAGCTTTTCGAGATGGAAGTTCCCGAAATCTACGACGGCACAGTGGTGATCAAGGCCATCGCGCGGGAGGCGGGTGACAGGACCAAAGTCGCTGTCTATTCCAAGGACCCGGACGTGGATTGCGTGGGCGCATGTGTCGGCATGAAGGGGATGCGCGTACAGTCCATCATCCGTGAGCTTCGCGGGGAGAAAATCGACATCATCGAATACAACGAGGATCCGCTGGTTTTTGCGGCGAACGCGCTCAGCCCCGCCAAGATCAACCATGTCTCGATTCTGGAATTGGATCAGAAGCATCTGGAAGTAATCGTGGATGACACGCAGTTGTCCCTGGCGATCGGGAAAAAGGGGCAGAACGTGCGGCTGGCGGCAAAGCTCCTTGGCTGGCATATCGATATTAAGAGCGAAGAGGAAAAACGCCAGGAAATCGAATCCCAGATGGCTGCTATGGCCTTGCGCGGCGCCTCCATTTCGGAGCTTCACGGTCTCGGCGATAAGACTTTGCAGAGGTTGCGAGAGAAGGGAATTGAGACGGTAGAGCAACTGGCCCAGATGACTCCTGATGACCTGACGCAAATCCCGGGCATCGGGGAAAAGACAGTGGAAAAGATTCGGCGCGTGGTGACGGATTACTTCGAGCAGGACCGTGAATCCTCCCCCGCCTTGGCGTCCGCCGCAGAGGCGGAAGTCGTAAAGGCTGATGAACCACTCGGTGAGCATCCCGCCACCCTTGATGAGGCGACGGGAGAGGAATCAAACGCCGAAGGCGCCGCCGAGGTTTCTGTCCAGGCGGGAGACGCCGAGCCGGCGGCTGAGCGGGCTGAATCCAGCGATGAAGAGGCATCCGCCAGAGGGGAAGGAGGAAAGGAGGAATGAGATAAGACTGTCAGGGTGCTTAGTGCGTCAACCCGCAGATTTCAGCCTGCCCGTCAACTGACGGGTGGGAAGCAAGGGAGAGTAATTAAGAAGACAGAATGGGCAACATACGAATCAACGTTTTGGCGCGTGAACTGGAGGTCAAGAGTTACCTCATCCTGGAGTACCTTACCGTACTAGGGGTTGAGAAGAAGTCTCATTCCAGTGCGCTTGACGACGAGCTTGCCGACAAGGTTCGGGAACATTTCCGCGCCTTGGGTGAAGTGGGAGAAGCCGCTGAGGAAGCTCCTGCTCCGCCCCCGCCCGCTCCTGTCGCGAGCAAAGAACCTCCTGCGGCGGTCGCGGAAGCAAGGAAGCTCCCCGACATTATCAAGGCTGAGTTGCAACATCCTCTGACGCGGTCCATTGAAGAGATTAAGAACGCGGCGCGGAGGGCGATGGCGCCGCCACCTCCAAGAGTGGTTCACGTTCCCGAGACGCTGGCGCAGCCGGGGTCGGCAGTGCCGAAGCCACCGCCGTCGGTGTTAAGGCCCGTGCCTCCTTTCCCTCTTACTGTCCCGGTTGGCGGTCCAGTTCCAGCCATAGGGGGGCAGGTCGCGCCAGCTCCGCCCCAGGAGCCTTCTGTACGGCCGGTGGTCAGTTCCCCACCTTCTCCAGCGGCGGGACCGGCGGTGAAGGTTGGAGCGGGAATCTCTGGCGCGCCTATGGCGCGTGCGGGCGCGGTGACGGAAGCCCCACTGTCGCCGCCCAAGGTTCCGGAAGTTTCGCACTTGGTAGCTAGTGCCATTGCGCATGGCAAGCCAACGCGAGCCGCGCGAGTGGTGCGCCGCGACCCCTCAGCCAGCCAGCCGATCTACCCACACGTCGTGAAACCTAAAGTTGCGCCTGTGCGCCCTGTGGTTCCCAGGAGGCCCGGCGAACCACGGCCAATGCATCCCACTTCAGCTCGGCCGATGGCAAGCCCGGCGGCCGGCGCGGTCGCCACGGGTGGCGTTCCATCGGCCCGGCCTCCTCTGGCGCGACCGGTGGCGCCCCCCCAACGTTTTCCGGGTGCGCCCTCACCGCTTCCACCCAGGCCGGTTCCGCCGGAAGAAGTTCCAACCACGCGCAAGATCACGATTACCGAGGGCATAGCCATCAAAGAGCTTTCCGAGAAGCTCGGAGTACGCGCCAAGGACGTGATCAAGCGCCTTTTGGACAAGGGTATCTTCGCGACGATTAACCAAACTCTCGATGGCCAGACGGCGGCCGAGATTTCACGGGGGTTTGGAGCGGAAGCGAATGTGGTGAGCTACGAAGAGGAAATCCTCCAGGAAGAGGGAGTAACGGATCGGCTGGAAGACCTTCAGCCCCGCGCCCCTGTCGTCACCGTCATGGGGCATGTCGATCACGGCAAGACTTCCCTGCTCGATGCCATCCGTCAAACTAATGTTGCGGCGCACGAAGCCGGCGGAATCACCCAGAGCATCGGCGCCTACCAGGTGGAAGCGCAAGGGCGCAAGTTGACTTTTATCGACACGCCGGGCCACGAGGCTTTCACCATGATGCGTGCACGCGGGGCTCGAGTCACGGACGTGGTGGTGCTGGTGGTCGCCGCCGATGATGGTGTAATGCCCCAGACGCTTGAAGCCATCAACCACGCCCGGGCGGCCAATGTTCCCATCGTGGCGGCCATCAACAAGGTTGACAAACTTGAGGCGCAGCCGGAACGCGTCAAGCGGCAACTGACGGAGCACGGTCTGATGCCGGAAGAGTGGGGCGGGCAAACCGTAACCGTTGAGGTCTCTGCCAAGCAACGGAAGAATCTTGATTTGCTTTTGGAGATGATTCTCCTGGTCGCCGATCTCCAGCAACTGAAGGCCAATCCGAAACGACTTGCCACCGGAACGGTGTTGGAAGCGAAACTGGATCGAGGCCGGGGCCCGGTGGCCACGCTCCTGGTCCAGAACGGGACTTTGCGAGTCGGCGATTCCTTCATTATCGGCGCGATTTACGGCAAAGTGCGCGCCATGTTCGATTACCTAGGACGGCCGGTGATTGAAGCTCGACCTTCCACCCCGGTGGAGGTGCTGGGCCTGGAGGATGTCCCACAGGCCGGCGACAGGTTGCAGGTGATTGACGATACTCTCAAGGCTCGGCAGATCGCCCTTCATCGCCAAGCCAAACAGCGTGAAGCCGCGCTGGCCAAGAGCGCCCGCCTGACACTCGAGCAGTTGCACGAGCAACTGGCAGCCGGCGACGTGAAAGAATTACCGCTGATCATCAAGGCGGATGTGCAAGGGGCGGTGGAGGTCCTGGCGGACACGCTGAACAGGTTGAGCACGGATAAAGTCAAAGTAAAGGTTATCCATGCAGGCGTCGGCGCCATCACCGAGACGGACGTGTTGCTGGCCTCGGCTTCCAATGCGGTGGTCATCGGTTTCAGTGTCCGGCCGGAGCGGAAGGCGACTGAGCTCGCCCAACTTGAAGGCGTGGATATCCGCCTGCACACCATCATTTACAACGTCACCGACGAAATCAAGAAAGCTATGACGGGCCTCCTTGCGGTAGTTTTCAAGGAGACGACATTGGGCCGCGCGGAAGTGCGGGAAATTTTCCGGATCTCGAACGTTGGGACGGTGGCGGGTTGTTACCTCCAGGACGGTAAGATCACTCGGGAGGCGCCGATCCGCCTGCTCCGTGATAGCGTGGTAGTTTTCCAGGGCCGTGTAAGGTCCCTGCGGCGATTTAAGGAGGATGTGGCCGAGGTAAGGTCCGGGATGGAATGTGGGATCGCGCTGGAGAACTTTAGCGACGTCAAGATCGGCGACGTGATCGAGGCATTCGTGAAGGAAAGGGTTCCCGAACCCGCAATGGCCTGACGACCCATAGTGCTAAGGAGTTGTCACGGAATAACTGTTCCATCCCGCCCCTCAGCCGACAGGCTGAGAGGGTCAAGCAGTAGACTTTGCAGCAGTTGTTTTGCGACAGACCCTCAGGGGTGAATGCGATGCCCGTTGGTTTACTGACCCTGGAGATCCAGCTCCCTTACGCCCACTCCCTCAAGGAAAAGCGAGCCGTGTTGCGAAAGATGCGTGATAGGCTCCGGTCGCGTTTCAACGTGGCCGTTGCCGAGTTGAACCACGAGGACGTTTGGCAGCGCGCCACATTGGGTGTGGCATCAATCTCTGATAGCCAGCCGCTGCTGGAATCCGTCTTCCTCCAGGTATTGGCCGAGTCTGAAAAAATCCTGGGTGAGGACGTGGCGAATCATTTCGTGGAATTCTTCTGACAGTCGAGAAGTTGAGAGTAGAGAAGTCGAGAAGTCGAACACTTTCTACCTTTGACTCTCGGCCTCTAGACTGTTGCGAGTGCCCTCCAGGCCGGGAGTTCAAAGTGCCCGGCTCCTCGACTCCTCGACTCTCGACTTCTCGACTGGTAGTTCAATGACGGTTCCCGGACGTCGGGCAGAGCGATTGGCAGACCGGATTCGCGCCGAGGTGGCGGAGATGGTCTCGGCGGAGTTGAAAGATCCGCGCATCGGGTTCGCGACGGTCACGGGCGTGGAGTTGAGCGGAGACCTCCACCACGCGCTCGTGTCCATCTCGGTGCTTGGAAGCGCCGACGCCCAGCAGAAATCCCTGGAAGGACTGACTTCCGCTTCAGGCTATGTACGCCACGAACTCGCCCACCGGCTGAGATTGCGGCGGGTCCCCGAACTGACCTTTGTGCTCGACCCTGCGGCAGAGGAAAACGAAAGGCTGGAGAGGCTACTACAAAAATTGAAAGGCAAGCATTAGCCGGAATCGTCCGTTGTCAAAGGCCGAAATTCGAAACTCGAAACTCGCCACGGTTTTCGAATTTCGAGCTTCGGGTTTCGTTCTTCGTCTTAACTGATAACTGACGACTGAGAACTGACAACTGACCACGGACAACTGACGACGGACGTCCTTGCGGATACAGTCCCCGCAACTAACCTATGATTGATGCCCATGCTGAAATCTCCGGGGTTCTCATTATTGACAAGCCGGCAGGGCTCACCTCGCACGATATTGTAGCGCGGGTGCGCCGGATTCTGGGCATACGCCAGGTTGGACACTTCGGCACGCTGGACCCCTTCGCCACCGGCGTACTTCCAGTTTCGGTGGGAAAGGCGACACGCTTTGCACAATTCTATCTGAAGTCGCGGAAGGCCTACGAAGGGACCATCCGGTTCGGGTTTTCTACCGACACCTACGACTCCACTGGCCAGCCGACCTCGGAAAGCTTGCCCGTGGCGCTTGAGGGGGAAATTCTGGAAAAAATTTTCCGGGAATTTACCGGCCGTTTAATGCAGACGCCACCGTCTTTTTCTGCCAAACACGTGGGAGGCGTGCGCGCTTACGAACTGGCGCGCCGGCAGAAGCCCGTTTCGCTGGCGCCGGTTGAAGTGGAAATCTACGCGCTCGAGCTGCTGGGAATTGAGAAGCAGGATGTCCGGTTCGCGGTGGAGTGCTCCGGCGGAACGTACGTCCGGTCATTGGCACACGATTTGGGCCAGAAGGTTCGCTGTGGAGCGTACCTGGCAGATTTGCGGCGTACGGGCGTGGCGGAGTTCAAAGTGAGCCAAGCCGTCACGCTGGAACGGCTCGCAGAAATGGTCGAGGAAAAGAGGATAGATAACTGTCTTGTGCCGCTCGAAGCCCTCCTGCCGGAATTTCCGGAACTTGTGGTTCGCGGACGCCAGGAAGTGGGCGTGCGGCACGGACACGCCTTCGAATTGGCGCAATCCACGCGCGCCGGCCGAGGCGCCAATGCCGGTCGCTCGCCGATTGCTGCTCTATTGAAAATCCTGAATCCCGAGCGGCGGCTCATCGCCATCGCCCGTCACGTGGAGGGTAGCGTCTACCATCCCGACCTTGTTTTGGTCTAACGGCAGGAGTCAGAGGGCAGTAGGCAGAAGGCAGTGGGCAGTAGCCAACTACGTACTACCTACCGACCATAACTTGATGATCGCTTCCGCCGCATCATAGGCTGCGCGAGGCCGGGCCAGCGAGCGGGCGCGCGCGCGGAGGCTTTGCAGTTCTTCTCGCCGAGCCAGTAGTCGTTCGATGGTAGGCGCGAGTTCAGCGGGGCTCTTTATCCACACACCGCTTCCCCATTTCTCAATCCATTGGCAGGTGCGCTGTTCGTTCCCTGGCAAGGGATCGATGGCCAGCATGGGCAAGCCACAGGCAAATCCCTCTGTCAAGGTGGCGCCCCCCGGCTTGCTGACCATGAGGTCCGCTGCCACCATCCACTCGTGCATGTTATCCACCCAGCCCAGCACCTTCGCGCGAGGAAAACCCTCACACAGCGCGCGAGCGACCTTCTCCATCCGCGCGTTTCTGCCCGTGATGACAACCACCTGGAGTGTGCGTTCCAGCTTCCTTAGTTCGCTCAGAATCAAACGAGGATTCCCGAAGCCTGCGCCGCCGAAAAGGATCAGGAGTACGGGGCCATCGCTGGCGAGGCCGAGGCGAGCGCGCACGCCTTCTCGTTCAGGCAACCGGGAGAAGATCGGGTCAATGGGCTGTCCCGTGGTCATAATCTTGGAGGACGGCGCGCCGGCGGTGGCGAGCTCGGCCGCCAGATCCTGGTGAGTGCAGAGGTACAGATCCACTTCGGGTTGCACCCAGGCCTGGTTAAAATCCATCAGCTCTAAACCCGCAAGTCGAAACCTAGCCTTGCTGGTGCGCTTGTGCATGCTAGCAATTTCGCACAGGCCGACCTCCGTGGCTACGACGGCGTCGGGATCGAAATCACTTATGAAGCGGAAGAGCGGCTGCGCCCCCCGGCGGTAAAGCCAGTCTGGACCCGTAGATTGAGATTGGTGCTGGAAACTTTCGACCCATCCCCAGAGGCTCGGCCAGTATCGCAACGGAATTTGATAGGAATTGTAGTAAGTCCGGAACCACGCGGCGCAACGGCTCAGAGCGTCCACGACCTCGACGGCGATGCTCGGCTGAATTTCCAGGAGTGCGGCGCACAACGCCCGCGACGCCCTTTGATGCGCAGCGCCGTGGCTTAGTGTGAGGATCAGTATTTTCAGTGGAACCTCCACAGCAGTTCGACATTGATGATACAATTTCCTCTCGAATCTGGCGAGGTCTTCGGAATCCCCAGTAGAGCATGGCGATTGAGCGGCATCGTTCTCCACGGAAGTATTAGGGTAAGTAATGGGCGGTATTTGGATAATTTTAATCTGCGCAATATGCCTGGGTGGCCTGCTTGGCCTGTATGTCTACGCCTGGAGCATTCCCACTTTGCAATTGTTCGCTTCGGCTATTTTGCGCGGACCTGCCGACGGTATCCGAATCGCCCTTACCTTCGACGACGGCCCCTGCTCAGGCTATACGGAACAGATTCTCGAGATTCTGCGCAGCCATGAGGTGATAGCCACGTTCTTCGTCTGCGGCCAGAACGTGGAGCGCTGTCCAGAGATTCTGCGGCGCGTTCAGGCAGAGGGCCACACCATCGGGAACCACAGCTATTCCCACCCGTTTCCTTTTTTCCGGAGCCGCGCTTTCTTCGCGCGCGAGATTGACCTCACCCAGGAGGCCATTGAAAAGGTAACGGGAGAACGCCCCAAGTTCTTTCGACCGCCCTTCGGTGCGCGTTGGCTGGGGCTTCACCCCGTGTTGAAGGAGCGGGGGCTACGCTTGGTGAACTGGTCAGACACCGGCTATGATTGGAAGCTCGACACGGAAGGAATCGTGCGCGAAACACTCAAAACTTTGGGCCCGGGATCCATTATCCTGCTCCATGATGGCGGCAGAGCCTATCCCCCGGAAAGAGTGGACCGGTCGGCAACCGTGAAGGCGCTGCCCGCCATCCTTGAGGGGGCCGTGAAGGCCGGTTTCACTTTTGTCAGCTTGGAAGAGTTGTTGGCGACGGAGAATTGACCTGAGGGCGAGATGTGCCTCTCTTTGATGCTGGCGTATCAGAACTTGGCTTGGAGGGTCACTTGCGCTTTGCCTTAGCCTCAATATAGGTGGAAAAGGAATCGGGTTTGCCTGGAGGCGCAATCTCGAACTTGAGGGTCAGGGTATCGCTGCCGGTCTTAACGTAGGTTAAACGGTATCTCGGGCTGGAAGGCAACACCTCGCTGACAAACTCGATCGTTTTCTGGTCGGAGGAGGCCGTAACCAAATAGCGGATTACGTGCCCTTCGCTATCGAAGTAAAGCGCTCTGGGTGCCGCGCCATCAGATTCTCTATATACCACCATCAGATCGTCATGCCTGAAAGCAGGACGGTCTTTAGTGGGCGGATAAGCCGCGTAGCTCTTTCGCACCAGAATGCGGTTCTGAAGATCAGGGTGAAATGAGAATTCGCCTGTTCCTTGGCCAGGTTGCCCTCCGCCTTCGCCAACCCAGTCGCCTAAGAGGTACTCGAAGGGAGCCCACCCGTTTGTCGTTTCTTGGGCGCTGCTCGCGATGCTTCCAGGCAATAGCCCGGCTACTGTAATTAGAAGCAAAACGCGAACTGTTCGATTCATTCTTGCACCTCCAGATATCGAAAGCTTATCATAATTCGGGAATACCCAATTGGAAATCCTGATTGATGCAGATTTTCCAGAATGGCGCGTATGACTCCTCGCACAAGATTGCTGGCGATCTTAAACGGCCAGAAGCCTGACAGGGTGCCGTGGTTTGGGGATTTGGATTATTGGGCGACAGCGCTGATCGGGCGTGGCGAGAAGCCGAAAGACTTCAAGCCAAACGACGCCTACATCGAATGGCATCGGGACCTGGGCGTAGGGTTCTATTTGCAGGGCTATTTCCCTTTCAAAACGATCATCGAGAATTGCGAGGTCAAAGAATGGAACGAGGGGAACCTGCGGCGCCGCCGGATCGAGACGCCCCATGGAAGCTTGCAGGAGACCTGGACATGGCTGCCGGAGTCATTTGCCGAAGCGCCGACGGAGCATCTGGTCAAATCGGCGGCGGATTTGCCCGCTTATCGACATGTTCATGAGAATACCCGCTACGAGCCGGATTACGCCTTTGCGGAGGCACGCTCCCGCCAGGTAGACGAAATGGGCGTGGTGCTGTGCTATCTGCCCAAGAGTCCGATGATGCAGATGATCGCGCTGGATGCCGGCGTCACCGCAGTTTCCGAAATTTACGCCGAGGCGCCGGAGGAATTCTCAGAGACGATCGAGGCGGTCCGGCGTTCGCACGATGCCGCGGCGCGCATCGCTGTGGACAGCCCGGCCGAAGTCCTGATGATTCCGGAGAACCTGTCCTCCGAATGCGTGGGGAAGACTTTCTATGAAATGTTCATGCGCGATTACGAACAGACGTGGGCGGCGCGCATCCGGGAGGCGGGCAAATTCTCCTGCATTCATCTGGACGGAACGATGAAGGGCTTGTTGCGCGAAACTTGTTCGAGGGGCCTGACGTTCATTGAGGCGTTGACGCCCGCGCCGGTGGGCGATCTGGACATCGAGAAATGGGCGGAGTGGAGCGGCAACTCCCATACGGTCCTCTGGGGCGGAATACCGGGGGTCTATTTCACGCGGCTGGTAAGCGAAGAGGAGTTTGACTGCCATATCAAGCGCGTGTTGGGTGTGATGCGGTCAGCGCCTCGCTACGTCTTGGGCGTGGCGGACCAGGTTCCTCCCGATGGTCTGGAGCGGCGGGTCCGGCGTGTGCGTGAACTGGTGGAGCAATACGGCGTGTTTGAATAGCCATCGTTTGCAGGTGCTGACTATGAATGAAAATGTCTGGATAGGAATAGACGTGGGTGGAACTAAGACAGCAATCGTTATATCTGTGGACCCGCCGACAGTTCTGGGCCGAACGGCATTTGCCACTCTTCCGGCTAGAGGCGCGGATCGGGCTCTTAAGCTGGCCAAGGAAGGGATTCGCGCCCTGCTTGCTCAGCAAGGACTCGAGATATCCGCCATCAAGCGGATTGGAGTGAGTTGCGGCGGCCCACTGGATCGAATCCAGGGCGTTATCCAATCGCCCCCCAACCTTCCAAGCTGGGATAACGTTCCAATCAAGGCAATTATGGAGGAAGAATTTGGCGCCGAGTGCCAGGTGGAGAATGACGCCAACGCAGGAGCTGTGGCGGAGCACCGCTTTGGCGCCGGCCAGGGAACACGAAATATGGTCTTCCTGACCATGGGGACGGGCCTCGGTGCGGGGATCATCACGGATGGCCACCTTTACCACGGCACTAACGACTTGGCGGGGGAGGTCGGTCACATTCGGCTGACGCGTGCCGGCCCGGTCGGACATAACAAAGCGGGCTCCGCAGAAGGATGGGCGAGCGGCGGAGGCATGGCCCAGTTGGCGACCCAGGTGGTTGCCAGGGCCGCAAAGAACAAGCAAAAAACCACGCTCACTAAACTTCTTCGGGCCGGCAAGGAGCTCACAGCGCGGGACGTGGGCTTGGCCGCGCAGAAAGGAGACCGCGTAGCCCTCGGGATTCTCCAATCGACAGGCCGGCGGCTGGGTGCGGTACTTGCCATTCTCGTTGACCTGCTGAACCCTGAACGAATCGTGGTCGGAGGCCTGGCCATGCGGTTGGGCGACTTGCTGCTCGAGCCGGCTCGTTCAGTCATGCGACGCGAAGCGCTGGCCCCTGCGGTGGCCAACTGCGAAGTCGTCCCAGCAGCGCTCGACGAACGCATTGGCGACGTGGCGGCCCTTTGTGTCGCCATGGGCTTCTAGAGCGGGTGTCAGGTTTCAGGTCTCAGGTGTCAGGGGAATAGTGAATGGTGAATGGAGAATTGGGGATGCAGAACTTGATTTGGGCGCCGAGCCGAGGGCCTCTGACCGCTGCACTTCTTCAATTCGCAATTCAGAATTGCGCTAGCCCCCAGCCCCTTTTTCGACGGACTACGGACAACGGGCAACTGACTTCTTTGCAGAGGGAATACATATGAGCCATGACATCGCTCTCCTGGTTGCTACTTCGATTCAGGAGAGTCTGAAAGTGAAACAAGCCCTGCTCGACGACAAAGACATCCTGAGCCTTATAGCCACTGTGTCAAAGCAATTCGTGTCGGCCTTGAGCCAGGGGCACAAAATCCTCCTCTTCGGTAACGGCGGTAGCGCCGCCGACGCTCAGCACATTGCCGCGGAATTTGTGGGCAGATTCCAAATGGAGCGAACTCCTCTCCCCGCTCTCGCACTGACCACCAACACCTCGGCACTCACCGGGATCGGCAACGATTACGGTTATGAGAATGTGTTTGCCCGGCAGGTAGAGGCCCTGGGAGGAGAAGGAGACGTCGCGGTCGGCATTTCAACAAGCGGAACGTCTCCCAATGTGTTGAAGGCGCTGGCCACGGCGAAGGCCAAGGGCTTAGTCACAGTTGCCCTTACAGGAAGGGACGGAAAAAGGCTGAAGGAAGTGGCACGTTACTGCATTTGCGTGCCGGCAGATTCAACTCCCCGCATCCAGGAAGCACACATCCTCATCGGGCACATTCTCTCCCAGATCGCTGAAATGGAGCTTTTCGATAAGTGAGGGCCGGGGCTCTTTCGGGGAATAGGGTCACAAGAAGGCGGGATTCGCCCAAGTCAGGTAATCCCTCAGTTTCGGTCACGGCGTAAGGTGACCGTGGTGGTGTAATGGTGGCCATCGAGCCTGTCGATCGCCCCGCTCTTGCACCCGTTGGGGTGGGGATCAACGGATTGCCCACGATCGCCAAGTGTTCCGCCTCCTTCCTGCCTAGCGCCCACCGGCCATAAGTTGGCACCTATTAAGTACCTTTATTTTCAACAAAATTCCCGCATAAATCGGTTAAGTGCCTGTGTTTTCATGGAGATTCCAGCTTCGCCCTCGAGTTTTCCACAGCGACCCTTTGTTTTCATAGAGATTCCAGCTTCGTTCGTTCAATTTTGAAGAATTCTTTTTTGCTTCCCCCTCCGACGCAAGGCTGTTTGTCCATTGCGCGGTGAGCCAGTTCGTGAGCTTTTCGTCCCGCGCAGGGCATTCTCAGGAGTGGGTTGGGGCGGGCCGTAGCATTGCCGCATCGTGTTCCCCGCAGGGCGTGACCTGCGGCCCAGCATCAATGTAGCATTCTAGCCTATTTTGCGGCCCCTGTCAAGTGAAAAATTTGCTCGCGTAATGCCTCGGTCGCAGGCGCGCCTGTCGATGTAGGGGCGCCCCTCGTGGGCGCCCTGGAATGGCCAGGCATCCGTCAGCTGACGGACCTGCCCCTACGCGGGCGCATTCATTGGTTTGAATGTGTGCGCCGATTGATGCGTCGGCTGACGGACTGCGGCGTGGATATGGGCGAGGCCTTTGGACGGGCCAGGGGACGCCGGAGGTACAGGTAGAATCTCCGCTTCCTAACTAATTGAGGCAACGACGCTTACAATGGTGGAGGCGGGGGGAGTCGAACCCCCGTCCGAAGAGCCGAACGGTCAGGAGACTACATGCTTATCTCGTTCGCTTACCGCGTTCGCCAGCGGCCCTAAGGAACGGGCAATAACGGACCGCCGGCTAGCCTCAATTCCGCCGAAGCGGATCTCGCCCAAAATTCCGAAGCGGTGAACTTTGAGCTATCCCGCCAATCGACGCCTCTTTCCCTCATGCGGGCCTGAAGGAGGAGACGGCTACCTAATTAATTAGGCAGCGTAGGCATACTGCGTGTTGGCAGTTGTCTTTGTCCCACGCCGATCTCGGGTGGTGTGGACCCCCGGCATGCCTCCTAAGCGCAAGGACTCCCGTCGAAACCGTGACGCCCCCGCTCTTCTACTCCAGATTACGCTGCGCAGAAGCTCATGTCAAATGAGCGAGCTAGGCAGAAGGCAGAAGACAGAAAGCAGAAGGCAGAACGCAGAAGGCTAAAGGCGTAAGGGTAAAGGATAAAGGCAAAAGGCAAGAGGCAAAAGGCAAAAGGCAAAAAGTTCACTAGGGAGACTGGGAACCGAGAACTGAGAACTGAGAGCTGAAAGCTGATAGCTGACAGCTAATACAAGCTTCTTGACTCAGCGTCTGGCCAAGCCTATGATTTGTGCCAACATCGAGGATGCGCCATCATGGTAGGCGAGACGGTCGCGCATTACCGTATCATCGAGAAGCTGGGCGCCGGTGGCATGGGCGTGGTGTACAAAGCGGAGGACACCAAGCTGCGGCGCTTTGTGGCACTTAAAGTCCTGCCCGAAGTGCTGGCCAAAGATCGCCAGGCTCTGGAACGTTTCCAGCGCGAAGCGCAGGCCGCTTCCGCCCTGGACCATCCCAACATCTGCACCATTTACGAGATGGGCGAGCACGAAGGCCAGCCCTTCATTGCCATGCAGTTTCTCGAGGGGGAGACGCTCCGGCACGTCATCGAAGGCAGGCCGCTGAAGCTGGACCAGCTTCTGGACCTGGCGATTCAAATCACGGATGGCCTGGACGCCGCGCACTCCAAGGGGATCATCCACCGAGACATCAAGCCAGCGAATATTTTTGTCACGAGCCGAGGCCAGGCGAAGATTTTGGATTTCGGCTTGGCCAAACTAACTGTACGGGCGGGGCCTGCCCCGCCCGGGGCACCCCAAGGGGCGCCCCTACAGGATACGCCGACGGTTTCGTTTGATCGCGAGCACCTGACCAGTCCGGGGATGGCCGTGGGCACGGTGGCGTATATGTCGCCCGAGCAGGCGCGCGGCGAAGAACTCGACACGCGCACAGACCTGTTCAGCTTTGGCGCGGTGCTTTACGAGATGGCGACTGGGCGGCAGGCTTTCAGCGGCGCGACCACGGCTGTCCTTCATGACGCGATCCTGAATCGCGCGCCCACGCCGTTGATGGCACTGAACCCAAGCCAACCGCCCAAGCTGGAAGAAATCATCAATAAGGCGCTCGAGAAGGACCGCGACCTGCGTTGCCAGACCGCCGCCGAGCTGCGCGCCGATCTGAAGCGTCTCAAGCGCGACACGGAATCGGGGCGTAGCGCGGCCGTCTCGGCCGCTGTCGCGGGAGCGTCCCGCTCCCGCGCCGAGCAGGCAAGCCGCGGGCAG
>Ga0326727_10012003_pt1 | contig 19906 bp, 15 predicted proteins | sample MB2enrmetagenome_FD_207643 | JGI IMG/M metagenome (GOLD analysis project Ga0326727, IMG submission 207643) | Lab enriched peat soil microbial communities from McLean, Ithaca, NY, United States - MB29MY | ecosystem: Environmental > Terrestrial > Soil > Wetlands > Peat | place: USA: New York...
TGAGCAGCATACCAGCCGCCCATAGTGCTCCCCGAATCCTTCGCCGGACGGTGAGCCCGGATTCCCGGAACACCTTCCAGTTGATCCCAGAAGTAGTTCATCGCCTTCTGAATCTCCGCGATTCGGGCATCATAGTGCTTGAGCTGCACCCTGCCGACCGCCGAACTCATCTGATGCATGCGGTACTTGTATCCGCCCATGGGAACGGCGATGAACGGTCTGAGGGATTCCGTCACAACCTCACCTCCTCGCTCGTAAAGGCCAAGGCTGATTCCTTTATCGACTATCTCGCGGTCGTTCGTGACAAGCATTCCTGCCTCACCGACGGCAAAGGATTTCCCGCTCATCATGGACATTGCGCCGACATGGCCGATCGATCCGACCTTTCGGCCCTTATAGAGCGCCCCATGAGCGTGGGACACATCCTCGATAACCTTCAGATTATGCTTGTGGGCGATCTCCATGATCGGATCCATATCCGTCGGATGACCCATATAGTGCACAACTAGAATCGCCTTTGTGCGATTTGTGATCCGGTGCTCGATATCCTTGGGATCGATGCACATGCTGTTCGGCTCGACCTCGGCGAAAACCATGGTCGCCCCAAGCGAGAAACAGGGCAGTATGGATGCCCAATAGGTCAAACTCGGTGAGATGATCTCATCTCCAACGCCTACTCCGCATCCGTACATTGCAGCATGAAGGGCCGCAGTGCCGTTGTTGAAACCGAGCGCGTACTTCGTCCCCTGCCAGGCCGCGAATTCCTTCTCGAACTGCACGGTGATGTCGGTACCGGACATTTTCTTATTCCGTAGTACATCAAGCACCGCCGCTTCATCTTCGGCGGTGATGATGGGCCAGTCGAATATGTCGCCAGGGTCTCGTTGAATAGCTTTCGGGCCGCCCTGCATGGCCAGTTGTTCAGTATGTATCATTTATTTCTCCTTTGAAATGCAGCATTCCGCATTGACTACCGTCCATGAAATGCATCCGCGTATACGCTCTTGAAGTAGTTGATGTCCTCCTGAGCATACCATTCGCGATCGCCATCCCTGGGCGCTTCCAGACACATGGGACCCTCGAAATTCGTCTCGATCAGCAATCGCATGAACTCCCTGTGATTTATCTCCCCATCCGATAACCCCGTGGCCAACCGTCCGCCGCCCGGGATCGAGACTGCGTTTTTCAGGTGCACGTAGAAGAGCTTGTCACCAAGCATCTTGATCGAGTCCTTAAGTGTTGGAGCATCCTTGAAGCATGCGATGTTCGCATAGTCGAGGTTTACACCTACCGCCGGATGATCGATCATATTCACGAGCTTCGAGACCGATGATGGAAGGTCGTGAAGATAGCACATGTGAGTCTCGAAGGCAAACTTGAAGCCGTATTGAAGGGCAATCTCACCCAGCGCCTTGAATCCCTCACCAGCCCACTGGTAATGATCTTCAGTCGCAGCCGCCGATCCGTGCTTATCATATTCCGAATAGTCGAGGCTCTTATCTGCATTGAGAAGATTTCCGCTGAACGCGTTGATTACGGTCAGCTTGAATCTCTTGCCCGCGAGGTCGAAAAACTCGACCGCTTCATCAAGCTCTTTCTTCCTCTGATCGGCGTCAGGGTTCATCAGATTGGCGGTAGGATACCCGAACAGCGCAAATTTGAGGCAGCTAGCCTCCATGGCGCGTGCAATGGAGTCCAGGTACTCTTCTGGGGTCTCCGTGAAGCCCTGATAGAACCTGCTCCTTCGGAATTCGACGCCATCGTAACCCCATTTACAGGCCTTGCGGCACAAATCGTCTATTGATTGCCCCTGTTCACAGTAGTTGATATGCATTATCACCGGGTGTTTGTCCATTGTTTTCTCCTTACTTATTCGTTATTCGCCGCTATCACAGCATCTTCCTGCTTGTTTTCTTGATCGGCAGGATCCATGATCGGCGCCTGCTCCGTGCCGATAGCCGTTTCGGGCTCGACTTCATCTTCCAGCCTCTGCCTGATAAATCCATCGTCGGTGGAGTCTCTAGCCGCAGTACTGAGCCTTTGAAACAGTAGCCGCAGGTCCATGCCGGCGCCGATTATCAGCCATGTTGAGGCCGGTATGCTCAGCGCAAAGTACAACCATATCAAGGAATGCCAGAAATTCGGCCACCAGTTCTCACCAAGCCACTGTGGATGTATCAGGCTGATAGCACTGATGATAATGAAGAACGCGAACCATCCGAAGTTCCAGATCAAGACGGCAACCGCAACACATTTGTCGCCGAAACTAAACTCGCTCGTAATACCCACCACCTGCTGCCACCAAGTGACTTTGTGCTCTTCAGGATGGGGCCCCTCGCGATATTGCCCTCGATTGAGCAGCTTGTCCATGTTGATTTCCTTACCGGGCTTGCACGTCAACAGCGACACGACGACATATAAGAATAAACAAACCAGGCAGGCAATAAAGCTAATATAGACGTCATTGATGAAGAAGTCATGACCATGATGATACTTGGGCCATATCCTGCCGATGGCAAAGCCGCCAACTGCGAAGATCATGCCGGTGATCAGAGCCGTGTAGGCAGCCGCGGTAGTACCCTTCTTCCAATACAATCCCAAACAGATTGTAGCCCCGGCGCCTGCAGAATAGAACGTTCCGGTAATGGCAAAGAAGAGCGGTATGTTTTCACCCGGAATGTAGAACAGACTGAATAGAAATGCCCAGATAGCAACCGCCCAAATTGACAATCTGAGCCATTTGATATGTTCGCTCGGTTCGAAAGGTCTGCCCCTGATCGGCAGAACGACGTCCTGAACGAAAATCGTTCCCCAGGAGTGCATATAGGTATCGACACTCGAGAAAGAGAAGAATATGACGACCATGGCCAGCAGCCCTTTGATCCCTGGCGGCAAGAAGAGGGCCATTGCAATCGGCGTGACCATCTCCGCCCTGATCTCCTTGTTGGTTATATGAGCCATGTGGGCGTTGACTATGTGAGCAAGCGAAGCATACTCAGGAAGCCGCATGAGGGCATATCCTCCGAGACCGAGCATGGCGATCATGACCGTATATCCAAGACCCCTCCATCGGCTGGCTACGATTCCCATCTTCTGCTCATGCGCCGTATATGCCGCACAGTTGTAGCCGGACGTTCCCTGCCAGGTTCCCGCAAGGTAGAAAGAACCAAAAATGCCTATAAGGGCGAACCAGAAGTTGTAGAGTGGTATGTCCCTGGTATGAAATGGATTGAGTAGCGAGGCTTCCGGCGACGTCTGGCTCATCGCAAATATCATCCTGTGCCAGTTGATCGTTGCCAGAAGCACTGCAGCGATGAGAATATAGACCATCGACGAAACCATCCCCTGCACGCATTCAGTCACCATGACGGAAATCTGGCCTCCCATGCTAACGAATGTCATTGCCAGGCCCAAATCGCCTGCCATCACAATCGGATAGGTAGGGAGTGTGAACGCCATGCCGGGAATCAGATGAAAATGCTCCGGCAATCCGCAGAAATAGATAATAAAACGAGCGGCAACAGCCGGGAAGATGCCGAAGTTCAGTATTCCGCAAAACCACATCGATATTCCGGTCAGAAGCCTGAATCCCCGGCTATATCGCATTTCCATGAACTGAGCCAGTGTCATTGCCTTAGTTTCACGGAATCGATAATAGACCCATCCGGTCAGCATCAAGATGACACCTATCGGGATTGTCATGAAGCCCCACCATGTAGAGCAGAATCCCGCCACAGCAAGCACCTCGAATGTTGCGACAATCCCGATCGGCCCATTGTCCCCCATACCGCCGGCAATCATAAGCAGATAACGCCCGGCACACCGATTGCCTGCGAGGAAATCAGCCACCCCCTTCATGTACTTGCGCGTGCTGAGACTAACGAGCCTCAGAGCGACAATCGATCCTATTACTATCGCCCAATCCAGATAAGTGAGATTGCCGAACAACTAATCCTCCGCCACCCAATCGACAGGTGAAATCACAATTACAGAGTATAGCATGGAGTTGTGCGAGGTTCTCATCGTTTCTTGGTCATTTGTAGCATGATCTTGTCTATAGCGTCATAATTCCGACTTTATACGGCCTAAAACCTTCGCTTTGCATAAGGTTGATGTCAAGGTTCAGCAGGAATCGACTTCCTGATTACACAGATGTCTCGATCATATTCGCAGCGCATACCATGCTGCTATGGGCGATACTTACCGTTTCTTGCTCCAGCAACCGATTCTTGATCGACCATAGCCCCCGCATGCATACGGCTTCCTATCAATAGATCATTTCATCCAGCGCGGACAGATCGCCGTTGGGGAATAGCTCGGGTAGATCCGCAACCGCCGGTTCGACCAGGTAATCATCCGCATAGAACTCCGGACGCTCGGGATCCACTCGTTTCGCTATCCGAATCGTCGCCTCATCTCCCGTAGCCAGCGTAACCGACCGGCTGTTGATGGACACGGCAACGGTTTGGCTGGTCTGGTTGGATACCATCACATCCGTATCCGTCCGGGCGAACATCGAGATTTCCTGCTTGTCGCCGTCAACTCGCCAGGCTTCCAACTCCACGCCTCTATCCGCCGGCGAAAGAACCACACCGGCTCGCTCATAGACCACGTTCATATCGGTCGCCTGCAGAGTAATGCCGGGGCATTTCTTGCCATCAATCCACAGGAAGACGGTCTGAGGAACGTCGTATTCCTGGTTGAGGAGATAGATCACCCTTGTTCCGGCCTGATCGCCTGGAACCTTGCCCTCATACACGGCATATTGCACGTTGTCGCTTCCGATCAGGCGAACATCGCCCTGCTCTCCTTCAGCGATAACATTGAGAAGATCCTTGAAGAAAGGCTGCCAATTGCGATCCCCAGGAAACGCCCAGGAGTTGATAAGATACGCGAAACCCTTGCCGAGGCTGAACTCGGTGAGCGCCGGTACCCTGGAAAGGCTCTCCCTGGTATCCCAGAAATCCGTGGAAACGCCGGAGATGATCCTGGCGCCGTGAATTTCCGTTTGGGACATATCCAAATGACCGGTGAAGAATGGGTCTGTATTCGTTATCCAAAGCGGCATCCGATAGCCGGGGATCGCCGACTCCTCGAACGTCTTGATTCCGACTATATGCGACAATCCCTTGCCTTTGACGACCACACCGAGGAGATCGCGCCAATCCCCATCCTTATAAAGCTTGAAACCCTTGGCTCGGTCAACCTCCGTGCTAAGGTGCGGGACACCCATGAACAGGCGCCCGCCCTGCTCCACATAGGCTTTCAACTTGGCGTAAATCTCATCGGTCATGGTATTCCATCCGACAAAGACCAGGCATGAGTACTTGTTGAGGTTCTCCTGGGAAGTCTCTATAGGAACTAGATCGTATTGTCCGTATGGCGGATGGCCGGAAAAATCCATATCGCCGACTACCGTCTCGTCATCCCATCCCGGCTTGCGATCAACAACATCCACACACTCCCATCCCCATTCCGCCGGCCCGAATTCCCACTTCGCGCCTGCCTGGCCCCAAACAGCCTTGTTTTGGACTCTCGGGCCGTGATAGGCGTCCAGGTTTCCGAATACGAATCCCAAGTTGACCTTCGGCCCATCCTTTGGCCTGGAATGAATCTGTGAAAACTGGTTGAACTCGCGAAGAGTTCGCCTGCTCTCCGTCATCTCAGAGCTTTCGAACCCGAGATTCCTGCCCATGTGCTCGTAGGTGAGATGGCCGGTTTCAGGGTAGATACCGTCGCAACCCGCCATGAAACTTGCGTACAGACTCATCTTCCAACGCTTCTGCCAAGCTGTGTCCAGGCATATCCCGCCATACCAACCCATGGCAATATGGGATTGATACGACTCCTTGTTGTAGGCTCTGCAGGCTCCGCGCAATGCAGCAAATGAGAACATTGACTTCCCTGGAACCATTTCCAGAATAATGTCATCTGTTCCCGCTTCCAGGATGTACCTTGTCAACGCGCTCGCCTCAATGGCGATCAGTTTCCCGCCGCCAAGCTCGTTTCTCTCAAACTCATAGGATTTGCGTATGGTTTCCAGGAAGACCTTCTTCGCCTCATCGACTGTTTCCACGGCTGGAAGAGTATCGTAGGCGTTCTCTTTTCGACCGATAAGATATTCCCTCATCCAGTAGAGCATCCCGCCCGCCTCGCAAGTAGTTAATCTTCCGAGGTAATACTCTCCGGCAGCCGCGCATATTTCGTCTAACTCCGCCTTGGTATAGAATTCCTCCCTCGGTATCTTGTTCTCGCCCCATGGGCTGCCGATGTCACAACATCCCCTCTGAACGATCTCCGCAAATATGAGGTATATGCAGTTATCCTTGCAGAACCGAGAGACTCTCATGGCTTCGTCTTTGTCGTATGACAAGGCGGCCATGATGATGTTTCCGAGCTTGAGCTCCTTTACCAACCTTGGGCCGACCATACCGGCGGGAGCGCTTATCCCGGAGCGAACGTGAATCCCCATTCGCCCGGGCATCAAATCTTTGCAGTCCATTCAAATCTCCTTCTTAGTGTAAAAAAATGTGCTGTTGGGAGGACGCAGCAAGCGGCGCCCTACAGTGAGAATACCTATAATTCCTTTTCCGCGCGCCTGATGACGTCCATCAGCGCCTTCTCCGTGGCTTCGTCCATTCCTCGCGGATAGTGGGTTTGAAGGATCGATTCCACCTTTTCCCTCGCGTTGTCCTCAGCAGTCTTTCTGCCTTTGATAAGCCAATCGTTCAACGGTTCACGAGCGAATAGTTTCGGCTGCCAGTGCTCCTGCCGAAAGTGCTCGACCGTATGCTCGGAGTCGAGGAAACTCCCACCGATTCCCTTTTCCTTGATGAGATCCCAGGCCAGCGTCTCTTCGTTCACCTCAAAGCCCCTGATGAACCGCTTGACAGCTCCGACGTACTCGTTTTCCATAGCCAGCATTATCGCCGAATTGGCATCACCGGTTGAAAGCAGGCCGTAAGTCTCAAGACTCATCGTGCCCGCCATTATCGCGGGGATATCGTTGAAACTGCGACCGAGACCAGCTTCCATATCAATCGCCTTGCTGTCCACACCTATCGCGCTCGCCCAGAAAGCGGCCTTGTAGTGGCGAGCAATCTGCCCGAGTGTGAGCATCAGCAGCGTTCTCTCCGGCCTGGCGAATGGGAAGAAACCGACCTTCATATCCAATACCGAATCATTGACGTTGATATGGAGTTTCTTGAGGCCGTAAAGCCCCCTGTACAGAAAGTTCATGAACAGCGATTCAGCCAGGGTCATGGAGGCTGTCGCAGCGAGGGTAGCGGGAGTATTGGCGCCGGAGATTTGCACGTATCCGACGGCGACCTTGTAGCCTTCTTTCCACATCTCCGCCACGATATCCGCTTCCATGCTGCCCAGTCGCAGCGGGCTGTGCATCGCGACTTCCGCAAAGGTGTATCTGGTCGCAGGCTCGCCCCTGTAGTCGGCAATGATCCGTCCCATCTCGTAAACGTATGGCAGCAACCTGGTGTTCCGAACTTCCCCGCATCCCGAGAGCTTGTTCTCGGCGTTTTTCCATGCGACCAGACGCATGTAGAGTATATCCAGTTCGGCTGGAACGTCCGATGGTGTCCCGCACACACCTATTCGGTCGATATTCGGAAGAGCGTCGGCAAGGCGGGTCATGTCGGCGCAAGTCTCGAGCGTATGGAGCTTGTATTCACCCTCCGGTGTGTAATAGAACTGCGGGTAGCAGCCGGCAACCGCCTCGATCCCCCCCGAATACTCCATGCGCCTATTCCACGGGAAGCCGGGCATGGTCTCCATCCAGTCGCAATCGTCGTATTCCTCGCTCGATTCAGCTATGAACCTCTCGGTCCAAGCCGTCGGGAACTTGACCACCTGAGTTCCCAGGTTGGCATCAGCGCCCATCTCGGCGAAGACACCGAGAAGGTCCGTGTTCGCGACCTCCACTCCTATCTCATCCAGTATTCTGAGCGCCTGATCGTGAATCCTCTGAACCTCAGAGCTAGTCAGCACCTCGGCGCAATTCCATGATCTCATTCGTTCTCCTTCTATCTCAAAGTAACTCTATCAGCGCATCACGCAGGGGCTCCGGGGCGCTGAGGGGGATGCAGGGTGGGAAATGGAGAAGTTGATAACTAAAACATCGAAGTGTTGCGGAGGAATTCCTCTCCTTAGTAAGGAGTGGCTAGGGGAGGTTCCGGGATCCCAGGCTCCAGCATCCCCTCCGCTACTCCACTTGCCCTAAATCGGCGCATGTTCGCCTCGGGATAAATCCACGAGTCTCAGTAATACAAGCAAGCTGAAGCAAGCTTGAGAGGCAATCCCAACCTGCTTCGGCTTGAGGCTATCGGGCTTCGAATCTCCCTACACTACTCCTCTTACTCCTTTTACTCCTCCTACTCCACCGGCCCTACAGCGGCGCCAGCTTCAGGGCGTTGCCGGAGTATATCTTCGCCAGCGCGTCATTCGGGAGCCCAAGCGAATTCAGCAGTTCCTGATGGGCGTTATCGAAGAAATCCCTCGCATACACTATCCTATCCTGGAACTCCAGCAGAAAGTCCTTGGTAAATGCGAGATCCCGGCTCAATGCGGTTCGCCCCGAATCGGCGGAGATATCGCAGTAGAGATTGGGATACTGACGCAACATGGAGATGATCTTCCCTCCGGGAAGAACCGGGAAAGCCGCCGGGTACGGGTCCTTGTCGAACAGGTCGTCGCCCGATATGTGCGACCAGAAGCCCGGCGCATGACCCAGGAAATTGGTCTCCGGACACGCCCGAATCGCTCTCTCGAACGGCTCGATTCCGCCGCCGTACCACCAGTTTCGCCTCGGGTATTTGACACCGGTATCGAATTCGTAATCCAGGTGAACAACCACGGGCAGCTTTTTCTCGCCGCAGAACCGGAACATCCGCAAGCAGTCCAGGTCATCGCACATCACCCTGTATTTGAACTCACCATACACTTTCACGTGATGAATCTCGATCGCTGCCTCGAGCTGGTCGATCGATTCAGGCAGCCTGGGGTCGGGAGCATAGCCGAGTACAAATCTGTCGCCCGCGCGCTCCATGTACGAAAGGCAATTCGCGAATGGAATCGCCTTGTCGATCCCATACCGGGGCGAGCCGTAGGGCAGACCCTCCGGCGGATACTCCGAAGGCGTGAACTCGCACGTGAGGAGCCAGGCCTTGTCGATGCCATATTGATCCATGTTGTCCAGACTAGCCTGCAGGTCATGGCTGTGCCAGTCAGGGTGGTTGTGTCCATCTATGATCATAGGTGATACCTCCAGATATCTCTTATTTACGCATTTCTGTCCGGCAAAACTGCCGCTTTTGGCAAATGCCGAAACACGATAACATTATACTAGCTTCTTTGCCTATTATTTCTTGGCGAGTTGTAGCAAGTTCTTGTTTGCGGGGCTCTTCCTGCCGACCACTTCTCATGAACAAGCTAAATGTTGTATACTACGAATGTGTCGGCACGTCCTGTCGAGAATGAGGTTGAGAACGAAGTGAATGTCCTTGTTTCAGATTATCCGGTTGAAAGGCGAACCCTAAAGCCGGATGGCTTTCCCGTCCTGGTTCAGGTATCGCATTGCGATATTCAGGAGTCCTGGGAGGTCAACCATCACTGCGAACTGGAGTTCCACCTCATCCGGCACGGAACAAGCAAGTACAACATCCGCGGCGTCGAATATCCCTGCGAAAGAAATTCTCTGCTAATCATTCACGAGAATGAACCACATGGATATATCATCGACCGAGGGTGCCGTGACAAGAACATGGCCCTCACCTTTGCGCGCGAAATCGTGGGTGATCGTGTGATCGCCCGGGCCGCGCTTCAAAGACTGAAACCGATCCACCACCTGATACTCTCCGAGCGGCAGGCCAGCGTCGTCGAGTTCCTGATCACCGAGGTCGGAATAGAGTGCAAGCACCAGGGCCTGCACTGGAAGGAAGTCGTCGCCGACCATGTAGAAAGCTTTCTGGCTATACTGCACAGAGTGGCGGAGCGGCACAACACGGTTCCGGAGATCAACGACCCGCTTGTGCAGAAGGTTGTCGAGTATCTGGAAAAGAGAATCACGGAGAAATCCTCTCTTATAGAAACCGCAAAGCACTTTGGAGTATCGTGCTTTACCCTGAGCAAGAAATTCAACCACCACATGGGGCTGGGGTTTAGGGAATACCTTCTCCAGCGACGCATTCTGTCCGCTCAGACGCTTTTGGAACAGACGGATATGAAGGTAGTCGCTATTGCCTACAAGTCCGGCTTCGATAGTCAAACGGCGTTCAACCGGGATTTCCGAAGGCTGACCGGCATGACGCCGGCGGTTTACCGGAAGCTCTCTGGAATGGAAGACCTGAGCAAATAGAAACTAGACTCGGAAGTAATTGTATGGTTAGTGAAGAAGTTCTGCAAAATGCAATCAAGTTTGCCCGGGAATGGGATGAATTTCCTGTAAGAGCGCATGTGTACAGATCGGATGAGACTTTCAATTTCGAGAAACACAATCACCCGGCCCTGGAGTTCCACCTGATTCGCCACGGAATGAGCAAGTACAGCATTCGGGACGTGGACTACCCCTGCGAGAAGAACTCCGTCGTAGTCATACACGAGGATGAACCGCACATATACATTCCGAGCCAGGACTGTCTCGACAAGAACATGAGCCTGATGTTCGAACGAGAGATCATGAGCGACAGAATGATCGCACGGACGGCGCTTCAAAGAATCCGATCACTGCACCACCTGATTCTGTCTGAGCGACAGGCGAGCATCGTGGAGTTCCTCATCACGGAAATCGGCGTGGAACAGAAGCGCAGAAGCGTGCATTGGCAGAACGTCATCATCGATCATATCGAAACCTTCATGGCGATCCTGCATAGAGTTGCGGAACAAACTGTTCTAATTCCCGAGATAAACGACCCTCTCGTGCAGGAAGTGTTGAAATACCTGGAAGGCAGGCTTACCGCCAAATCCCCGCTGATCGAGGTGGCTCACCGCTTCGGCGTCTGCGAATTCACTTTAAGCAAGAGATTCAACCAAACGATGGGATTCGGGTTTCGCGAATACCTCTTGCAGAGGCGAATTCTTGCAGCGCAAACCCTGCTGGAACAGACCGATATGAAGATCGCATCTGTAGCGGGCAAAGTGGGATTCGATACCCTTACCGCATTCAACCGGTATTTCCGCAAAGTGACCGGCATGACGCCGATAGTCTATAGAAAGTTGGCGACCATGGAGCAACTGGACATCGCCTGACGAAACTTCGTACAGAGAACGCTGCTATGCTTGAACAACACCAGATGATATTCCAGGAAGCGGTCATATACGGAACGGATGGATTCCCCGTAAAGACAGGGGTGGCACGAAGCAACGACCCGTACGACCATTTTCGCCACCATCACGCGGACCTGGAATTCCATCTCATCAGGCACGGCGTAAGCACCTACAACATATGCGGCGTCGAGTATCCGTGCGAGCGCAACTCCCTTCTCATCATGCACGAAAACGAACCGCACTACTACGTAACAAGCGCAGAGTGCCATGACAAAGTGATGGGCTTAATGTTCACCCGAGGCATCGTGGAGCATCGGGTCATTGCCCGCACTGCTCTGCACAGACTTGGCCCTCTGCATCACTTGATACTCACCGAGAGGCAGGCCGGCCTTGTGGAATTTCTCTGGACGGAGATAGGAATGGAAAACAAGTTCAAGGGCGTTCACTGGAGGCAGGTGATCCTGGACCACCTGGAGAATTTCCTGGCGCTTCTCCACAGGGTTGCAGAGCAAAATGCGTTCATACCTGAAATCCACGACCCACTGGTTCAGGATGTGGTCAAATACCTGGAAGGCAGATACACCGGCAAATGCTCTCTGTCCGAAGTAGCCGGGCATTTCAGCGTCTGCACTTTCACTTTGAGCAAGAAATTCAATCACCACATGGGTCTCGGTTTTCGGGAGTACATTCTTCAAAGGCGCGTACTGGCAGCCCAGACGTTGCTGGAGCAGACGAACCTCAAAATCGCATCCATAGCCGGCAGGGTGGGATTCGACACACTCACTGCGTTCAATCGGTACTTCAGAATCGTCACGGGCATGACGCCCGCCGTGTATCGAAGGTTGGCGCACATGGAAGAACCGGCGAGAGCCTGACCAACCTGGGAATAAGGTGCGGAGTATTATGATTCAGGAGCCTTCGATCACAAACGATAACATGTTTTTCTGGGAATCGGGAGATTTTCCCGTCACCGCGGGATCGCTACGCAGCAACAATCCAAGCGATTTCGGCCCCAACATGCACCCGGAGTTGGAGTTCCATCTGATACGCCATGGAACCGGCAAATACAACATCCGCGACGTCGAGTACCCATGTGAGCGAAACTCCCTGCTCATCATGCACGAAAACGAACCGCATGTTTACATTCCAAGTCATGAATACCATGACAAGAATATGTGTCTTATTTTCGCCCGGCAAGTAATAGAGCACCGAGTGATAGGTCATGCCGCACTGCAAAGACTGGGACCTCTTCATCACCTCCTTCTGACCGAAAGACAGGCCAGCACCATAGAGTTCCTGATAACCGAAATCGCCGCTGAGTGTGCTCGGAAGGAAATGCACTGGCGTGAGGTTGTAACTGACCATGTGGAGAGTTTTCTCGCCATCCTGCACAGGGTAGCCGAGGGGCATATGTCCATTCCCGAAATCAACGACCCGCTTGTCCAGGAGGTTGTGAAATACCTTGAGGGTACATACACCGAGCGATCCACGCTGTCGGACGTCTCCAAGCGCTTCGGCATCTGCACATTCACGCTAAGCAAGAAGTTCAACCAGCACATGGGCCTCGGTTTCAGAGAATACCTGCTGCAGCGGCGGATTCTCGCCTCTCAGAAAATGCTGGAACAGACGGATATGAAAATAGCCGCCATCGCGCATAAGGTCGGCTTTGAAAGCGTCAACGCGTATAATCGCTATTTCCGCATAGTTACGGGAATGACACCCGCCGTTTACAGAAAACTATCGAGCTTCGAAGAGCCAAACGCCTGATAATTTACCGCACAAGTCCTTTCACCAAATCTACCAAGATTTTGCTATAACACGCCAAGTTACTGTTGGAATCCACTGCCGCGAGCATGCTACATTATGGATGCGTTGCAGTGGAAAAGCTGTTTCAAACGAGTCAACCATGAGCGTACGGCTCACCACTATAAATGAAACCGATGGGCACGATCCCATCCGGATTCCGGCCCTAAATCCTGAATCCTAATTCCTGTTTTCAAAGGAGAATTACCATGACTATAGATACACCGGAGAAGATTATGGCAGAAACACCGGCTTTGTTCGGAGGAGAACCCGCAAAGAAGAGCCCCTGGGGTACTGAGAAGAGGTACGGGGATGCAGAACTTCAGGAACTCAAAGAAGCGCTGGATCAGGATACTCTTTTTTACGCTTATGGAAAGAAGGCCGGTCAGCTCGAGCAGGAGTTTGCCGCCAGAAACGGCGTGCGGTTCGGCGTGGTGTGCAGCAGCGGCACAAGCGCCATTCACTCCGCAATGATGGCAGCCGGAATCTCTCCCGGCGATGAGGTTATTACGTCACCGGTCACGGACATGGGATCCATCGCGCCGATACTCTTCCAGGGAGCGATCCCGGTGTTCGCGGACCTGCATCCTCATTCTTACACGATTTCGCCGGATTCGGTGGAGGCCAACATCACTCCCCGGACCAAAGCTGTGCTCGCGGTGCACCTCTGGGGAAACGCCTGCGATATGAATGCCTTGCTGGACATCTGCAACCGGCACAATCTGACCCTCATAGAGGATTGCGCGCAGGCTTTCGGCTGCACCTACGACGGCAAACCCGTGGGCACAATCGGGCGCATGGGCTGCTTCAGCTTTAACGAGTTCAAGCACATCGCCTGCGGTGACGGCGGAATCATCATCACCGACGATGAAGCCCTGGCCTCAAAGCTGCGGCTTTCCACCGACAAGTGCTACAGTCGGGATGAAAAAGCGACCATCCGTGATCCATGGTTCCTCGCAAACAATTACCGAATGACCGAATTGCAGGCTGCTGTGGCGCTGGCCCAGTTAAAGAAGCTGGACAGCATCGTTGCGAGGAGACGCAAGTGGTGTACCGCCCTAAGCAAGGAGCTTAGCGCCATTAAGGGAATTTCCGTTCCGCAACCGACGCCGGGTTGTGATCCTTCGTGGTGGTTCTATATGCTCCGGGTGGACGAAAAGCTCCTCGGCGCAAACGTGGATGAATTCACTGAGGCGGTCAAGGCGGAGGGGCTGTCCGGAGGGGCTCACTACACGGGCAGATGCATTTATGAGTACCCGGTGATGCTGGATCACAGTGCGTTCGACCATGCAAGCCACGCTTATTCTGCTCAGAAATATGCCCACGGTCTTTGCCCAACCGCTGAAGAGATTCTGGACACCTGTTTCATCCACGCCTGTCATGAGGCGTTCACTGAGCAGGACCTTCAGGAAGTCATTCACGGTTTCAAGAAAGTGGCTGCCTGGTTTAACAATAGATAGAGGTTTTATGACGAGCAAAGAACTGGTAATCAAGACCATCAAATTTGACAATTCTGAGCGCCTTCCTCACAACTTCCCGCCACCCTACGGGTCGGATTTCTTCACCGTGGGACTGGATCCCTCGCCTGACTACCGACCCGGTTCGGGCGGCAAGGATGAGTGGGGATCGACCTGGGAAAACATAGGAGTCTGCACGCTGGGCGAAGTCAAGGACTTCGTACTCAAAGATTGGGCCGACTTCGACAAGCTTTCCATTCCGGATGTCATGGAAGAGAGGCGGTGGAAATCCCTCGAAGGCGTACGGGGAAGAGCCGGTGACAAGTTTCTCCTCGCCGACGGTCTGTCGTTATATGAAAGGATACACTTCATCCGAGGGCTGGAAAACACCTGGGCCGACATTTATGAAGCCCCGGAGAATCTGGGAAGGCTGCTCGATATCCTGGCGGAGATGAGCATCAAGATGATAGGTCGCTATGCCGATTTCGGGGTTGACGGCTACTTCTTCCTCGATGACTGGGGGCTTCAGGAGCGTTTGATGATCTCTCCCGCCAAGTGGCGGGAGATTTGGAAGCCGAGATATGCCCGCGTATTCCAGGCGGCGCACGATGCGGGAATCCTCGTATTCATGCACAGTTGCGGCTACATCGTGGACATCCTGGACGATCTAATCGAGATCGGCTTGGACGTTGTTCACATGGATCAGCAGGAGAACATGGGGCTTAAACTGCTGGGCAGCAGATTCGGCGGAAGATTGACTTTCTACTCATGCGTGGATATTCAAAAGACGATGGTCACGGGTACACCTGATGAGATTCGGGCCTATTGCAGGCAGATGGTTAAGCTGCTCGGCCGCCGGGAGGGCGGATTCATTCCGCGATGGTATGGCGACCTTACCAGCCCCGGCCACACACAACTTTCGCTGGATACCATGTGTGACGAGTTCATGAAGATCAGCGAAGAGATGTATGGGAAGTAAGGGTTCGGACTCAGGAGTTAAAGGTTTGATGCTTCGGTCGCAGAGCCCGCCGTAGCGCGCGAAGGCGGACGGGGCAGCCTGAGCCACAAATGAAAAAGCCGCCGGTATGAGAAGCAAGTTTCATACATCGGCGGCTTTGGGCTGTGCTTTATATTATGGCTTTCTCGCCGCTTATTCTCGACCTGTCCGCCGCATCGAGCATGCACATCACCTCGAAGGTATCCTCGATCTCCACGGACGGCGCGCCGCCCCGCAGGAAATCGATGATTCGCGGCAGGGTCACCTTGTAGGTAAGATTGAGGTCAACGTTAAAGTTGACCATCTCGCTTTCAGAACGAAGCGCGCCACCGTAAACCCAACTATCGTTGGTCAATTCCACAACTCCGCGCCTTCCCTCACCATATTCAACGATGCACACGGCGCCTACGCCGTCTCTCTGCACGTTCACGCTCTTTGCTCCGCGACCCATGGCCCGCTCCAGCATCTCGAAGGCATGTACGCCATACCATACTATCAGTTCGCCGCCGGGTCCGCCGCCGAATGGACCGTACATGCTTGTAAACTTGGGATTCGGCATCGCCTCGCAAGCTTCGATCAACGCCGGTGCAAATCGCAAGCCGGAAGAAGACATGACCCTAAGGCCCTTCTCTTTGGTCAGTCTGAGTATCTCAGCGCCGTTTGCTCGGTTGTCGGCCATCGGTTTGTCGAGGAAGATCGGCTTGCCGAGGTTCACACACGGCTCGAAGTACTTCAAATGGAGCGCCGGATCGTTGACTTCCAGCATCAGGGCATCGCAGTCGGCGACGGCCTCGTCGAAGTTCCGGGTGACCTTTACGCCCCAGTCCTCCATCTGCTTCTGGCGACCGTCCTGGCCCTCCTCGCTCTGAAAAGCGCTTGGAAACCTCATGCAGCTAACAACCCTGGCCCCGCCGACCCGGTCGCCGGCCGGCACTTCGGGTGATTGGATGAGGGATGTGAACTCGATGGTGTGGCTCGTGTCGAGTCCGATCATGGCAATTCTGATGTCATCAGGCATTAACTTAATTCCCCTTTTATTGAAGCTCGGCCAGCCGAGCATGATTACTTATTATAACCAAAAAACAGCCGGGCTTGCACTAAGCCCGGCTGCCTGTTATGCGTTGTCGTAAAGCGGCGTCAGAACCAGGGGTCGCCGCCGAGGTACCAGTTCTTTCCAAGGATGGAGTAATCCTGGTCTTCAACATAACCGTCGCCGTTCAGGTCGGCATTCGGGTTGAACCCCGCATCGCCCTCGCCCAGATACCAGGATGCTCCCATGAGAGAGTAGTCCTGGTCTTCAACGAAGTTGTCGTTATTGATGTCTCCGTTGAGGAGCGTGCCAAAGTTGACGCCCGACACGTTATTGAAACCATCGATGGTTATCAATCCCGCAGTCTTTGCCAGCCAATGATAGGCCTTGGCGGTTATCGTGAACGTCCCGATCTGTGTTGTTGCAAAAGAGAAGGCTCCCGAGCTATTCAGAGTGACCGAATCCTTTTCAACAAGAGCTGTGCCGGTGCTGTTCTGCAGTTCAACCCATGCCGGCACCTGATTCCAAATAGCATATGGATTGGATATTGGGAAGTCTCCAAGCAGCATAGTTCCGCTGATTGTAACGGCCGTATCCGAGAAGTTCCAGAGCACGGCGTTGGTGTTCCACGTGGTGGTATCGGTTGCCGTGCCCACTACATAGACATTATGACCGGTAACATAAACGCCGCTGGCTACAGAATCACCGTAATTAACAGGAAGGAGGGCGCCCAAATCCGTATAATTGGCGCTGGTGCCGTTCCAAATCATAGCATGCTCAGTCTGCGTACCGCTGGTGCCGTTTGACACTGCAGCGTATCCAACCTGCCAGCCGTTGTTAACTCCCAATGCCTCTGAAAACACATATCCTGATGAGGGCTGCAGGTTAACCCAACTGTTTGACGTCCCGTTCCACAGACCCGCCTGCAAAACTCCGCCGAACATCGCGGCTCCAACCTGCTGTCCGTTATAGACGCCGTTGGCATTTGAGAAAGAAGCGCTGGATGGATTGATATCCACAAAACTCGATGAGCCCGATGTGTTCCAAATGCCCGCGTGGTAGGTGCTGAGAGCCGTTACGAATGCGCACCCGACTATCTGCGAGCCGTAAGCGGCGCGAGCATCGGAAGAATTGCAGCCCGAAGGGTTGAGATCAACCCAACTCGCTGATGTTCCGTTCCAGAAACCGGCATGATCGTTACCAAGTGTGCTGACCGACCAGTTCGCTCGCCCTACCTGAATGGCCCCGTAGCCCCCTTCAACGTACGACCAGTTGTCGCAAGATTTCGGATTGAGGTCCGTCCAGCTTGCTGCTGTTCCTGTCCAATAGCCGGCCTCGTCCATTAGCAAAGCGTCCGTGCTGTTGGCAAACCCATATTGATATCCACTCGCGGAACTCAGGCAGCGAGAACTTGTCGCTCCTGACGGATTCAAATCTACAACACCGGCGCTTGTGCCCGACCACAATGCAGCGTGATCGTTTCCCGACGTCGCGGCTCCGGCAATCCTGCCGACCTGGGCGCTGGAGGATGCCACATTGGTTGCCTCTGAATAGTCGTAACCAGCCGGCTGCAAATAGGTAATCAGCCATCCGGAAGCCTGGGCCTGCTTAATCGTCGCCAGACAGCAAATGCAGAGCGCCGACAACTTAAAAATCCTGAGCATCTTCATCTAGAACTCCTATCTCTTAGCAGCAAGAGACGCCGCTGGACGTTTCCTGCAAAATTGCCAACCGTATAAGGCATAGTGGGAAGAATACACACTTTCCCGTAATTACTATAGCACGATGCAACCACCCTGTCATACAGTATCTTGGTGAATGATAGCGAAATCTTGGCATTAAGAATGACGGCGCATCAGAAAACGAAGGTACGTCGTCCTGCTGCGCCGTTGCTTGCAGAGTCTCAGAGGTGAGAGGCGGAGAATGCATCCCCGCCTCTCAGAATGATCAGGGGTTAGCCGTTGCCGGTCGGCGGAGGCGCCGCGGCAGCTCCTGTCCTGGTAAACCCATCAGGGATTTCAAACCATGATGCAGGCTGTGGGCCTTCCTTAATATTCGTCAATTCCACGGTGTTGGTGAAGAAACGCGCTTTCACCTCGCTCTTTACCACAACGCCCAGTTTGTCGGAAACCCAGTAGGTGTTGGTGTTAGGCTGGCTCTGACTGGATGATCCTCCCGGATAAACCACCTTGTACTTAGTGCATGCAAGCCCGTTTACATCCTCGGGGCCAACCTTCTCCACGCCCGACATCTTTTCGACGGCCTCACGAGAAGTGTAGTATGGCGCCTCGAATGTGCTCGCGGGATTCTCCGAGTATGTGCTGGTCGCATAATTGATCATCCATCGCACGCCTTTGTCCAGTCTCACGATGGTAGTCAATGTCTTTCTACCCATACTGACGTCGCTCCGAAGTTTGTCGGTGTCCATGCTGAGCTTGCAGATCTGTTTGTGCGTTGGAGCAGCGCCGGCCCCGAACTGGGAGTCGCTGACCACGGTGGCGGAAAACTGAGCCGCCGAAACCATCGTTGACAGCAGAACGCTGGCAAGTACGCCGAGAACACAAACTGATTCACGAAAATGAATATTCTTCACAGGTCAAATGTCCTTTCGTTTGGCGCTATATCAACGGCCTGACGGGCTGAGCGGCGGCGGAAGTTGATACGGCATCGGCGGAGCCGGCGCGGGATAGGAAGTTACTGAGGTTGAGGTAGTCGGCTTGGCCTTCTTGTAACCCTTGGGCAACTCAAAAAGTGAATCCGGCTGCTTGGCTTCCTTGATTTCCTGGAGCACGAATCCATTACTGAACTTCTCATATATAAACTGGAACTTGATCACCATTCCAAGCTTGTCTGCCAGCCATAAAGTTTCCGTGTAAGTACTGTTGTTGCTGGTAGTTCCACCGGAAACCGTATATTTGGTGCAATCATAACCGTTCATCTTCTCAGGGCCGAGGTTCTTTACGTTGGGTAAATTTTCAACCATCATCTTGGTCTTGTAGAACATCGGGCCGCGCTTTCCATTGTACTTAATCTCGCGGTAGGTCTTTGTCGCCGTGTCGAGCACCCATGCGATCCCTTTGTCTGGCCGCAGGATGTTGACCTGGGTGGACTTGCCAATAAGCATTTCATCGCGCACCTTGACACCCTTCACATAGAACTTGCTGAAATCCTTGCTCTCAGGGCCTTTGGTTGCATTACTCGGGCGCATTTCGATCATTTTACCGGTGTACTCGGCAGCCGTAACTGCGCCGGAGATGAAAATCCCGGCACATGCGGCAAATAAAACAGCCGATCTTGTCAAATTTCGAATGTTCACTGTAGATCCTCCTGAATCACCATACT
>Ga0326727_10012007_pt1 | contig 19902 bp, 11 predicted proteins | sample MB2enrmetagenome_FD_207643 | JGI IMG/M metagenome (GOLD analysis project Ga0326727, IMG submission 207643) | Lab enriched peat soil microbial communities from McLean, Ithaca, NY, United States - MB29MY | ecosystem: Environmental > Terrestrial > Soil > Wetlands > Peat | place: USA: New York...
GCCAGTTGCAGTAGCAGAGAACGCGGCTGGCATCGGAGGCATCGACCTCAACCGTTTCGGCGATGGAGGGCAGACGAAACGCGGGCCGGGGAAGAAAGTTGCCGACGATGGTTTGCAGATGGCCGTTGGAGAGCCAGGGATAGGGTTCGAAGGGGGTAAACCAGGCAGGAATTTCCACCGGCGCGTGAGGGCCGGAACGGTCTTGCGTCATGCTGGATGGCCCGGCGGATGAAATGGTAAACCCTCGCGTTCCATCGATTTAGGAGGGTAAATTGGGGCGGCTAGTGGGGATCGAACCCACGACATCCTGAGCCACAGTCAGGCGTTCTGCCGCTGAACTATAGCCGCCGTCTACCCTATCGATTGTAGCATCGAAGCGGATGCGATGCGGATGGGCGGCGTGGGGCAAATCTGCCGCGAGATGATGGCGGATCTGCCGCGGAATGATCCAGATGCGGTGGGCCTGCCACGGGTCGAGGGACTTCGAGGAACACGTCGAGCGAATTCGATCCGGGTTACAATCGAAAGAGGAAATCGGGGCGTAGCGCAGTCTGGTAGCGCATCTGCTTTGGGAGCAGAGGGTCGGGGGTTCGAATCCCTCCGCCCCGACCATTCTTTATCAGCACTTTGCGAGCATCTCAGTCAGCCAATGGCCAGCCCCTCTGCTTTTCGCACAGATGACCTAGTGCTGAAAGCCGCGCCTTGATTGGGTTTTCTCTTTTCAATGGGTGCAAGGACAGTCACAAAATCGTCTACAGTCATGATTTAGCAACGCTCGAATTCAGCCAAATACCATTCATACAATGACATCGACCAATTGGTTATGTGTCAGTTCCCCCGCGTAAGAAACGCCTTCGGTGTTGATTGTAGGAGCTTTCCATCGTGCTCGAGTTGGTCGACCCGACTAGCTGTTAACAGTAAAGAAGACGAGACTTCTATTCAAATTGTCGACTGGATGGAGTTTTGGCCAGGGACAAACTCAGAAGCAGGAGACCGCTCCCGGAGTCGCCCCTTGAAATTCTAAATTCGACAAAGAAATCTCACTTCACGCGCAGAAGCACCACTCCGTGAGGTTGGACCGTCACCGTGTACGGCCCCATCATGGCGCCAAGGTCCTTCCCCTGCCAAATGTCGCGCACCTGCACGGCGCCGTCAAAGCCAAGCTGCCTGAAGTCGACGGTGGCCGAGAGCGGTGTGTCGAGGCGGTTGAACACTCCCACGGCCTTCGAGCCGTCGGCCAGGGGGCGCACCCAAATCTCGATGGGGCCCTCCTCGCTCGCGCGGTCGCCTTGTTTGCCCAATTTGTCCTGATCGACGGCAATCACCTCGCGGTTGGTCAGCAGCGCGATGGTCTCCGGTGTCATGGTGGTCAAATCGTTGCCCGCGAGTAGCGGAGCTGCAAGAATCGCCCAAAGGCTCATGTGCGTGCGATACTCTTCCGCGTTCATGCCTCCGTTGCCAACCTCAAGCATATCCGGGTCATTCCAGTGGCCGGGTCCGGCAAAGCGCGCCAAGCCTGCCTGTGCAAATCCGATCTCTGCCATCCGAGAGTAGCGATCGGTGATGTCGCCTGTCGTACGCCACAGGTTGCCGCCGACATCCGTGCCCCACTTCCATACGGATCCCTCACCGTACTCGCATAGGCTGTAGACGATCGGCCGTCCGGTCGCGCGCAGCGCATCGCGCATCTTCACGTAGGCGTCGATCATCATCTGGTGGGCGGCCTCAGGGGTGGGCGCCCTCTTCATCTCAGTGCGCAAACCGCAAAGGTCGTACTTCAAGTAATCGATGCCCCACCTGGCGTAGGTCTCCGCATCCTGCTTCTCATGTCCCAGGCTGCCTTCATAGCCTGCGCAGGTTTTGTCTCCCGGCGAGGAGTAGATGCCCAGCTTCAGCCCTTTGCTGTGCACGTAGTCGGCCAGCGCCTTCATGTCAGGAAATTTGCTGTTGGACTGGATGTAGCCTTGGGCGTCCCGCTCGCCCTCCCACGTGTCATCAATATTGATATAGGTGTACCCAGCATCGCGCATGCCGCTTGACACCATGGCGTCGGCCTGGGCCCGCACCGTCTTGTCGTCGATATTGTGGTTGAAGTGGTTCCAACTGTTCCACCCCATTGGAGGCGTCAAGGCAACGCTTGCGCCCTGTGCGTGGAGCTGCTGCCAACTGCCGATGCCGAGTAAAAGAAAAATAAGGGCAAGATACGTTCGCGGAATCCGATCGATCGACATAACACTCTCCGAAATACGCTTACCGATAAAACCCATGCGCACCTGGCCCGTTTGCCGGAGGGTGCGCGAAGGTCGAACCCTACGTCACATTGCGCAGTTTGACGGATGTTTCCGCCGCGCCGTTTTTGAATGCCACTGCCGATGTCGCTTTCGACAGATCTCCGCCTTCGACAATGATCCCGTCGTTGCCATCGCCTTCGAGTTGCAGGAACGGCCCTGAAGCAGTGAGGACGCGCGAACCCGTGAGCAGCGCCTGCTTGGAATCGATGAAGCGCAGCACCGATTCGGCCTGCGGGTTGCCCTGCACATTCAAACCGTAGATTGCCGCGTCCTCCACGTGATCGAAGATCACCGCGGGGCGAAGATCGGGCTCGCTCACCTCGAAGCGCACGTTCTGCAATGTGAGGCCGTGCGCGTTGCGCGCGTACAAGCCGTAAGCCGGGATCGGCCCTAGCTCGAAGTACTCACCGAAGACCTTGGGAACGTCGCGCCGCGCCGCCTCTTCCGCGGTGCCTCCGCCGCCAAAAGTGAGATGGACGTTGCTGAAGGAAATGTTCTCGAGCACCGCATCGTCGATGGCGTTGAGAACGATTGCGGAGCGGATTTCTCCAGGCCGCGAGCCCACGCCCAGCGTACCCTCAGAGAGCTGCGCGGGCGCATGCGCGGTTACGCTGCCCTGGATATTGCTGAAGGAGATATTTCGTACCACGACCGGCGGCAAGACAGCGGGCAAAGCCGCGTCGCTGGCGCGGCGTTGCCCCTTGCCCACGCTGATACTGATCGGGCCGGTCACGTCGTCGAGCACCAGGTCGGAGAAGGAGATGTTCTCGAACACCGATCCGGGATCGCCCTGAAACTTCATGGGGCAGCCATAAACCTCTTTGAGCACGCAATTGGAGATGGCGATGTTGCCGGCATGGCCGCCCCCAAAACGGAACACCGACCAGCGCGTGCTGAAGTAGCAATTGGTGACGGTAATGTACTTGCACGAGCCAAACATCGCGCAGGCGTCGTCGCCGCATTTCACGGTGCAGTTGCTCAGGCGCACCTGCTCGGCGCTGATGAAATGAAAACCGTCGTTGTTGCCGTTCACGCGGTTGTGAATATAGATGCTGTCAAGAAAGATGCGCTGGCTCTCGATGATGCGAATGCTGTGATACGCGCAATCCAGAAGCGAGATGTTCCTCACCGAGAAGTTCTCAGACTGATACACCAGCACGTGGTAGGGGCGCTTGTTGCCTCCAATCCCGCTGGGCGGCGTGGCGCCGCGCACCGCGGAATGAAACTGTGTGCCCTGGCCGTCGATCGTGCCCGGCCCTTCAATCGTGACGTTCTTCGCGTGCACGGCAAAGAGCAGCGCCCAGTTTCCGTCGTTGAGCGTAGTGTCGCCGTGCAGCGGTATCGCGTCGACGGCGTGATACTGCTTGCCGTCGCCGCTGCCCAGCAGCGTGCCGCCCGCGCTGATGTGCAACGTGACGTTGCTCTTCAACTCCACCGTGCCGATGGTGAACGTTCCCGCCGGAACCAGAACTGTCCCGCCACCATCGCCGGTGCAGGCATCGATCGCCGCCTGCACTGCCGCCGTATCCACCGAAGTCTTGTCGCCCTTGGCGCCGTAGCTGCGAATGTTGTAGACGCGCGCGCCCAGATCGTCGTTGCTTGGGGTGGGCTTCGTGCGCGCACCCTCCGCCGGCTTCGCATCCATAAGTCCGGCTGCTATGACTGCGCCCGTAGCCGGCAAGGCGAGCTTGCCCAGCCATTCACGGCGCGACAGCAGCGCGCCTTCGCCCGCCTGTTTGATTGGATTGTTCAAGGATGCAGCTCCTTCCTGAAATGCGGAGGCTATTCGTATCGGAATCGTAGTGTGGAAAAAGCCAGGCTCCCGCCGGCGCGCAAGTCACAGTTGCACCCCGGCAGGAGCCCGGAGGAAAAAAAGGTTAGAAATCGATACGCAACGCGAGCTGCATGGTCCGGGGACCACCCAGGCTACCGTTGTTCGGAGTGCTGCTTAACTGCCCAAACGTCGAGCCGGTTTGCGGATTACCCGATCCCTGTGAGAGGGCATTGGCAAACGTGGCCGTATTGTTCACTCCATTGAACTGCGTGTGGTTGAACGTGTTGTAGGTTTCCACGCGCAGTTGCAGAGTGAACTTGTTCTCAATCGGCATGTTCTTGATCAGCGCTGTTTCGAAGTTGGTGGCGCCGGGCAGGAAGTAATCCACCTTGCCGGAGAAGTTGCCGGTACCCGTGGAGTAGAAAGTGGGCGCTACACCGGTGGGATGCGCCGTAGTGGCAACCTGGGCGGCGCTTCCCTGGATGGGCGGCTCAAAGCAGCCGGTGTTGAACCACTGGCCGAAGGTGCGTGTGCCTGTGGCCTTCTTCCATGGGTCGCAAGTGAGCACCACCCGGGCGCCATCGCCACCGCCGGTGATGTTCGGGCTGCCACTGACGCTCAGAGTGACAGGGCTAGTCGGCGGGGCTCCGCTGTAGTACGTGATAAAGCCGGAGATCTGCCATCCGTCGAGCGCCGAACGCGTCGCCACGTTATTCCAGCCCGATTTCGCGCCAAATGCGTGGCTCGGTCTGGGAAGGTCGTACACGTAATTGATGACCAGCATGTGCTTCAGGTCCCACGCCGCCGGTCCATATTGCCACTGGCGGATGTTCTGGTAGAGAGGTCCGCCGCCGTTGTAGCTGTCGATGTAGTCCATGGCCCGGCCCCAGGTGTATGCGCCGCCGAACTCAAGTCCATTATGGAAACGCCGCGTGACCTTCACCTGCAAACTGTTGTAGTTCGCCGTCAGGTCGTAGTACTGCTCGCTGATGGAGCCGAATCCGGGATAGGGACGGAAGAAGTTGTCGGGGCGAGTGGAACTCTTCGTGCAACTGCTCCCTCCCGCGGAGCAATACTGGTTGGCAAGCAGAAATTCAGCCCCGTAAGGAACCTCGTTGATGGGCTTGGTTTCGCTGGCGTGTTTGGTGAAGGTGCCCACATACGCCACATCCAGTACCGTGCCGAATGGCAACTCCTGCTGTATGCCGAGGCTGGTTTCCTCAGCGTATGGAATGTTTCCGTGCAAAGGCAGTCCGTGACCGATGCCGAACGGCGAGTTCAGGTTACCGATACCGGCAGCGGCATAGTAGTTGGAGGCGCCGGAGGTGGCGCTGGTGTAGTACTGCGTCGGTTGGTTCGTGGTGGGCGCGTTGTTGGTCAGGTCGCCTTCCTGCCCGGAGCGCGCGCGCACGTTGTAGAACATGCCGAAGTTGGCACGGATTACCGTCTTGGGCACCACATTCCAGGCGAACCCCAGGCGCGGCGCCTGCAGGATCCCGTTGCCGTACGTCGTTCCCTGCGGGTATCCCTTCGTGTTCACATAGAGGATTCCATTGTTCAGGTTCCCTGTGTTCGGCACCATCAGGCCGACGTAAGCGGCCGGGTAAGTACTGATCCCCGTTGTGGGATCGACAGCCGAAAGCGCCCCGGTGGAGCTGTTGAAGCCGTATTGGTAGAGTGCCGGGGCATTGTTCAGGTTATACAGTTCGGGAACGAAGTTGTTGCCCACTTTCAACCGCTGCGCCATGGCCCATGAGTCGCGGAGGCCGAACTCCAGAGTGAAATTGTGGAACATCTTCCACGTGTCCTGGTAGTACCACTCCAAGCGGTTTGTGCGTGGATCGTAGTTCACCAGTTGCGTGTACTGGGAGTACTGGTTCAGTACGCCCGTGGCCGCGTTGCCGAACATCCAGTTGGTATCGTTCGGATCGCTGCTGTTGACCGAGAAATTGAAGTTTCCTACCCGGTTGTGGTTCACCTGCAGATAGGCGTCGGTTCCGGCGTCGATACCAACGACGAAAGTATGGTTGCCCCACACCTTTGTCACCTTGTCGGTGGCGTTATACGACCGCACCTGGTCGGCCATGGGAAAGCGAGAATCCCAGCCGTAGTTTGGTATGTTCGTACCGCCGAACGTCGTTGCCGGATAAAGGTTGAGTGGGTTTACCCCGGGGTACAGCGAAGGCAGGTTGAATCCTCCGGCACCCAGCGTAACCTGCGCCAAGTCCGACTTGTTGTAGAGCTGAGTTTCTCTCCAGCCGGCAGTGCCGATATTGAATTCGTTCACCAGGGTAGGCGTGAACGCGTAGACGATGTTGTAAACGAAGTTCGGCTCGCCCAGTTGGTAATTCACCTGCAACAGCCAGGTCATGGTGTTCGCCGGCGACTGGAAGTCGGTATCGTTTGCTACCGTCAAATCGCCGCGGAAAAACATGCGCATCTTTTGCGACGGCACGTAGTCGACACGGAAGATCTCCTGGTTCACCGGCCTATCCGAGGACCAGTTGGTCTGGTAGTTGTAGTTATTGTTGCTCACCGAGACATTGGTGAATGCATTCTGCGGGTACTTCGCCAGCGTACTGTTGTAGATCAACTGCAGCAGGTAGAGGGTCTGCGAATTGATCAAGGATGAGGGAACGATGTTGTACGTGCCGCCGGAGGAAACGCAGTTGGCGTTCGGCGTGCCATTCACCGGGCAGCCGGCGCTCCCAATGGCGTTCTTGCTGTACCCCGGAATGGCGATATTGACCGCATTACTCGAGGTTAGCGACGACACCCCCTGGTTGTAGGTCTGGGTGAAGTTACCCTTGGCCTCAAGCGCACTGGGCACCATGTAGTTCTTTAGCCCATCCGGCTGCTTGATCGGGGAGTCCTCAATCGAGACAAAGAAGAAGAGCTTGTCTTTGTTGTTGTTGAAATGATGCGGCCAGTAGATGGGACCGCCGATGGTGCCGCCGGCCACGTTGTACCGGTACAAGGGCCGCGCTTTATAGGTCGCAGGCGTAAGGCCGTACTTATCGAAGAAAGGGTTGGCGTTCAGATCCTCGTTGCGGAAGTAGTAATAGACGCCGCCATGGAACTTGCTGGTTCCGTTCTTGGTGACAAAGCTGAAATTGCCGCCGGCTTCGCCGCCATACTGCGCCTGGTAGTTGCCCTGATTGACCGTCACTTCCTTCACGGCGTCCAGGTTGATGGGAGTATCCATGGTGTTCAGGCCGCGCGTGTTTGAAACCACGCCGTCTACCTGCGAAAGGGAGTACTCGCTGTTCACTCCGTTCACAACCGGCGCGCCCGTGGTACTCAGGCTGCCGGCGCCATCGCTGTTTTCCACTACGCCGGGCATGACCTTGGTCATCGACATCACGTCGCGTCCCACAGCCAGCAGGTTGTCGATCTGTGTCGTATCCAGCACGGCGGAGCGCTCCGAGCTTGAGGTTTGCAGCGCTGTAATGTCGGCTTCAACCGTCACCGTTTCCGCTACAGTGCCCAGAGGAAGAACCAAGCTCCCGGCGTCCAGATTCACGGAGGCAAACAGGACGAGGTCGACCTTCTTCAGCTCCTTATACCCTTTGGCCGTGACCACCACGGTGTAGGTGCCGGGAGATACGTTCGTGATCGTAAAGTCGCCGCTGGCATTGGTGTGCGTCGTAAAGACGACGGCTTTGGTCTGCTGGTCGACCAGCTTCACCTCGGCATTGGGCACGACGCCTTTGCTTTGGTCGATCACGTGACCGGTAATGGATGCGCTGGTGCTCTGCGCACTCGCCAGGGAGGCGAATGCGGCCAGCAGAAATGCGATTGCAACTAGCCTCATCATGATTCTCATCGTGAAAGTCCTCATTTCCGGAGGTTTGTTTGTCAGTGAACCGCGCATTGCGCGCGTGCTTTTGCTGTCTGCTCTTGCAGGAGCCAGAAAGTACACGTATACATTGCCAGCCAATTCTCGAGGCCCGCTGTACCGGCCTTTCAACCGCCCTCCTGCCTTGCCTTCGATCACCGCCGATCCTGCGCGTGTGCGTTCAGGATCTGATGGAATACGTATACATTTGCGGCCAACCTCTCAACCCTCCCCTGCTCTCTTCGTGCCGCAATGCATTCCAGATTTCCCAGCGCACGAACCTTACGCCCCCAAATCCGGCCTTGTCAAGAATAAAAAGACGCTCTGGGGCTACTTTCCAGACACCGATCCGCTGCGCATCTTTTCCGGTTTGCGCGCGCTACTCCGCAGTCCCGCCGGGTTCAGCGGGTTGCTACGCCCAGCTTTTGCCTTTCCCAAACTCCTCTGTTTCAATATGTTGCACCCGTATACATTCCTGCGCTTTAAGAGCGACAGCCATGCCCGTTTTCGAGTATCCTCGGATCTGCCTCCCATGTCGTCAAATGCTCTCGCCATCCTCATGATTGCGTTCTACCTGGCCGCCACGATCGTGGTTGGGTACGCGGTCCGGCGTCATGCCGATACCGCCGCCAAATTCCTTCACGCTCGCGGCTCCCTGCCCACCATCGTCACCGCGCTTTCCTTCCTGGCTGCGAATTGCGGTGCGCTCGAGATTGTCGGCATTGTCGCCACCAGTGCGAAATACGGTGCGCTGGCCCTGCATTTCTACTGGATCGGCGCCATCCCCGCCATCGTCACCCTTTCCCTGGTGATGATTCCGGTGTATCTCCGCAGCGGGGCCATGACCGTGCCGGACTTTATCCGCATGCGCTACAACGACCCCACTCACGTTCTCTGTTGCATTCTCCTTTCGCTCATGATGGTGCTTATTTCCGGCATCAGCCTCTACGCCATTTCCGGGGTCCTGCACCTTTTCTTCGGCTGGAACTTTTCCGCGGTGTCCATCGTTGCCGCGTCGGTGGTGCTTTGCTATGCCTTCGCAGGCGGTCTCAAGGCCACGATCTATAACGAGATTCTTCAACTCGCGCTCACCATCGCCGGCATCGCTCCCATGTCCGTCGCCGTCTACCGCAACTTCCACGGAGTTTCCGGCATCCTGCTGCAACTGCCTCCCGGGATGGCCCATATCTGGACGACGCTGCCGTTGCTGCAGCCCAAAACCGCAACCATGGATGTCTTCGGTGTGGTGTTTGGACTCGGCTTTGTCCTCAGCTTCGGGTACTGGTGCACTGACTTCGTGTTGATTCAACGCGCTCTCGCCGCCCGCACCGCCGAAGGTGCGGTGCGCACACCCTTGCTCGCGTCGCTTGCCAAGCTGGTGTTTCCCTGGCTGGTCGTCTTTCCCGGCATGGCCGCCGCCACTTTTTTCTTTCGCGGCCCACATCCGCGTTTTGACTACGCGCTTCCCCTGCTCATGCAGCACTATTACGGCTGGGCTCTCACAGGATTGGGAGTTTCCGCAATTCTTGCCAGCTTGATGTCGGGCTTGGCAGGGAACATTACCGCCTTTTCCACGCTCTGCACGCACGACCTCTATCAAACCCATCTGCGCAAACACGAATCCGATGCCCATTACCTCAAAATGGGCCGGACCTTCACTGCTTTGGCTGCGTGCCTCAGTGTCGCCACGGCCTATATTGTGCTGTTTTACAACAACCTGATGGACTATCTGCAGCTGATCTTCTCGCTGTTTAACGCGCCTCTTTTTGCCGTGTTTTTATTCGGCATGTTTAGCCGCTGGGCCACTCCGGCGGCGGGATTCTGGGGGCTTCTCTGTGGGGTGATCGCGGCCTCAGCGCACAGCTTCGCCATCCACAGCGGATTCATCGTCTACGGCAGTCAACTATCAGGAGATTTCTATGGGGCGATCTTCGGGTGGATCGTGGCGGCCGCGGTGACGGCGATGGTGAGCCTCTTCACGGCGCCAAAGCCCGCGCAAGATCTCGACAAAGTAACTTACTTTTCGCGATCCATGCCGCGCCAGCGCATCTCCCCGGTAACCTGGGGACTGGTGGCATTGATCCTGGCGCTCTTTCTGCTGTTGAACTTCATCTTCCGCTAGATGCGAATGCCTTGCGTTTTGCAGCCGGCCGGGATGAAGCGGCCTTCCTTGTCACCGGGCCCGTCGAATCCCTGATCACCAGCGAGGTTTCCACATTGTATTGCTTGCCGTTCCGGTGCGGGGAGTTGGCCAGCACCTCGAGCGCGCTCACAAACGTCTTGGCCAGTTCATGGCGAGACAAGCGCAGCGTCGTCAACGGCGGATACACGATATCGCTGAGTTCAATGTCATCGAAACCCACGATGGAGAAGTCTCCGGGAACCGAGAACCCCCGCTTGTGAATCACGCGCAGCGCTCCGATTGCGGTTAGATCGTTGGCCGCGATAATCGCTGAAGGCCGGGCGGATAACTCCAACAGTTCGGCCATCGCGCTCTCGCCGCCGCTGATGCGGTAATTCCCCACGCGCAGGAACTGCGGTTCGGCCGGCAGTCCCACGCTCCCCATCGCCAAAAGGAAAGAGTGCAGACGGTGGTCGGAAATGGTGGGCCCGGCCGACCCGCCAATGTACCCGATCTTCCGGTGTCCCAGCTTGTAAAGGTGTTTCACCGCCTCGCGCATGCCACTGGTGCTGTCCACGCATACATCGCTCAACCCTTCGCCGACCACGCGCCGATCCATCGTCACCAGCGGCACGCGGCTGCTCATCACCGATTCAATGGGAACCGTCTCGATCTCCGAAGCCAGGAGCGCGATGCCTTCCACCTGGCTCACCAGCATGCGGTGAATCGTCTTCGTCATCCGCAGCGATTGGCTTTCCGTGGTCGCTACCAGCATGTTGTAATTCGTGGCCGCGATGATCTTCTCAAAGCTCTGGATGAACTCCGGGAAAAATGGGTTGGTAATGTCAGGAACGATGAGGCCGTAGGTATTGCTTCGGCCATACTTCAATGTGGTCGCGCTGCCATTGGGGATGAACTTCAGCTCGTCGATCACGCGCTGCACGCGCTCGGCTGTCGCCGGCCGCACCGAGCTCAAGCCGTTAATCACGCGCGACACGGTCGCACTTGAAACCCCGGCTATCCTTGCTATGTCGCGCATGTCCATGGGATCAAACCGTCAATCGACGCGCCCTTTCGTCTCGCTGCCAGGCCTGCATCTTCATAGTATACGTATACGGATCGCCCGCTTCACAGCCAAAACGCAACCGCTGATGTGCTAGCATCCTGTGCATGCGCCGTCTGACTGTGTTGCTCATTCTCTGTGCCTCGGCATCCATATGGGCCCAATCTTCCGCTCCGGCCGTCACCATGTCAACCCTTGCCCAGCGGCCCTACATGGGCTGGAGCAGCTGGTCATTCCTCCGCGGCAAGCCTACTGAAGAAAAGGTCAAGGCGCAAGTGGATGCGCTCATCGCCGCCGGACTTCCTGAACTTGGGTATCGTTACATCAATATCGACTCCGGTTGGTCCGATGGTTATGACGAACACGGCGTTCCCAAGCCCAATCTCACGTCTTTTCCGAGCGGGATGGCGGGGCTAAGTGAGTATCTGCATAGCCGCGGCCTGCGTTTTGGTCTGTATCTCGGCCCGGGAATCCGCCCCAATCTCTATGACGCCAATCCTGTCATCGCGGGCACCCATGTACATCTCCAGGAGATCACCGACAAGACCCTGCCCGGATCGACTCTGAGAAACACCTACAAGATCGACTTCAGCAAGCCCGCGTCCCGCGCCTACATCCAATCGGTCGTCAATCAGTTCGCCCGGTGGAAGATAGACTTCATCAAGCTTGACTTCGTGGGTCCGGGCGGCGGCAATCTGCCCGCGGACAATCGCGAGGAGATTCGGCAATGGCACGCGGCCATACAGCGCTCCGGTTATCCCATCTGGCTAGAGCTTTCCAACTGGCTTTCGATCGATCAGGCACCACTCTGGCGCGCCAATGCCAACGGCTGGCGCATCGAGAACGACATTGAGTGTTACGCCTGCGGGCGCAGCACCGATCCAGCTACGAAACGCAAGCTGACTGATTGGCCGACGCGCGTCGTCGATCGCTTCGAGGACGTGCACGAGTGGTACCGCTACGCGAAGCCCGGGGGATGGAACGACCTAGACTCGCTTGAACTGGGCAACGGCGACAACGACGGCATCACTCCCACCGAGCGCCAGTCGATGTTCATTCTCTGGGCCATTTCCTGCGCGCCGCTGTATCTCGGCGTCGACCTCACGCATATGGACCCCGGCGACCTGAAACTCATCTCCAACCGCGACATCATCGCCGTCGACCAGCGCGGCATCGCGGCCACGCCGCTCGACATCCAAAGCCTGCGCAAGAATCCCGGGCAGGCATGGATCAACCTTTATCCTGATGGCTCCGCGATCCTATCGCTTTTCAACCTCGGACCGGATCCCGCAACCATCAAGTTCGATTGGCGCGAAATCGACGCCTTGCGCGACACGCACTACGCAGCCCACCCGCCCAGGCTCACCGATCTCATCAGCACCGAGCAGATCGCGCCGTCGGTTGCGGGTATCAATCTAACGATCCAGTCCCACGGCTCGCTTATCTTCCGCCTGACGCCGGCGAAATAATCGCCTTTCACCGCTTACGGCTTGCTTCCCGCCGGCGTCAGCTCATAGCGTCCTCCGCGCACCGTCTGCAGAACGATCAAACCTGAATCCGGCCTCAATTCTCCGCCGTGGCCCGCCAAGCGAACGGCTTGTTCGCCCCACGGGCTCGCGATCGTCAGCGGTCCGCCCACCTCGCTCGTGATGCTGATAAACTTGATGGCGCCGTTGCGCTGCTCGCTGGAAACCAGAAATGCGCCCTTCGCCAACAGCCGCGTAAAGGCCGCATCGTGGTCCGCCGGCCAATCGGGAAACACGCGCAACACGCCGCTCTCATGTTGCAACAGCATCGAATCGAGAGCTTCGATGCTGCCCGCTGTTTCAATGCCTCCACCGCCCTGAAAATCGGTTAGATTGCTCGGCCGCCAATGATACAGAATCGCGGCCTTGAACTTCGCAATCAAATCTTCAGCCGGCCAGCCGATGCGCGCCGCAACTGGAAATATCTTGCAGAAGCCGTTATTGCTGTTGCCTCCCGGCGTCACGCCCCACGAGTTCATCTCTTCTATGGAATTGCGCGCGATTTCCAGCTCGGCCGCATCGCCTCCAATGGCAAGGTTCTCTCCGGGAAACACCAGCCCCTCGAGATTGATCGGCTGGTCGCCCGGCGCGAACAGCCGCGGGTTCCGGGCTCCCGGTCTGAGCTTCTCGGCCATGTAGTAGACGGTCTTTCCGTTGTAATTGCCCTCCGGGTACGGGCTCAACTCATCGGAGAATCTCTGCCACACCGGCCGCATGGCTCGATCGATGTTCAAAGCTTCGCTGTCTGCAATCAGCTCACTTTCTACGCGATGCGCAAAGCCGAGATCGAGATTGGGATTTACGTCGTCGCCGCCTTCATGCGCCGAGGTGTGCTCGAGACTCCAGCGCCCTTTGCCATTGCGCACCGCAAAGTCACGCCAGAACGCGTCGAGCTCTCGCATCGCCGGATAAAGCTTGTTGCGCAGAAATGCCTCGTCCTGCGTGTAATCGTAATAGTCGAAGACCGGCAGAAAGCTGAACGTCGCATTCGATTTCTGGTCGGCTGGCAGCCGCTCAACGTCCTTTACCAGCGCGATGGGAGCCGGAGCGGGCGGCTTGGCAATCACCGTGAAGGGCGAAAAGGTCCGCTGATAGGCCACGCCCTGGTACCCGGCCTCGGCGGTGCGATTCTTCTGCCATGGAACCTGCGCCAGCACCATGCGGTTATACGGCTCAGCCAGATCCGCGTGATTGCTTGAGAATACGCCGTAGTAAGGCGCTTCCTCGTTGTAGTTCATAAAATAGCGGCCGCCCCAGCCGGCGCTGTCGGTGGTGATAAAGTTGCCCCACAGAGAAGGCGCCGGTTTCCCCGGCCGGCTCGACGACCCGAGCAGATAAAGCGATCCGTAGTAGTAGTCCTCAAGCACCGCGTCGTGCAGATCCACAAACGACCGCAGCCAGAAGTTCTTCCACCAGTTCAAATGCGCCGCTTCGAGCGCCCTCACGTCCGCCGCCGTGATCCGCTCCGCGTGCGCCACAGCCTTGCGCGCCAGCTCCGCCATCGACGGTCCGTTCAACCCCATGCGCGCATCGCTCTCGAACACCGTCACGATTACGACTGGCTCGTTGTCCTTGAGCGTGAATGTCCCGGTCACGCTGCTGCCGGCTTGCGTGATATTGGTCATCGCCGCCCCGAGTAAATGCACGGCAATCGCGCCGCGCGCTTTGTAATCACTCGCACCCTCCAGGTTGTTTTCACGGCTCGCCCACAGCACGCCATTCTCGCTGCCCGCTCCGGCCGGCACCGTCATGTGCGGAGCCGCATCCGGCGCCGGCATGGCCAGATGCACGGCTACGGGCATCGACCTGTCTATCGGGTCGCCGCCTGTCCCCTCCGTCCAAATCTCCGTCACAAATACGTTCTCGCTGTCCGCGACCCACGAGCGCATGTGCACCGGCCGCCCATCCATCCGCACCGTCGTTGTCACCTCCGCATGCAGGATGTCCTGGTCCATGCGATAGCTCGAAATCCCTCCGGCCTCGGGAAAGTTCGCCTGCGTCGCTGTCGCCGGCGACGAAAACGTCAGCCATCCAAAGCTAAGAATCGAAACCTCCGGCGCTTTGTGGCTGTCGTTCCAGTGCGTGCCCCAAAAGTCGCTCTTGCCGAAATGAAAGGTCTGCTGCGACGTGTCGCTGTCTCCCGCCACGACCCCCACGTCGCCGTTGCCCATCAGCGCGCCGGCGGTGAACTTCGGCGTGACCAGGTTGTCCGGCGGCGCCGCGCTCACGCCGTGAATGCGGCCGACGATCCTCTCGACCGTTGCCCAATCGCCCGAATTGGCGCTCTGCGCGCCGCAGCGGCTCGCAAAACAGCCCAGGCTCAACGCGAAAAATGACGCGGCGAATACAACCAAACGATTTTTCATCATGTGCTCCCTGCGGTTACGTCGTGGCCGTATCTCCAGACTGAGCATCGATCCCAGGCTGCCGCAAACATGCCCCGCCATCCCGCACGCCCCTCCTTACGCGGGAACTTCTACGCTCACCGTTCCCCCGGCGCCAACCGTTACGCGCACCGACGAAACCGTCCGCCCCGCATCGTCCGATTGCACCGTCGCCTTCACCTCGCGCTCGTTCACCAGCAGAGTCGAGTGCTGCCCCTCGAACATGGCGCGCCAGATGAGCGCCGGCCCGCGCTGATTGGTGAATGTGGTCTTGCCGGGGCCGTCGTGGCGGATCGTAACCTCGCAGGCACGGATGGGCAGATTTCGGATCTCCGCCCATGCAATGCCCGATCCCAATCCGGACAATGTCCTCACCGTGACTTCGACCCAGTCGCCTGCGACCGCCGAAAGCAGTGGCGAACTGTATTCGAGTCGCAGGCCCATGGCATTCGTCACCAGGTCGCCCACGCGCGTGAAGGATACTTCGGGATACTCGAGCCGCGCATGGCTCAGATCGAGCAGACGCGCCATTGCGGCGTCGCGATCTTCCGCTCCGTCCAACCCGTCTGCGTCCGAGGTCACGTCCGTTCGCCAATCCAAACTCGGCTTCGAGTCGCTTTGGCGGGCGCCGCAGCCCAGCATCTGGTGATTCTCGCCCTCGCGCGCATAAAAACATTGGCCGGCGTTGTTCCATCACGTCGACTCCATCAGTCTCTGAACAGCCGCGGCCTTATTCAGATACTCGTCCGCCAATTCCGCGTTCTGCCGCGCCTCCTGAATATGTGCGTAGGCAAGATAGGCGGCCCGTTGCGTTGCCACCACATCGAAGCCGATCACATACGCGTGGTCGCCCTCGTTGTAGCCTGGAATGCCGCGATTCTTGGGAAACTTCTTTTTGGCATCGAAGATGCCCCTCGCATTCAGCAGTCGAGGTCGCGTCATGATGTGATCGAGATCCAGGCCCCAGCGTTCCACGTAGTCGTTAACCGTGCGATCGTAGAAATTCAGAAATACAGGGTCGTCAATGTAGGCCAGATCGCCGCTCCAGACGTACATCCTGAAACAGCAGTCGAGGAGATCGAAATTCGATGGCAGGTTGTACCAGAACGATGCGTCGTTTTCGTAATCCACCGGCGCCGGACGGTTGTAGCGGTCGATCTCCCAATAGCTGCACCAATCCTTTGCCTCGGAAATGTTTCCCGCGAAGCGCCGCAGCATGTTCAGGTTGAAGCGCGCCAGTCCAAGTGCCTGTGCGCCCAGCGCCTGGTGACAGGTGTCGCGGATGCAGAAACCTTCGCGGCCTGGCTCCACGGCTTCATACCATGGCCCCACGGGATCGCCGTCGTCAAAGGCATACGCCATCGCCTGGTTACGCGCCCAATGAAATACTTCAACCAGCTTCGTGCTCGATGAATCCATTTCGAGCTTCGACTGCAGTTGGCCCGAGTTGGGATTCACCTTGCTGAGTCCGGTAATCAACTGCGTCATAGCCGGATTGCACTTCGCGCCAAAAAGCCCCAGCATTGGCAACATTCGGCATACATTGCGGCGAGTCACTTGGTTCATCGCGTCATCCTTTCCGAGCGCGTCGCGGGCCTACGCGACGCTGATAAGTTCGTTATGGATCGGATCGAGCTCGATGCTTACATCCTTGTACTCATCGAAAAGCCCTGCATTATGCATCTGCCACGCGATCGGCCCCGCCTTGCCCGCCGTCGCGTCCTTGAAATCCAGTACCTCGATCGCTTTGCTTCCCGGAGGCTGCGCCACGGCCATGCGCGCCGTTCCTTTGCTTGCATCGGCAAAAATCTCCACGCGGCTCCACGCGTGAATATCGAACTTTGTCTTTGTCACGGTAGTGAATTCCAGTCCGCCGGCATTGTTCATCCCCGACCGGTAGTCCCAGTGGCCGCCGTTAGGAACCTGGAACTGAATGCCGCCCAGCGCGTCCAGCGGTTTTTCATCGTCTTGCGGCCTCGCGCAGAAGATCAGCACACAAGCTTGGTGGTCGGGATTGCCCGAAACATGGCGCATGGTAAACATCAAACGAAAACGGCTGAAGTCTTTTTCTGTGTAAATCACGCCGCGCCCTGTGCCTTTGCTCGTCATCGCCCCATCGCGCACCTCCCATCCGGTTAGAGCGGACGGCGCAATCTCCGCCGCGTAGGCGTCCTCGATCAGCAGCTTGTTAAGCCGCGCCAGTTGCTGGCCCTGCGGATTTTCCTTGATCAGTTTGCGCGTCTCCGGCCGCAGAACGATTCCCTTTCCGAAACGCGCTTTGTCGTAGATCGATGGCCCCGCGATGATCTGATTCAGGCTCTTTACCAGTGCGGAGAGCGTAGCTTTTGCGCTGGAATCGGAAGCAGCATACATGCTCAGGCTCGCTCTCACCGTCTCATCCAGTTGCCCGCGCAGAAAAACGCTCACCGCGCCGGAACTCGTCGCCAGCTCCTTCACCAGCGCCGCCGCATCGGTAAGCTGGCCGGTGGAAAGTGAAGTGGCGTCATTCTCGATTTGCAGCCATCCCTTCAGCGTCTTTCCATCGAAGAGCCGCAGCGTTTTTCCCGTTGCGGTCTTTGCGCGGCCGAAGCGCGCAATGGAAGCGCCGGCGGCGGCGATTCCAGCCAGCCGCGTGAATTCTCTCCGGGTCCAGAAACTGCTCGCCTGCTGCATTCGAGCGCCTCCTCGCGTGTCCAGTGACTGCTAGAAATTGCGGGCCGCTTGACAGCCGTGCCATTCTCGGTGTCAAGTGTATACGAATACATCCACGCAGCCCAGCATTTTCCTGCGTTCTGCCGGCCAGTTCCATCCGGCGGGGCAATTCTATCTTGCTTGGCGCGCCCAGTGGGAGCACAACGCGATGGCTGGGTAGCGAGTATCACACGCATCCCGTGGGCCACGCGGTCTAGCCTGGGCCCAGCCCACAGGAAGCGAGGAAAGAAGAACGGATATGAGCGAACCTGCAAAAACCTCCCGGCGCGAATTCCTTCAAACGACCATCACCGGCGCCGCAGCGCTTCCGCTCCTCGGCGCGCTTAACGCGGGCAATGCCTCTGCCGAATTTCCCGGCGGCCGATCGCAAGTCTTTCGGGTGAACGGTTGCCCGGTTCACGACGGGCAACTGCGGCACGTTGGCGTTGACGCACTGCTTCATCTGCTCTCCACGAACGGAAACAAGTTTTACAAGTCTGCCCGGCAGGATGCTCTCAGCGGTCCTTCGGGCCTGATTGCACGTGACGACGTTGTCATGCTCAAGGTCAACGCGCAATGGAAGTGCCGCGGTTGCACGAATACCGACATGCTGCGCGGGCTGATTCACCGCATCCTCGGCCATCCTGACGGCTTCAAAGGCGAGGTTGTGATCTTCGAGAATGGCCAGGGACGGCCCGCCGCATTCGACGGCAAGCACAGCGATTCCGCCAAAACCGAGTACAAACCGTTTCCGGAGTTGATTGGCAAAGTGATGGTCAACGCCGAGCAGGAGGACGTGACCACCATCGATTACCTGGTGAACCACGTCTTCGCCGGCAAGCCTGTGAGCGCTTTCCTCATGGACCCCTTCGCCAATGTCTGGATCGCGGCAGGCGATCACAAGACCAACGGCTATCGCCGCATCGGCCAGCCCGGCACATCGTGCATTTCGTATCCCTGTTTCACTACCGCGCGCGGCAATCGCATCGAATTGAAAGAAGGCCTCTGGACCGGCTCTCACTACGCGCAGAATCTCAAGCTGATTCATTGCGCAGTGCTCAAAGATCATAGTGGCGACATTGGAATGACCGGCGCGCTGAAGATTGTTTACGGCACGCTCTCCATGTCCGATGGCACGTCAGCGAAACGTCATTATCAAGACCTTGGCTCGCAATGCGCGAGGATGTGGACCGAGGTGCGCCCGCCGGACCTCAACATTCTTGACTGCATCTGGGTCAGCCACGGCTCGATGACGGTCGACGGACAATATGTCAGCGGTTGCATCGGCTATCCGCCCAGCATCACCAGCCGCCAGAATATTCTGCTTGCCGGGCGCGATCCGCTGGCAATCGACTATCACGCCAACAAACACATCCTGCTGCCGTTGGGAGGCAACAACGCCGCCAGCCACGATCCCGACAACAATCCGCGACTCGCCAGCGTTTACCTACAGGCTCAGGTCGAATTCAATCGTGCGGGCGGCATCCACGGCCAAAGGGTGCACACCGGTGACGGCAGCATTCAACTCATCTCAGCTGGCGCACTCGATCAGGCTTCAGCCATGGCGTGGGAGCATTACGCATAGAATGCGATCTGGATTTGGTATCTGAGGATGCTCTCCAGTCCCTTTTCAACGAAGGGGTTCACCCCACAGAGGTGTAGTCGATTTTGTAGCTGTCAAAGCACCCAGAAGGAGGAAGTGTTACCTATGTGTCCGGTACGATGTGTCACCTATGTCTCAGGTCGGTCATCAGCACTTTGCGAGTATCTCAGTCTGCCGATAGCCAGACCCTCTGCTTTTACGGCAGATAACCTGGTGCTGAAAGCCGCGTCTTCATTGGGTTTTCTCTCCTCAATGGATGCACGGACCGTCGCAAAATCGTCTACAGTTCAACATGGGAAAAAGCGAAGGGTTGGGAAGATGCAAATCTCTTCAATGCGTTATTGGTTTTATCCTTGTCCCTTTCCAAAATGCCTTTTGTGGCCCAAGCCGATCACCCGGAGAGACCCGCGGAGCGCGTCATAAGCCAGCTCTCTCGGAGAGGGTAAATTGAAGGGTTGATTTCGTGTGAGGGGAATCCAGAAGGCAGCCTCTTGAGAGACCGCCAGACACCGTGGTCCCACGCATGTTCTCCGGATTCGTCGGCCATTACTGTAACGCTTGGCTCAGCCTGCGAAGTCGTAGCGATGATGCAGTCAGCCGAGACGAGGCA
>Ga0326727_10012008_pt1 | contig 19902 bp, 19 predicted proteins | sample MB2enrmetagenome_FD_207643 | JGI IMG/M metagenome (GOLD analysis project Ga0326727, IMG submission 207643) | Lab enriched peat soil microbial communities from McLean, Ithaca, NY, United States - MB29MY | ecosystem: Environmental > Terrestrial > Soil > Wetlands > Peat | place: USA: New York...
ATAGCAGCGGCGGCGTGGCCGCTAGCAGCCTTTCACAACGTCGGCCTTGATGACGTTTCGATATCGACTCGCAATGGCACGAAGCGCAGTGGAGGGCCGGCGCTTCACTCTTCGCGGCGGAGCGGTGTAAAGGGCGGTTGAAAAGTGCGGCGGGTGGCGCCGAGTGGCGCGGCGGTCGAAAAGTGCGGCACCTCCAAATTAACATGGAGAGTGTTCAAAGATATGCAGCAATGGGCAGACATACGCCGCCAAGTATTGATTGATGGAGTCAGCAAGAGGCAGGTTTTGAGAGAGACCGGCCTGCACTGGAAGACGTTAAAGAAGATCCTGGAGAACAGCGCCCCGCCGGGCTACCGGCAGGAGCGGCCCCGGGCAAAGAGGAAGCTGGGGCCGTACGTGTGGCGGATCGAACAGATATTGAAGGAGGACAAGGCGATGCCCAAGAAGCAGAGGCACACGGCCAAGCGGATATTGGATCGGCTGCGGCAGGAAGGCTACAAAGGGGGATACACGGCGGTAAAGGAAGCGGTCCGGGAGATGGAACGTCACCGGCAGGAGGTGTTCGTGCCGTTGGCCCATTGTCCTGGGGAGGCGCAGGTGGATTTCGGATACGCCGTGGTCAAGATGAACGGGGCCTTGCGGAAGGTTGCGTTTTTCGTGATGGCCCTTCCCTTCAGTGACGCGATGTTCGTGATGGCCTTTGAGCGGGAATGCACGGAGACGTTCTGGGAGGGGCACGTCCGGGCGTTTGAGTTCTTTGGCGGGGTGCCCCGCAAGATCGTCTATGACAACACGCGGGTGGCCGTCGGCCAGATCGTGGGAGGTAAAGGCAGGAAGCTGACGGTAGGGTTTTGCCAGCTAAAGAGCCATTACCTGTTCGATCATCGGTTTTGCCAGGTACGGCGTCCGAACGAAAAGGGCGTGGTGGAAGGAACAGTGAAGTTCGCGCGGCTCAACTATTTTGTTCCGGTGCCGCAGGTGGGGGATTTTGAAGTGCTCAATGCTGATTTGAATGACAGGTGTCAGGAGGATCAGGAGCGCCGGGTTCGCGGCAAGGCCGGGACCAAGAAGCAGTTGCTGGAGGAAGATAGGGCAGCGTTCCTGCCGTTACCGGTGAAGCCGTTTGAGGCATGCCGGCAGCAATCGACCACGGCCAGTTCAATCTCGCTGGTGCGCTTTGATGACAACGATTACTCGGTGCCGACGGCCTATGCGCATCACACGGTGGTGGTGAAGGGTTACTGCCACGAGGTGGTGGTCAGTTGCATCAATGAGACGGTGGCGCGGCATCGGCGGATATGGGACAGGGAGCAGATCTGTTTTGACCCGCTGCATTACCTTGCGGTGCTGGAGCGAAAGCCGGGAGCATTGGATCAGGCCCGGCCGTTGCAGGGTTGGACGCTGCCGGAGTGCTTTGATCACTTACGGCGCAGGCTGGAGGCCGAATACGAGCACGGTGAAGGGACAAGGGAGTATATCCAGGTGTTGCGGCTGCTGGAAAAGCACCCGATACCAACTCTTCGCCGTGCTGTGGAAAAGGGGTTGAGCATGGGAGCGATCCGGCGGGATGCCATCGCCCAGTTCCTTTACCCGCAGGAGGAATGGCGGGCCACGCTGTTCACACTGGACGGGTATCCGCATTTACGTGCAGTCCGGGTGCAGTCGCCGGACATCACTCAATACGGAAGCCTGCTGGCGGGAGGTGTCCGATGAGTGGGGAAGCTTCCACGTTATTGCTGGAGCACCACCTCAAGGTACTCAAGCTGCCGACCTTCGTCCGGGATTACAAAAGTGTGGCGGCGGTGTGCGCCCAGGAACGCTGTGATTATCCCACGTTCCTGCTGCGGCTGGCTGAGCGGGAGTTGATCGACCGTGAACGACGTGCCGCGGAACGGCGCATCCGCGATGCCCGGTTCCCCGTGGTCAAGACCATCGATACCTTCGACTTCAAGGCCCAGCCCTCGATCAACCAGGCCGTGGTGCGGGAGTTGATCGCCAGCGGCGAATACATCAGCAAAAGGGAGAACGTCCTCCTGGTCGGCAATCCTGGAACCGGAAAGACCCATCTATCCATCGCGCTTGGCTTTGCCGCTTGTGCGCAGGGCAAGAGGGTGCGCTTCACCACGACGACGGCGATGGTTACCGCGTTGCTTGAAGCACGGGAAACCCGGACCCTGCAACGCAGCCAGAAACAGCTTGAACGGCTCGATGTGCTAATCCTGGATGAACTCGGATACGTCCCGTTCTCCAAGGCGGGCGCCGAGTTACTCTTTGAGGTAATAAGTCGTGCATACGAGCGCACCAGCCTGATCCTGACAACTAACTTGCCCTTTGAGAACTGGACCGAAGTCCTGGGCAGCGAACGGTTGACCGGTGCCATGCTCGATCGGTTGACCCATCGTGTACACATCCTTGAAGCCAACGGGGAGAGCTTCCGACTCAAGGACGCCAAAAAACGCCTCAGACCGCACTAACCTCCGCCAGACCCCCGCGGCGCTCGCTCCTGATCGTCAGCCTCCGCTACGCTACGGCTTCCTCACAGGAGCGAAGTCCACCCACAAACACGATCTTGACCAAGACCGATTATCCCCTTATCTCAACCCCAGGTGTCTCACTATTCGACCGGCACCTGCTGCACTGTTCGTCCGCCCTTCACAAGCGGGCATGGTGTGGTTGCGCATGGAGCGGAGGCGCAGCCACACCATGCCCGTTCGTGCGAGGTTACCACGGGAAATGAGATACCGCTGCCCCTTACATAGCACGAATGAGGGCTGCGCCAGCTATCGTTAGGGCCACGCCCGCGATCATCCCGGTGGCAAACGCGATGAATAGGAGAACTCTTGAGGCGGTAGCTATCCGCCCCGTGATTTTGGTGGCCTCGTCTTGAAATGCCTTCCAATTCTCCGTTACCTTCTTTTGTCCGTTGAGCAGGTCTTCTGAGGCGTTGCGGATTGTGTTTTCGACCGCTCTCGTTGCGTGCGTTGCGTTAGCGACCGCATTGACCGCCGTTTGACGCAAGGCATCGGCATGGTCTCGCATTTTGCTAGCGGCGAGATCACCGTACCCTTCAGCCCATCTCCGCAATTCCCGATATGTGTCTGCGTTTAACGATACAGTGGTGTTGAGTCGGTCGATTTGGTCCCGCTGTACGGCATCAAACTCGGCGAGGAGTTCTCTCACCCGAACGGTCGCTACTTGTGACAGAGTCGATTTTAATCCTTCAACTGTTTCAAAAGTGAACGCGGCTGCATCGAACATGGCGGCTGTTGGGTCGCTCGGATCGGCTTCCAATGCCGAGAATAACCGGGCACGATCCACCACGCCCGTCCGCGGATCGGTCGCGTCCGTAAGAATTTGTGCAAATCTTTTGTTCATGCGTTGGAAATTGACGATTAGGCGATGAGGACGGCGGCTGCCTTTTCGATCTCCGCGAATGCGGCGCGGGTGAAGGCTCTCACTCGCTGCCGTTCCGCCAATTGCAGTTCCCTGCTTTGGGCGGCGGCTGTCCACGGCAGATTGAGTTGGTCCACCTTGTAGTAAACTTGCTCCAGCACTTCTGGCATTCGGATTTCAATCGCGCCGAGTTCTTCGATAAGCCGTGTTCGAGTTTTGCTCTGGTCGTAAATTGGGAAGGCGCGTCCAGCGGCTTCGTTCTTTACCACGACGTAGCTGACACTCGAACCAAGCTGGTCGCTGACTATCTTTAGCAACACGGTGCTGTCTTTGATTGGCGATATGATGAACGCGACGGTGACCGCGATATTCATTTCGCGGCAGACGGTCAAAAACTCCGTTTCAGCCATCCATTGGACGAGCCTGTCGCCGCCTTGCGCCCCCAGATCAACCAGCCAATGGGCGATGCCCTCCGCTTCCAACGCATTGAGCAATTGGTCGAGACCGCCCGAGTCGTGGATGTCGATTGGCTTCGTATTGTCCGAATAGAACCTGAGCAGGTGTCCGTTGGTTGAGTCGGTGTCATAACCGCGCCAGTCCGGCGCGTGCTGCGTGTAGTAGTCGGCGAGCAGCCGGGCAAATGTGCTTTTGCCGACGCCGCCTTTATCGCCATGAACGATGACGAGACGTTTTGTGGGTGTGGATTGTTTCATAAATGGACTTACAAATCTTTGTCGGGGATACCACCCTTGACTCCGGGTTGTGCCGTGCTGGTCGGCGGAATCGCCGCATTCGCGGCGGAGGCGTGACGATTTTTAGCTGTCTTTCCACCCGGCTTTGGTCTGCGTTTGACCGCAAGGTATGCCTTGAGCGTGCTGATGCCGCACTGAATGCCTTGCTCGCGGAGGAATCCGGCTAGTTGTTCATAGGTCACCCCTTTGCGCCGCGCTTCGGCGAGCCTTGGCTTTATGCTGGCGATGAAGGTCTTGAGCGATGGGACGGCTTTTGGCCGGGCGGCCAGCCATGCGTCGAACGCCTGCGTGAACTTCTCTTCATCGGGCGGGGGCGAAGCTTGTGCCTTTTTCATACGAGACGCCGATTCTACGGCATCCCGTGAATAAACAGGTTCCCGTTTGGGAGCCTTCTTGCGGTGAATTTGTGGTGAACTTGGAGATTCAGACCGGCTTTACAAGCGAAGCTTGTGCGTTGGTCTATTCCACAAAACTAAAAACAAACCTGTTCAATCCATGAGGCTGCCACAACCATGATCCGGGGTCGAGCGATGATTGGAGGCGCAAAATATTGCGCGGAACATCTTGAAGCCAATGATTATTACGAGAAGGAGCAGAGGATTCAAGGCGTTTGGGTTGGCGCGGCGTGTGAGGAGTTTGGGGTGAACGTGGGTGAGGTGGTTTTGTCAGAGGAGTTTGAACGGTTGAGGCAGAATCATCATGCGCGGTTGATTGGCCCTGATGGTGAGCCGTTGCAGATCACCGAGCGGATGCACGGCGAGACGGTGGACGGTCACGAGCGGCGGGCGTTTTACGATTTCACGGTTTCCGCGCCCAAGACGTTTTCAGTGGCGGCAGTCACTGGCGGATTGAAGATAGCAAGGGAGTGGCATAGCGCGGCGGTCGCCAAGGCGGTGGGTGAGATGGAGAAATGGACCGCATACCGGACCAATCGCGGCGGGAAGATTGAAATGCACACGAGCGGAAATTTCTGCGCGGCACGATATGCCCATGACGCAAACCGGGATTTGGAGCCGCAGCTCCACGATCACATCGTCATTTTCAACATGACGCGAGGGAGCGGGGGCAAGAACTACGCGATTGAATCCAGCGCATTCTTTGACCGGGTGAACTATTTCACCGCCATCTACCGGGACGAACTGGCGGCACAGGCCCAGCGAGCAGGGATCGAAATCGTGTGGGGAGAACATGGAGAGCCGCAAATCAAGGCGCTCTATGAGCAGGGACTGGTCGAGCACTTTTCCCAGCGGACACAGGAACTGGAATCGCTAATCGAGAAATGCGAATCTCTCGTCGGGCGGAAATTGGACAATAACCAGCGGAAGGTTTTCGTGATGGCCTCGCGCGGAATTGACCTCGCCGCGTTCGAGCGCGCATTCGCCGCTGAGGATTGCGGCCGCTCCTGGCCGAAAGAAAGAGCATTCGAGCGCATGGTCGCGCTCGTCCGCGCCTCTTCCGATGGCGGCTTGAAGGAGATTACGACCGCCGAGGTCATCTCGGCGCAGCGGGCGAGTCTTTCGCCCGAGCAGCGTTTGGCGCTCGACGACTTTGTCGGGAGGCAGAGGGTGGGCAACGCGCAAATTGCGCAGACGGAGACTCCGACGCTGGCCGAGGCGATTAGCCACGCGCTGGAGCATTGTTTCGAGCGCGAGTCTGTTCGGAATGCGCATGACGTATGGGAGGAAGCCATCCGCTACGGTCGCGGCGCTGGTTTCGACATCGAGGCGCTGAAAGCGGAATTCAACCGCCTGGCCTCCGGCAATCAAAGCAAGCTCGTGGCGGTGGGCGATGAACTCACCACCACCTTGCATCTGGAGCGGGAATTGGCGTTACTCGAAGCGGTCGAGAAGGGGCGGCGCTCGGTCAGTGTCGCCAATCCCGATTTCGTTGTATCGTCGAAGCTCAATCCCGAGCAGCGGGAAGCCGCAAAGGGGCTGGTCGCGTCGCGGGACCGCTGGAATGCGCTGATCGGTGATTCCGGCACAGGGAAGACGTTCACCGCCACTGAGGTAATCCGCGCCCATGTCGAGGCGGGCCGGATGGTATTCATATGTGCCCCCACCAACAACGCCCGCGACGTATTGCGAGATGAGGGAGCAAAGATTCGGAAAGATAACGGAGACGCGGCTATTGCCAACCCCTTTGAACGGGCGGAGTCACTCCAGAAGCTCCTTTGTGACAAGCAGCTCCAGCAATCAATCGGCTTCGATGGCCTCGTGCTCGTTGATGAGGCGGGCTTCGCCAGCGTGAAGATGCTTCACGAGTTGATGGAACTGGCGGAGAAACATTGCTGGCGGGTCCATCTCCAGGGCGACGACAAGCAGCACACCAGCGTCGAGGCCGGGGACGCCTTCCGTCTCGTGCTGAAGAATTCCGCCATTCAGCGGTGGCGCCTGACCGACATCCGGCGGCAAACACCCGAAAGCGGTCTCCGGGAAGTTTCAAAGCTTCTCGCCGCCGGCGAAATGAAAGCGGCTCTTGAATTGCTCGATGCTCAGGGAAGGATCATTGAAGCTCAAGGCGAGGAGCGGCTGCGGCTCATGGCGCGAAGGTACGCGGACGCGGTCCAACGCGGCATACATTCTTTGGTCGTCAATCCCACCCATCGGGAAAACGATGCCGTTTCAGCGGCCATCCGGGAGGAGTTGAAAACTCGCGGGTTGTTAAAGGAGGGCCATGAAGTGGAAGCGACTCGTTCCCTTGGATGGACGGCGGCGCAGAAGCGCGACTTCCGCAATTACCGGCCGGGTCTGATGGTCGAATTGACGACTGGCAGGGAGAAGGGGAAAGCCTTCGAAGTGCTGGGCATCGAGCGGGGCCGGGGAATCAGGGTGAAGGATGAAGACGGCGGGGAGCGATATTTCAGCCGCCGGGAAACGAGCGGCATTGACGTGGGCGAGAAACGCCTTTTGGAATTGGCAGCCGGTGATTTGATTCTCCTGCGTGCCGGGCAAAGAAACCGGCACGGAGAATTGACCAACGGCGAGCGGCTTCAAATCACGAGGATTGAGAGCGGGGCCATTCATGGTCGGGCGCTGGGGCGCGACGGCGTACCCACGGGAGCGGAAAAGCCGATTACCATTCGGAACTTCTCCCACGGCTACGCAAGCACCTCCCATCACAGTGAGGGGAGCACCGTTGATTCCGGGCTCGTGGGGATGGACCGCGTGTCTGTCACGCACATAGACAACAAGCTTCTTTATGTTGCCTGCACCCGGGAGCGCAAAGACCTTCACGTTTACGTGGAAAGCAAGGCCGCGCTCTTCGAGCACGCGGGAAAAATTTCAGGCAACCGCAAATTCGCGCTCGCCCTGGATCATGGGGCCAAGAGGAAGCGTGGTATTCAGGAAGCTCTCAAATGCAAACTCCCAATCATCATTCCCATCCATCAAATCGGCCTCAAATTCGCGCGAGGGTTGAATTGGCTTACCAAGGCCGTCATCCGAAACGTCCATATCCACGAAGCCGCATCCATCACAGCGGCCCGAAAGATTCAGGAGGAGCACGGGCAAGAGGCCGTCGTCCAGACCACTCAGGAATCGTTGCGGCAAAGCATTCCGGTGCAGACACAACGCCACACCCAATCTCGCATCAGAGGTTATAGACCATGAGAGAAGCCACAAAACCGCCGGCCTGTTTTCAGGTCTCCTCGAATGCAGGCGAACTGGAATTGCAATTCAAGACGGGCGATTCCTGCACTCTATACTATCCCTACCTGCTGCGATCCCGTCTGGACGTTACGGGGTCAATCGAACTTCAGTTTTCCACGGATAAGGTCGTAATCGAAGGCCAGCGCCTCAAGGGACTCTACAATGATCTCAAGAAAAAACACGTTGCCTGGATAAGGGAAGCAGGGTGGGATAACGATAGCCTCATAAGCGACGAGCCGTTTGTCCGGTCAATTGTTATCACGCCTGCGGAATCCGCCGGTTGAGTCAAGTTTGGGTAGGGATTAGACAATACGTGGGTAGGCGAAAACTTTCAATGCTGCGCAACTCCACCGCGTTGTCGGCGCTTATGATCCAAGTGGCGCTGACGAGTTCCAATCGTCCCCGCCGCCCTCCCGGCGGGGACAAGGGAAGTCAAGGACTGCACCGTAATCGGGACTGGAATTCCGATTCGAGCTCGTGCCACAACGGTTTGATGTTCAAAGCGTTCAGTAAAACCTTTTGGCTCCTCCTGGCCGTAGTGGTCGTCTGCGGGCTTGGAGTCGTCATTCTTTGGGCTCTTGTTTTGAAGTAATGGACCCGGATCAAGAAACTGTCTTGTCGGAAGCCGGTTCTACCTCTCACACCGGCAGATTTCCGCCTGTCCGCAACACTTCGGCCAGTATTGACGCGGTGCCGGCGTCGAGCGGTACGCGGGCATAGGCGCCTATCGTCCTCTCGACATCATAAGCCGCCCGCCGCAATGCGACCTCTCCGTCCCGCCAGACCGCATACGCGGCGCGGGGGTCGCCGTCCTTGGGCTGGCCCACACTGCCGGGGTTAACGACCAAAGTTTTGCCAGAACGAACAGTCAGCGGCCAATGGGTGTGGCCTAAGAAGAGAAAATCGGGAGCGCCAGCCAATTCGATCTCCGCTTCCAAATCGTGATTACTGAAACGCAGGTATCGAAACAACGGATCGCTCGGGGTGGCGTGACATGCAACGCACTTCGCTCCCGCCGCCATAAGAGTTCGTAACGGCTCCAGGCTGCCCAGAAATGAGCGGCACCCTTCTTCGAGTACGTCCATGCAGAATCTCTGGGTGATCGCCGTTAAATGCCGGTAAGGAGGCGAAGGACGCGGGTCTCCATTTGTGGCAACGCCCCAATCGTGGTTCCCCTGAATGAAGCATCCGGCAGTCCGATTCCTGATCGCCCACTCGACGCATTCAATCGGTTGCGGCCCGTAATCCACAAGATCACCCAAACAAAGAATTTGATCCACATCCGGTTCGGCATCGAGCACCGCTCGGAGCGCGGTCCAATTCGCGTGAATGTCCGAAATAATCAGGAGCTTCATGGATGCTCTTCGAGCCGCATCTTGCCGGGCTTTCAATAGGGCGAAAAGGGGGGCGTCAATATAAATCAAAGGTCACTGAAGGTCGCTTAAAGTGCATTGAAGGTCACTGGAGGAAAAATGACGTGTTGAGAAACGGGCCGCGAAAAAACCGGGTGTAGGTCTTTCACGTCGCGCCCGCCACGGGTCGGAATGATCCGAGGCGGGCAGTGCGACGAGAACCTCAAACCACTCACAGCGGCCATGCATTTAAAACGACATAGATCCCCGCGGGCATTCTGCGTCCCCACCTCCAAACGAAGTTGCGCTTGTTTGAGCGCATTTGAGGGCCGGATTTCAGGCAAAGTCGCTCGGTAAACACCAAAAAAACCACGAATTTCCGGCAAAATGGTCCGCCGGGGGATCAGCCTGCCCGGAAATTTCCCATACAATGACAGAATGAACATTGATTTTCTGAAATCGCTTACGGCCACCAAAGAGAAGCCATTGATGAACTGTCGCCGGCTGTCTGCCTGCTTCTGCGTTGGGCAGGGGGCTGCGCGGTCGAATTGGAGGAAGAATAGAAACGGGGTGCCAAAAAAGCAGGGGTAGGTCTTTCGCGTCGCGCCCCACCATGGATCGGAAATGTTCGGAGGCGGGCAATGCGATGAGAACCGCAAACCACTCACAGCCACGCCATGTTTTTTAAGAATAACATAGGCCCCCAAGTGCGCCGAATTCGCGAGGCCCGGCACTGGACCCAATCGAAACTGGCTCTCAAACTCCAGCTTGTCGGTTACGACATCAGCCGTACCGGCGTCTCAAAAATCGAGGGGCGTTTCGTTTGCATCACTGATAAGCAGCTTCTCTTTTTGGCCGAGGCGCTAAGAGTGTCGGTGCTCGACCTCTTTCCGGCCAGGCAGAATGGCCGCTTCAGTGATTTCATGGCCAAACTGGAAATGACGCGGTTTTGAAAGCGCCGTCCCACATGCTCATGCCACAAAATTTCGTGGCGTTTTTTTGCGCAACCCAAAAGAAGTTCCAAATCGGGAACTTCTCGCAATATTTGGCGGCTTACGATGGTTGCATGAACATTTGCACCCTTACCTCAATCTCGATCAGTTGCGCGACGAGTGATTTCAACACGCTGTTCTCAACCGTTCCGAATCAATGCTTGGGATCGAACCTCCCGCTCGCTCGCGAGCCATTTGGAGTAGAAACCGGCGATCTCACCGCCGACCGCGTCGTCCGGCCACGTCTGCGCCGGAAAAGAGCCTGACCGATGCATACCGCAAAAATGTCGTCAAAGCACAGTGCGAATCCCGCCCTTGATGCACAGTACGTGCGAGAGCTTCTGACCGTCGAGGAAGCCACCCAGCGGCTCAAGGTGGCTCCCAAGACGGTCAGAAAGCTTTGTCAATCACGCAGCCTTACGGCAATCCGCGTCCAGCGTCGCTGGCGCATTCCTGCCATTGCCATTGACGACCTTTTTGAGAGAACGCCTCATCTGGCGTGTCTGACATCCCCTTCGGTTTTGAGTCGCGCGAGATGCATTAGTCATCGCGCCATGCTAACGCTACCTTCAAAAAATCTTATACCCATTTGGGCACAAGATTTTCGCCACCCCATCCTATGATGGCTGAAAACCATGCGTATCATGCGTTTTAAGAATAACATAGGTCCGCAGGTGCGCCGGATTCGCGAGGCCCGGCGTTGGACACAATCGAAGTTAGCCGTCAAACTCCAACTCGTCGGCTACGACATCAGCCGTACCGGCGTCTCGAAAATCGAGGGGCGTTTCGTCTGCATCACTGACAAGCAGCTTCTCTTTCTGGCCGAGGCGCTAAGAGTGTCGGTGCTGGACCTCTTTCCGGCCCGGCAGAATTGCCGGTTCAGCGATTTCATGGCCAAACTGGAAATGACGCGGTTTTGAGAGGTTCCCATGCCGCTATACTTACTCACGCTACGAGATTTTAAGGCGTTTTTTGGCGCGAGCCAAAAGAAGCTCCAAATCGAGAGCTTCTCGCAATGGATGGCAGCTTACGATGGTTACATGGACATTTGCGCCTTTGCCTTAATTCTGCGTTGGAAAGGAGCCTGACCGATGCAACCCGCAAAAATGCCGTCAAAGCACAGCGCGAATCCCGCCCTCGATGCGCAATACGTGCGAGAGCTTCTGACCGTCGAGGAAGCCGCCCAGCGGCTCAAGGTGGCTCCCAAGACGGTCAGAAAGCTTTGCCAATCACGCAGCCTTACGGCAATCCGCGTCCAACGCCGCTGGCGCATTCCTGCCATCGCCATCGACGATTTCTTGAGAGAACGCCTCATCTTGCGTGTCTGATACGATTGTGAACGAAGGCCGGAAGCGGTCTGCCGGACGGATTTTGAAGTAGGCGGCGGCAGTCACCGCATCCGTGACCCGGCGATAATGACCAAAGATTACGTCAGGCGAATTGCCCATCTCCAGCGCCAGCTCCTCTGCCGATTTCAGGATGGGCAGGCGATAGGTGCCGAAAGAATGGCGCATCACATCCTGCGGCCATTTCATGAATCCGGCCTTACGATACGCTTCGCGGAACCTGCGTCGCGAAAAGATCACCCTGCCGGTTTCGCGACGATAAAGCGAAAGCCATTCCTTGAGATTCGGTTGAATGGGAACCAGCCGGTGCCGACGGGTCTTGGCGTTGCGGGCCTTCACTTCGATTTGTCCCGCTTCAAGGTGAATGTCGCGCCAGTCCAAGCGATCCGCTTCGGAAGGCCGTAGGCCGGCAAACGCGCAGATGGCGATATATGGGACCAACTCGGACGCACAGACTTGAAGGAGGCGAGTGATTTGCCGTGGCGAAAGGATCGAGACTTCGTCCTTGTGCCGCTTTGAGAAGCGGATTTCCGCCGCCACGTTTTGAGCGCAATAGCCCCGCCGTCGCGCGAGTTCGAACATGACGCCAAGATTCCGCCGATACGCATCTCGCGAGGTGACATTGACATCCAAGCCGCGCAACCATTCATCGAGTTCCTGGCTGGTTATGTTGCACACGAGCCGCTCGCCAAATGCCAGTGAGAAGCGGCCAAGCTTGCTTTTCAGGTCTGCGGCGTACCGCTGGCTCGCTCCATCCTGCTTTTTCGTCGCGAGGAATTCCTGAACGAGTTGGCCCACCGCAATCGACTTCCCGGCCTTCGCAAGATAGGCGACGTAATGATCGACTGCGGCGCGCAGGGATGCCCCCAGAGGCTCCAGTTTTCCAAAGCACTCATACGCCTCCAGCCGCTGAACGTCCGTCAAGGCAGCCGCTTGAAGCTGGTAATTGACCATCAGGCGAGCCAGCCGCTCCTTGTACGACTTTGCCACCGATTCCTTGTCGAAGAACTTTTTTTTCTGTCCTTCGAGTTGGTAGAGGCTGGGTGGAATGCGCACCATCCACGGCGCATGCGGGCTATAGGTGACTTTCGTCACCTTCAAAATGAAGGTTCTTGCCATGGCGCATTCCTTTCACGGCAAGATTCTAGCGGATGGCCGAGAGCCACAGGCTCCCGGATGGGAACCTATTTTCGGAAACCGGATAACGGCAATTAATGGCAATGACCGGTTCAAACCCTTCTCAGGCTGCCATGGCGTCCGGGTGTAAGTAGCATATTGAGAGTTACTTACACTGGAGCCGGCAGTCGGGTTTGAACCGACGACCTGCTGATTACAAATCAGCTGCTCTACCAACTGAGCTATACCGGCGTTCTCTCGCAGGGAGGGAGGCGTACTATGCACATAATTTTCGCTGGGAGCAATGGTTGAAAGATCGAAGGTGGGCGGTCTGGGGCTCTCGATGATTCCTGGCAAAGGAAAGCGAGTGGCGTTGTGTGGCAGGCGGCTACGCTATAAAAGGAACTCCTTTGCAATGAGCATCCCCCTGATCAACTCTGCGGTCATCACTCGCCGATTCCTCCATTTTTCCCTGGTGTGGCTGCTGTTCGCTTTGAACGCCGGATTCGCGCTTGAGGCGGCCGAACCCGGTGGAAAGCCGGACGACACGCACCTTCTGAACAACATCGACTCGCTGAAGGTGCATCCTCTCCGGACCGGGACGGACGCTTCGGTGGCCGACCTCCGGGCGGAGCTTGCAAATCTGTGGGATCGCGGGGATGCCGCGCGGCAGCCGCTCGATGTGCGGGTGGTCCACTCCGAGTCGAAGAACGGCATCAGGGTCGAGGGAATCTACATTAATGGGTACAAAGGGCCCGCAGGTCAGGACAGGTTCTTTTTTTACTACGCGCACCCGGAGAAGATGGACGGGAAGATTCCCGCTTATATCGAGCTCACCGGGGGCGGGGAGCCGGAGAGAAGTCTCTGGATGGCGGGGGCGTACAAATGTGTAGTGCTGGACGTGGAGTGGCGCGCGCCAAAGAACAGGTTTCGCTCCCAGTGGATGGGATGCGATCCCGGCGCGATGAAAAGCCTCACGTCGCTGAAGGATGATCTCGCCTACCGGTTCGTGACGGCGTTGCGCCGGGCGATCGATTTTCTGGAGCAGCAGTCCGGGATCGACACGGGCAAGATCGGTTGCGGCGGGGGATCGATGGGGGGATATTATACGCTCTTGCTGGCCGGGGTGGATGAGCGCGTGAGTTTTGGGGTGGATGAGTTGGGGGCAGGCCATTTGGGGGATACGGGTAGTGCTCTGGGAGAATTCGCGCTGGACGCCGGTCGCAAGGCCATCTGGCTCCAGGCGTTTGATCCCCTCACTTTTGCAGGCAGGACGAAAGCACGGGTGTTCATGAATTTCTCGGCGGATGACTATTTTTTCTGGCTCGGGGATGGTATCGTCAATTACGAGGCGCTCGCGGGTGAAAAGCGGTTTGCGATCACGCCGAACTTCGACCACAACGACGGCGCTTTTGGAAAAAAGAAGCTGATGGCGACGGGCTGGATTGATTATGCCTGCGGCCGGGAGACATCGTATCCGGAGATCAAAGAAGTGCGCGGCAACGGCGCTTCGTACCAAGCGGTCACGACTCCGGATATTACCGATGCCACGTTCTGCTGGAGTCCGGGAAGCGAGAAGCTGATGTGGCCGTCCCGGTACTGGCGGGAGGTTCCCGCGGTGAAGACCGACGCGGGTTGGAAAGCGGAGGTGCCTGCTCTTTACGCAGGACTTGCACGAGTGAGTTTCTTTACGGCGAAGGATGCGAAGGGGAGAAGCATCTCGTCTTTGCCAGTCTTTGCTCCCGGCATCGATCCGGAGAGTTCGGTGGTTCCTCTATGGGCGGGCGGCTCGATTTGGGACACCGAATCTGGAATTTCCGCATGGAGGCAGATTGGACCGAATGCCGATAAGGGGGTCGCGGCGCGAGTCGAGCCGACGGCGGATGGCCGCGGGCTGCGGATTTTTCCCGGCGAAGCTGGGAGTTCCAGCTTTTCCCTCGTCACCGATAGCGCTCTGCTGGCATGCGGACAAGCGGAGAAGCACCGCGGGATCAGGATCATGCTCAACGGGGGCAAATCTCCCGGAAAGCTAACGGTGATGCTCGTAAGGAACTTTGGAGCGGCTGCGCTCCAGCAGGAATACACGACCACGGTGTCTTACGGAGTGGGTGAGAATGCCGTCGATTTGACTTGGGGACAGTTTGCCGGAACGGCTCGCAACTCCGCGCCGCCGGCGTTTGACAGCATCCGATTGGAGGGAGCCCGGCCCGATGGTACGCCGCTCGAGGTGGGGCGCATCAGTTTCCTGGATTCGGACGCTACCACGCATTGCGGCGTGCATGGTACCGATTGACACTGCTGGCCGGCCCACTAGGATTTTCATTTCCCGCTGATTCATTCCCGGGAGTCGCAGTAATCAATTCAGAAGATCCCCATGAGAACAGGCTATCTCGCATTTACCATCGCGGCGCTCCCGCTGATCCAAATTTGCACGGCGCGCGCGCAAACGACCGGCGCGGACGACCGCTCCGGGCTGCGCTGCATCAGCAGCAAGCCATTCCTGATGAAGGCCGGCAGCGCCGTTCTCCCGATCCCCGGCGCCGATTTCGAAAACATTGGCGGCAAACCTCCAGCCGGTTGGGGTTTGGGCGGCCAGATCGTTACCGCCCCCGACGCACCCGAGGGGAAGTCGTATTTCACCATGAAGTCGCCGGGTGGCGGCCTGAATAGTCCCGTCATCCCCGCCAAGTCAGACCGCGGCTATTTCGTCTCGTTCTGGGTCAAGACCGCGCACGATCCGTGGCTGACCATTGTCTTTACGTCGGATGAGCGGGAGCCGAGTTTTACCGATATCCACACTCCGATTTTCTATCCGAATTTTCCGCTCGATACGGGCGGCCAGTGGCGCCGGGAGGGTTTCTATTTTTTGATGCCGCCGCAGTGCAAGACCATTCAATTCAACTTCGGCACGCGGGATGTCCCGGCGGGACAAACTGTGGCGCTGGACGATATTGAACTGCGCTCCGTCAGCGACGCTGAACTCTCCGCGGCCTATGACGCCGAACGCGCCTACTATCCGGCCTATGATACTTCGCCGGCACCCGGCGATGGCAGGAACCTCGCTCTTTGCACCGCAAAATGGGAGGGCCGCGCGGGCATTCCCGGCAAGCCGTTCGTTATCTGGGCGCTCGGGTCGAGTTTCACCGACCGGCTCGGGGATGGTTACGACCTGATTCGCGATATCCGCCAGCGCTTCCCGCATGCGCCGCCCATTATTTACCGCAAACATGGCGGCCCGGGCTGCCCGTGGGAGTTTGTGTATTGCTGGGTCAAGCAATTCATCGCCACCGAGCACCCGGACCTCATTGTCACTTACACGAGCGGCACGAAAGAGGGCCTGGAGGAGTTACTCACCGAGATCCGCACCCGCACCACTGCGGAGGTCATTGTCCCCAGCCTGCACTTCAGGCCGCCGCCGCCGACCATTACGCCGGTCAATATTGCCGCCGGAATGCTCGGCTACCCGTGGGATGAGGTCCGCCAGATCTGTGAGAAACACGGCGCCGAGTATGTCGATAATCGCGTCGAAATGGCTGAATATCTTGCAAAGACCGGGCTGGACCAGGACGCCCTTCTCCTCGATCACAATCACGAAAACATGCACGGATCGATTCGCATCTGGGATAACATCGCCCGGCATCTCGCGAAGTCCGACCAATCCACTTACACGCCAGAATCGCGCGAGCGGCGCGTGCCCGTGGACCCGCCGGCAAACACCAAGACCGAGCAGGTGACCCTTTCCGGAGACTGGAGCGCATCCGGCGGAACATTGCACAGCAGCTCGGCCGGCGCGCACCTGAAGGCGAGCTTCACGGGCAATGAGATTGATCTTCTCGGGCGCACGCTTCCGGGAGGCGGGACGGTCAAGGTGATGGTCGACGGCGTCCCGGCGGATCAGGCGCCGGTTTTCCTGACCGATTATATCAAGCCGAAGCCGAATAACTGGCGCGTCCCACACGCGGTCGATCTCGGGTCGAACCTGGTTCCGCAAACGTGGACGATCACGATGACCGATAACACCGGTGATTTTCGCGTGGATGGGAGCGTGACCGGGGCAGATGGCACGGGAAATCTCGAGCAGCCGTTTACAAGCCACTCCGGGCAGATCGTGATGGACCCTAAATTGTGGCGCAACGGCGTCCGGCGTCCGCCGGGGAAGCCGGCGGACTATGGAGTCGCCAAGGGGGATACGTTCACGTTTGACGTTTACCGGGGTGCGGTGGGTGAAGTGAGTTTCAAGGGAGACCAGGCGGGGCCGCTAGTCGTGCCACTGGTGCGGAACCTGCCGAACCAGCGGCACACGCTGGAACTCATTACAACGGGCGACGGCGAGGTGGAGATCGAAGGACTTTACGTGTTCGAGCCGCCGGAGAAGGGCTGATTCAACATCAGCAAAGGCAAAGTCCGTGCCGGGGGATTGGCCCGGTCAAAAACTGTGGTGAAACGTACCACCCGGCTGCCGTGGTGGCGATGACGGAGGGAAGCCGGAAAAATTGGGAAAAGAGAGCCCGCTTCACTCGCGAAAACACGTATCAAAAAGGCTCAAATGAGACGCGGCTGACGGAGGGGTGTGGCGCGGTTTCTGCTCCCTGTCTTCCGTTGAGTTGCGACTCCGCATTGAGAGTCGCATTCCGAGAAAAACCCTTCCACCGCAGTGAATATTTGCCAACCATCCCCGCAACAAGACGAGGGCGGATTCACGCTCGTTGAAGCGATCATCGGGCTGATGATCCTGGTGCTGGCGGCATCGGTCATCCTGTTCAGTCTGCTGCAAATCAACCGCATGGCGTCGGTGGCGAGGCTCTACACGGCGGCGCAAATGATCGTGCAGAGCAATATTGATACGATCCAGAGCGACGCCCCATTTCTTCCCCAAAATTATACCCCGGAAACTTCGGCGCCGCCGACAGAACTGGCGGTGGGGACGACTTCCTCGAACAACGTCGCGATTTATGTCGATCCTGCGACGAATAACACATTGGTGAGCGGGACGTTGACGACAGTCGTAACGGATCTGAGCAACAGTTCGCTGGATGAGTATGGGCGGATGGCAACGGTCTATTTGAACTATACGTATCGGAATAAACTTTATCAGGTGGTCGAAAGCACGGTGAGGGGGAGCGACGAATGAAACTATTATCAAAAAAAGCGGCCATTTCGCTGCTCGAAGTTATCATTACGGTTGGCGTTATCACTGTCGCAGGCGCGGGCATTTTTGAGATTCTTCGGACCGGAGTGGTGCTCTTTGGGAAAAACAGCTCCATGAATCTGTCTCACAACCAGGCCCGGTTCGGTTTGCTGCAACTGAAGCAAGACATGGCTTCGGCGGTATCCGCCGCGGATTTGACGGATACGGCGGGCAATATCCTTCAAAGCGGAACGGCCGTTGGACCGGCGCCCGGAGTTACGTTTCAGGTGTATGCCGGCGGGCCATTTTGCCTGTATGCCGGCAATGCAACCGCAGCGAGTTCGACCACGCAAACAATTCTGGCCACGGCCACGGCTGTTCCAGTAGTCACGGGCACCGGTTTCAAACCGTTGTCCGGCGAGATTATCTGTATCCAGGCGCAGCCAATGCTGAATTCGGTGGTAACGGGAACGATAAGCTCGGTGGGCAATTCAACGACGACCTCAGGAACCACCTATTACACTCCCACACTTAGCGGGTCTCTTGGCACGCCAATCCCAATTTGGGATACCGTCGCATCGCAGCCATTGAGCGTCGCCTGCTATTTTACGGCTCCGGTTCGCTACGTTGTGCAAAATGGCACGCTCATGAGGTACACGCTGGATCCGTCGTCGAGTGGATCCATGACCGGGGTTGCGCTGGCTTACAATATTTCGAGTTCCGGGACCGCACCGTTTTACGTTCCGGCGGTCAATAGTTCGAATCAAGGCGCGTTCCTTCAGGCGCAAAATTTCAGCGCATACGATCCGAGCTCGAACAACAGGGGATACAAAGGCGTTACGACACCGTTTACGGCGCTCTTTTCGCAATTGGCCACCCAATACTGACATGAAAAACGAGGAATCCGGCTCCACGATAGTACTATCCATCATCGTCATCGCGGTACTCGCGATGTGCGTGGCGGGCGCCCTGGATTATACCGTCCAGTCGCTTCGCGACGCACAACAGTCAAACGCCCGCAACCAGGCGGTCGCCGCGGCGACCGGGGCGCTCGACCTTGCGTTTATGCAGTGGCGCGAAGCCTGCCGGCAGCAGGAAAACGTGGTGCTCACAGCAACCGCAATCACCACAAGCACCTCCGTTCCATGGACTGCTCCCAGTTATACGTATCTGACGGGAAGCAACGCCTATGGGGGGAGTTTCATGAATATAAAAGGAGTATCGAATCCCGTGGTTGTGACGCTTGGGGCGGTTAATGCGACGGACCCGAACGCCATTTCCAATGCGATCGCGGCCATGAGCGGATCGGGTACGCCAATCCAGACTCCTACTCCGTCAAACGCGCAAAGCATCACGTTGCCGACCTATAGCTATCTCGCGAAAGCCACGGCGACCTTCCAGGATTTATTGAGTAAATCCGGAACGAATTCGGTGAGCGTGTACAGGGTATTCAAGAAGATGACTGAGTCGCCCTGGCAGTACGCGGTATTTTACAATAACGACCTGGAGGTGAATCCCGGGGCCACCATGAACATTACGGGTTCGGTGCAGACGAACGGAAATCTGTACACGGGGGGATCGGGTGGTGCGAATAATCTTACGTTCCTTGGTCCCGTGAACTATGCGAAGTATTGGGACCCGGCCGGGGAGTTTGATCCTACCGACACTGCTGCCAATGGATCGACACCGGTGCCCCCCACTCCGCCTCCAACCGGAATCCTGCCGACCGCCGGGCCGGCACAGCTTCCGCAGAACGCGAATTTACTCGGTTCGCCATCCAGCGTTAATGGCTTGCAGGACGGTTACCATGAATTGATAGAGCCGTGGCCGCCCGTGACATCGCCGGGAGTGTGGTCTCCCAGTTCTGCGACGGACCCGCTTGGCGCGACCACCAATCCCGATGGGACCACCAATCCATCAGAACGAACGTTCAATCAAGCGGGCGTCCGAATCATGGTTACCGGGACGTCGCGAGCGCATCCGACCGTGAATATTTATGATTCCAGCGGGAACCTGTGCACGTCGTCAAGCCCGGCGGGATCCACTGACCTTGCCATTTACAACACTTTCACCGCCAGCACGGCGAATAACATCAGCGTAACCACTCACGGCAATACTGGAACGGCGACAACGGCCATCACCACCAACGCCAGCAATGGGACGTTGTATGACG
>Ga0326727_10012009_pt1 | contig 19901 bp, 11 predicted proteins | sample MB2enrmetagenome_FD_207643 | JGI IMG/M metagenome (GOLD analysis project Ga0326727, IMG submission 207643) | Lab enriched peat soil microbial communities from McLean, Ithaca, NY, United States - MB29MY | ecosystem: Environmental > Terrestrial > Soil > Wetlands > Peat | place: USA: New York...
CTGCCGAGCGGTCCACGGCGCTTTCCTTAAACCGCTACAAGGGAGGGCTGGTGACGTATTTCGAGGTTATAACCGCGCAAAGTATCGCCTTAACTGATGAGGTCACGGCGGTTAATATCCTGACGCGGCGCATGAATTCCAGCGTGCTCCTGATTAAGGCGCTGGGCGGTGGCTGGAATGCTTCGAGTCTGCCGTCGTTTGTGTCCAAGGGGTCATCGCAAGTCCCGGCAATGCGCTCGGACGACGCGGGGAGGCGCTAGATTGGGCGCCAGGCGTGACCTATAGGTCATGTGTCATTCTGAGCGAAGCGAAGAATCTCTGTAGTTGGTAAGGCTGCGGACTGCGGAGATTCTTCGCTTCGCTCAGAATGACAGGTAGCGCCACGTGAGATGAAGAATGCTGAAAATCACCATCCACAACTCGACGAATGCGGCCACGCTGAACCTGGAAGGAAGACTGGCCGGCCCCTGGGTGGCTGAACTGGAACGAAGCTGGCGCGTGGTGAAAGATGACTCACGGGAGAAGCCGGTAATCGTGGACCTCTGCGAAGTCACCTTCGTCGATGCCGAAGGCCGGAAACTCCTCAGCTCGATGTACGGGCAGGGAGCCCGATTGAGAACTTTTGGCTGCATGGCGAAAGGCGTCGTGGAAGAAATAGTCCAGGCGCATGGCCGAAGCGGGTAGACCGGCGCAGTCCCGCTTGCGTGGGAATGACGTGATGTTCGACAATGCCCGCCTTCAGCCCCCGGGTCATTCTGGCCCAGCCGTTCTTCAAAACTCCGATTGATCTTCGGGACTGCTCTGTAGGGCTGCCCCGGGCCGCCCCCAATCCTAGGCCGCATTACTCACCACGGTCGAATCAGACCGGAAGGGCAGGGCGAAAGCCCCGCCCTCCCTGAGGCGTGGCGAGAATTCCGGGATAGGAGTTTAAGCATTTTGCTTTGGTACGCTTGACAGGCACAGCATAAGGTCTAACATAGGGGCGACAGGTTCGACCTGTCGGTTGAAGTCTTTTCCGTTCGCGTGTAGGGTTCAGTCAGAAGCGCAACAGCGCGAGATTGACTTTGTATCGTGCAACGGTATTTCTTTGCGTCGGGTCCCCGGTCGGTATAGATGAGAGGTGAAAAACGATGAACATTCCAGCGCCTTCCGTTGGAGGCTTGCGGATTGCAGGGATAACACTACTGGCGATTGTGCTTTCAGTTGGCTTGGCGGCCGGCCAGAGCCGCCAAAGCGGCGAGATCCGTGGGACCGTGACGGATTCCTCAGGAGGAGTGATTCCTGGTGTCGCAATCTCCATCAGGAACCTTGCGACGGGCGTGGTCCAGAGGACGACGACCGATGCGACGGGCTTATATGACGCGCCCTCGGTGCCGTTGGGTCCGTATTCCGTCACCTTCTCCAAAGAGGGATTTAAGGAATTCATTCGAAGCAATGTCGATATGCGGCTCGAGACAATCACACTGAACGCCCAGCTCGAGGTTGGAGCCACCACCCAGTCCGTCACTGTCACGGAAGCGGTCGCACTGGTTCAAACCGAAAATGCGGAGCAGAGCACCACGCTGACGGCGGTGCCGGTGACCGAGCTCCCCAATGTCGGCGCGAGCTGGTACAACCTCCTGGCGGTAATACCCGGCGTGAACCAGGGCGGATCCTCGATGAATTATGGAGGCGCTAACGGATCGAACGTGGGCGTCAACGGCATGGGAGGTTTGAATTCGAATTGGCAGGTTGACGGCGGACGCGCCTTTCTGGTCGAGGATGTGAATCCGGACTGGATGCAACCACCCTTGGATGACATTCAGGAAATCAAAATGCTGACCGCCAATTTCGGGGCCGAGTACGGAAACGGGACTTCGGTTTTTAACGTGGTGACCAAGAGCGGCACCAACCATTTTCACGGCGACGCCTTCGAGTATGTCGAGAACAACATCTTCGATGTCCGCAACTGGTTTACGATCGGCCCCCAAACTCCTCTGCGCTGGAACAAGTTCGGCGCGTCGATCGGCGGACCGATCAAGCACGACAAGCTGTTCTTTCACTTCAACTACCAGCAGAACACCAACATTAATGATGTCCCCTCCTTCGCCACTTTTCCTACGGCCGATATGCTCGCGGGCAAGTTCACCGATCCAAATCTTCAGACCATCTACGATCCTGCCACCCTGACGTTTCAGAATGGCAACTACGTGAATCAGCCCTTCCCGAACAACACCATTCCCCAGGCCAGGTTTGACACAGTGTCGGCCGCCATCGCAGCGAACTTCCCGCAGCCTAACCTGCCGGGGCTTTACAACAATTTCTACTGGGTGGACCGCGTCACGGAGCCGGGCAAATGGATCAACACCAAGATCGACTACAACATTTCTTCGTCCCAGCGCCTGACGGGCAATCTCGAGATCGTGCCCGCCCATCTCGGATATCCCGCAGCCGACCCTCTGATTGATAACGACGGGTGGGATATCAAAGAGTACCAGTCGGAGATTACCGACGTTTGGACCATCAGCCCGCGCCTGGTGGGCGAATTCCGCGTTTCGATCGCCCGCGAGCACGGCACGTATCAAAGCGTGGCCACCGGCCAGGGCTGGCCGCAGAAGCTGGGGCTGGCGAATCCGGTTGCGAATATGTTTCCTTCGACGACGATTGAGGGGACGCTGACTACGTCCATCGGGACAGGCGGCACCGGGCTCGATACCGAGGTGGGATATGGCCCCGGGGCCGATTTCACCTGGGTCAAGGGCAAGCACGTTATCAAATGGGGAGGCGAGCTTACCAAGGATTGGTTTAACTCGAATAGTGAGCAGGAAGGAGCCTTCGACTTCAACGGCATTTTCAGCCGGAATCCCTCGATCAGCACCAGTAGTGGCGAGGGGTTCGCTGATTTCCTCCTTGGCTTGCCGGACACTTGGAACGTCAGCGCCACGCCCACCACCGGCGAACGGATGTGGACCGCGCAGCCCTTCGTCCAGGACGAGTATAAGGTCCGTCCCAACCTTACACTTTCAGCGGGAGTGCGATGGGTAATTCAGTCAGGGTATGGGGAAGCCTACAATCGCATCTCGAACTTCGATCCCACGTTGATCAATTCGGCAACAGGCACGCCCGGCGCCATGACGTATGCCGGCGGGGCAAGCGGTTGGACACATCTGGAGAACACTCACTATCACTTCTTCGCGCCCAGGGCGGGATTTGCCTGGACGCCCAAGCCCAACTGGTCGATCCGGGGCGGCTACGGCATCTTCAGCATCCTGTGGTCTCAATTCAACTATGGCAACAATGTGGCGCAAGGATGGGGGATAACTGGTTACGAGACGTCCTCCGACCTGATCCATCCCATCTTCACCATGGAGCAGGGTCCGCCTCCACCGCTCTACCCCACCAATGCCACCCGCACCAATTCCTTCCTGAACGGGCAGTCGGTGGGGTATAACTCCCCGAACATGCCGATGGGCTACAACCAGCAATACCGGCTGGATGTCCAGCACCAGACGAAGGGCGGCGTTCTGATCGACGTGGCCTACGTCGGGAATCGGTCGTTGCACATGCCGGCTTCCGGGAGTTGGAGAGACATGAACCAGGTGCCGGCGAATCTGCTCGGGCCGGGCAATGCACAATTGATGCGGCCTTTCCCGCAGTTTGCAACCATCACCGATTTCGACCCGGTTGATTATGGAGAGTATAACTCCTTGCAGATTACGGCCAAGAAAGATATGGGCCACGGGCTATTGTTTGCCGTCAATTACGCTTATTCCCATTCGCTGGATTCCATGACCGCGAACGGCGGCACCGGCGCCCCGTCGGTGTGGCAGGATGCGTATACTCCACAAGCAGATTACGGAAACTCGCCGGTGGATCAGCGGAACGTGCTCAACGGGAATTTCATCTACCGGCTTCCGGTGGGACGCGGACGCCATTTCCTGAATCGCGGGGGGGTGGGTGACGCCGTTCTGGGCGGCTGGGAACTCACTTCCATTTTCACGGCACGCAATGGAACCCCGTTCACACCGTACATGGGCACCTCCAATCTCAGCGGCGCGTTGTCCGGCACCTGGCGGCCAAACCGCATTGGCAGCGGCAAGCTGGCGAATCCGAACATCAACGAGTGGTTTGATACGACGGCGTTCGTCGAGCCTAACCCGTACACCTTCGGAAACTCCGGAAGAGATATTCTGTACGGGCCGCCGTTTACGGACATGGATTTCGCTTTGAGCAAGAAGTTCCCGATAACGAAACTCGGCGAGGGCGGAAGCCTGACGTTCAAGGCGGAGACCTACGATACGTTTGACAGTCCGAATTTCAATCAACCCGCCGCGGGCATCGGAGTGGCCGGCGCGGGCGTCATCAGTTCGGCCCTTGACAACCGGCTGCTGCAATTTGGGCTGATGCTCAACTTCTAACCGGTCTTGTCACGAGGGAACCTGTGGTAAAGAAGCAGGGGCGGTTCGCGAACCGCCCCTACTTTGGCATGACACTGACCACAGAGGCCACAGAGGTCGCAGAGATAAAGTGGTGGCAGGCTTCTGCGTGCTCACTGTGTGCCCTGTGGTTTTTGTTTGGTAGGGGCGGCAATCTCGGCCGTCCGGTGGAAATCATCCCCCATCCGTTGTGATCGGGCCCCCACACGGGGTGCCCCTGCAATCTCATTTTGGAGGTGCGCGATGAGAACGGATAGGTTCATCCCACTGCTTGCTGGCTTCGTAATCTCGCTTGCGGTCTCACTTACTGGTTGTGCGCAAAAAGAAACCGCGCCGCAAAAGCCGGGACCAGTCGAGAAGGCCAAGGTAACCGTTAACTGGGACAAGGTCGTGACCGTGTCGAAAACCACGCCCACGCTTCAAGTCGTGGTCAACCCTCCCTTGCGCCGCGGCTCCCAGATTCACGACCGGGTCTTTCAGGCCCTGCACGATTTAGGCGCCGACGACGTTCGCTACGTGCCCTGGCTGCCCTACCCCAAGTTGGGGGTTGCCGAACTCGAGCCGCCTGCCGACGGCAAGACATCCTGGGACTTTTCTGTGATCGATCCCATGATGGAAGACTTCATGAACGCCCAGACGGGGCATTCGGTGATCATCAACTTCAGCACGATACCGCAGTGGATGTTCAAGACGGAGAAGCCGGTGGCGTATCCAGCGGATCCGGACCAGGTGGTGTGGGATTACGAGAAGGGGACGGAGTTTCGTGACCCGAGCCTGAAGGAAGTTGGGGACTACTACGCGCGACTGGTGAGTTGGTACACGCAAGGGGGATTCACGGACGAGTACGGGAAGCGCCACGACTCCAAACACCACTACAAGATCGATTACTGGGAAGTTCTCAACGAGGTCGACGGCGAACACAGCATGACACCTGAGACTTACACGCACGTTTATGATGCCATCGTTGCCGCCGTGCATCGCGTCGATCCCAATATCAAGTTCGTGGGGTTGGGACTGGGCGGCACGGGCAAGGAATACTTCGAGTACTTCCTCAATCACAAGAATCACAAGCCGGGAATCCCCATTTACATGATCTCTTACCATTTTTATGCCGTGCCCACTGCGGACCAGACGCCGGAGGTCATGCAATTCACCTATTGGGACCAGGCCGACCATTTCCTGGAAGTGGTCGGATATATCCAAGACATTCGTGCGCGGCTCTCGCCCGAAACTCAGACGGACACGGACGAGCTTGGCTCGATTTCCGCAGACGACATCGATCAGGGCAAGCCGGGACACGTGGTGAAAGCGATTCCAAACTCTTACTGGAACCTCTGTGCCGGACTGTATGCCTACCTTTACTCTGAGCTTGCCAAACGCGGCGTCGAAGTTGCCGGCGAATCGCAGCTTGTCGGCTACCCCACGCAGTTCCCCAGCGTTTCGATGGTGGATTGGACCAGCGGCCAGCCCAACGCCCGCTTCTGGGTGCTCAAGCTGCTGCACGACAACTTCGGTCCGGGCGATAAACTGGTGGATACGAGCGTGGACAGTTCCTATGTGTACGCGCAGGCCTTTCAGACACGGGACGGCAAGCGAAAGCTGCTGCTGATCAACAAGCGCAACCGGCCTTTTGAAATTTCGACTCCCGCCTCGCAAGGTTCGAACGTGACGTACGTCGACCAAACCACCAGCTTCCAGCCTCCCACATCGGCGCAAGTGAACGCGACGCCGCTAACGCTGAGCGGTTATGAGGTTGCAGTGGTAACAATGTAGGCGCACCCCTTGTGGGTGCCTGTCGTGCGGACGGACCCAGACGCAGGGCGCGCGCAAGGGCGCCCTTACTGTTTAATGACCGTGCCATCGAACTGCCGGATGACTCCCCATCCGCCGTTGAGGTGCTCGGGGCCGTCACGGAAAGGATACTTGGCCGCCAACTCCGCGTTGACCTCGATCCCCCATCCCGGCAAATCGCTGGCCCAAAGGAATCCGTCTTTGTATGTTGCGCAGCCGGTGAAGATGTCGGCCTCCACGCCTTGAATGACCCCGCCCTCCTGAATGCCAAAATTGTAGCTGGCAAGGTCCAGGTGCAGTTGAGCGGTGTGCCCGACGGGCGAGACGTCTCCGGGTCCATGCCAAGCAGTTTTTACGCCAAAATTCTCCGCCAGAATCGCGATCTTGCGCGACGGCGTCAGGCCGCCCGCTTGCGACAGGTGGACGCGAATGTAATCAATCAAGCGCTCGACGATCAGCGGCTGCCACTCGTGCGGGCTATTAAACAGCTCACCCATGGCCAGGGAAGTCGAGCACTGCTGACGAATCTGGCGGAAGTAGGCAATGTCTTCCGGTGAGAGCACATCCTCCAGGTAAAACAGCCGGATCGGCTCAAGCTCCTTGGCGAATTGCACGGCTTGGTGTGGGCTCACGCGTTCGTGAACGTCGTGTATCAGCTCGACTTCATCGCCCAGTTGTTTCCGGCACTCCTCGAGCATTTGCCGAGCATGACGCATATAAGGAACCGAATCAAAGACGGGGCCCGCATGCAAGCCTCTGAGAGGAGCGCCGCCGCTGGGGCCGTAGGAATCCATACCAGGTACGCCCGTCATGATTTTGATGCATCGAAATCCTTTTTCCATCATGTGACGAGCGTGATCGATGGCCTCCGATGCTTCCATGCCGCCCACCGTGGCGTAGGTGAGGACTGCTTCACGAGCCTTGCCACCGAGCAACTGGTACACGGGCATGTTGGCCTGCCGGCCCTTGATGTCCCACAGCGCCTGATCGACCCCGCTGATAGCATTGTTGAGCACGGGGCCATTTCGCCAATACGAGCTGTTGTAGCAAGCCTGCCAGGTGTCTTCGATGCGGTCAGCCGGCTTCCCGACCAGAAACGGCTTGAGATACTTTTCCACCGCGGGGCCCACCAGATCGGCGCGTTGCGTAAAGGTGGCGCAGCCGTAGCCGTAAAGGCCATCCTGATCGGTGAGAACCTTAACCACCACCAGGCGCACGCCTGCCGGTTGAGTCGTGATCACTTGGATGTCCTTGATTATGGGAGAGGGCAACCCGCGTACCGCGCGCGTCGCCTGCGCTTCCGCCGCCAGGCGTCGAGCCGGCATCACCGCAACGGCGGCCCCTGCTGCAGCGAGTTGAAAGCACTTTCTTCGGTTCATTAGATCCTCCTGGTAGGGGCACCCCTTGTGGGTGCCCTTGGTGCGAAGTGGCCCGAACGGAGGACACCCACGAGGGGTGCCCCTACAGCCGTACGGACGCTCGCGCCATGACCTTGAAAACGGCGTATATTGTATGACCCTGGAGTCCAAAAAGGAAATCTCAATACTCCGCGGGAGGACTTCGATGCGCGCTCGTTTTTACATTTTGTTGGCTCTGTTTGCTTCCGCAGCCGTGGCCTTCGAGCCGCCAGTGGATACGGTTGGGCCCCTGACCGTCCGAATCGAGCAACCCACGCTGGGTTCTTACGGCGCCGGGGGCCGGGTGCAGTTCGATCAGCCGGACGCGCCTTTCACCTTAGAAGTCGAACTTAGCAGCACCGCCGATCAGACGTTACAGGGCACTCTGCGCGTGCGGGTCATCGACCGATGGCGAGTTGAACCTGGTGGCCCCGTCTCCTTCACCCTTCCGCCTCGGGGCAGCACGACGGTGGCATTTCGGGTCAGCTTCGGCACCGGGACCTACAATGCGTTCTACCCAATTCACGCTCTGGCCGAATTCGATTACCAAGGCCGGCACATGGTGGCGCATCCGATCCTCATGGTCAGTACAACGCAGGCCAACATCCCGCGAGCGCCGCTGCCGGTGGAGTGGAAGCCTGTCCCTGTCTCCGTCAACCACGCCTTGGGTATCTGGCGAGAACCCGTGAGGCGCGAACGCTGCATCGTCAGCGCGGAAGCACCACAATCAGACGCCAGCGGGCCAGAGGTTTTCCAGTTCCGCCCCAGCATTCAGTTTTCCGAGCAGCGCGGCGCCATTGTCATGACGCTGGGGCCGCGCCCGCCTTCGCTGCGTGAACGAGTGGATGCCTGCATGGTTGAATACCCGCTGTCTCTGCCGCAATATCAGCCTCTGGTTCTGCGTTTCGCCGCCGCTGCTCCCAGCGGGGCGCTGTTTCGTGTGCGTGCCGTCCCCTTCGACGCCCCGGCGGGCGAGGATGGCGCAGTCCTTCTCGAAAAGCGCGTGGCCTCGGCGGCCTCCGAAGAAATGGAGGTGGATCTGGCCTCTTACGCCGGGCGCAAGGTGCGGTTACAGCTTGAAAGCGGCGGCGATGCAGGCCAAGCCTATTGGGTCGCTCCTACGATCGTGGCCGGCAAGGCGCAGGCTCCCCCTAAGTTCCCGCCAGCGCCTAGTGCGTCCTCGCGCTTGCTTGGAACCGTTCAGGGCTATGAGGTGCACATTTATCCAGGCTCGCGCGGCGCGCTCGATTCCGCGATTGAGTTGTCAAAAGGGGATCTCAGGTTGCTGTTTCACGGTTTCAGCGTTCGGGTGCTGGGCGACGACCTCGGAGATTCACGCTCGGCCGGCGAGTTGCTCTATACCCACGAAGAACCCGCTGCGGGGCGCTATCGCGTCCGCCACCACTTCCAAAGTTGGGCCGGTACATTCGACGTGCTCACCGAAATGTTTGTGGACGCGCGCGGGCTTCAGGTCCGCTTCTGGTTGGAAAACGTCCCGCCATCGCGCCCCTGGCTAAGCGTACACCTGGAGGGCGTCGCCGCGGGGCCATGGACCAAGCGCGCGCTGAGGGTTTACGGCGGGCCCGGCAACGTCATTCAGGATCCGCAGACTTTTCGTCTCGGCTTCGACGGCCACAACCTCGCCACCTCATTCGTGGGCTTCGATTTCGCTAACGGCGTCTCGCTGCTGGAGGGGGTGGATGCCGTCCCCGACCGACTGGAGGTCATTCCGCAGGGCCGCATCTACACGCTTATCACGCCGCACGAGCAGACCGTCACCTTTCTTCCCGCGGCAAACGTTTGGGAGGCTGTGAAGTTGTGGCGGGCGAACGACCTGCGTGCCGCGCGCGGCGTCCCCAAGCTGGCCGGACGATTTGTTTTCGATCTTTGGGAGGGCCGCTACTCCCCGAGCGCCGAGGCCCTGGAGCGGGCGTTCCGCTACGGCTTGACTGACGCGGTGGTGGTTTGGCACGATTGGCAACGCTGGGGCTACGACTTCCGGCTGCCTGATATCTATCCTCCCAACCCGCAGTTGGGCACGCTTGAGGAATTCCAGAAGCTGGTCGAGACCTGCCGCGAGCATGGCGTTTTGTTCGCCCCGCACGACAACTACATCGACTTCTACCCGGACGCCGAGGGCTTCAGCTATGAAAACGTAGCTTTCCAGAACAATGGCCAGCCGCAGCGCGCCTGGTACCACGCCGAACGCGATGCGCAATCCTATCGCGCGCGTCCCGATCGCCTCCGCCTGCTGGTGGAGCGAAATCTGAACTTGATCAAGGCGGGCTTCTCGCCCACGGCGTATTTCATTGACGTGTGGTCGTCCGCGCCGCCTTATGACTTCTGGACGGCGGACGGCCAATTCGTGGATCGCAGCGTCACGCGTAAGGTGTGGGGCGAGACCTTCTCCTGGATCCGCAACTATTTAGGTGATGATGCGCCCCAAATCTCTGAAGCCGGCCATGACCGTTTGATAGGCTGGCTGGATGGCGCGCAAGCCAATATTTTGCGCGTCGATGCCCAGGGCAGTGGATTCGTGTGGAAGATCCGTTGCGGAGACGCGGAACGCATTCCCTGGATCGATGCCGCCTACCACGACCGCTTCGCGCTGCACGGGGCCGGGTACGAGGATCGCTACGCTGCGGGCCTCGATTTGGCAACTCACGGCATCTACAGCGACGACTACATGGCAACGGAGATGTTGACCGGCCATCCCGCCATGGTGTCGGCGGCGTTCTCGCGCGACGTGGTGCGCAAGTACTGGCTACTGCACGATATGATGCGGGCACTCGCGTTGCGGCGCATCGATGCAGTCGAGTTTGCCGGCGGTGACATCCACCGCCAGCACGCGACCTGGGATAACGGAGCCGAGGTGTGGGTTAATCGGGGCGCAAGCGAATGGAAAGTCGGCGAGCGCACCCTTCCGCAGTACGGCTTTTACGCCCGCGCCCCGATGTCGGGAGGGAAGTTTGAGGCCGCCATAGAACGGCAATCCGCCGGCACGGTGGAGTGGTCGCACTCGGCCGATTCTTATTATTTCAACGACCGCCAAGGCGCCGCGTACCGCCTGACGCACCAAGGCGAAGGCTGGCGCGTGACCGCCGCGCCGGAGAGCGCCGCGTTCATCGCTCGCGTCCCCTGGACCGGCCCCGTTCCAACGGAAGGCACGGCAATAGGCGAAAGCGGCACGGAGTTGCGCCGCGTTTCCGTCCGCCGCGAGGGAGGAGCACTGACTCTCGCCTTCGACTCCAAAACGTTCGCCTATGTGTTGAAGTGAAGTGCAGATCCGAAGACAAACGGTGGCTTTTGGGCGTTGGGCGTTATAGAATTCGCCTCGCGTTTCGTCCCGAATCGGCCTGGAAACCGGAAGACCTTTTAGGAGGGAGTGCCATGGAGCTTAGTCGAGTTGTTCGAGTGCTCGGTTTGTTTTCTCTTTCGCTGGTTGTTTTCCTTTCGAGTTGTGCGCAAAAAGAAACCGCGCCGCAAAAGCCGGGACCCGTCGAGAAGGCCAAGGTAACCGTTAACTGGGACAAGGTCGTGACCGTGTCGAAAACCACGCCCACGCTTCAAGTCGTGGTCAACCCTCCCTTGCGCCGCGGCTCCCAGATTCACGACCGGGTCTTTCAGGCCCTGCACGATTTAGGCGCCGACGACGTTCGCTACGTGCCCTGGCTGCCCTACCCCAAGTTGGGGGTTGCCGAACTCGAGCCGCCTGCCGACGGCAAGACATCCTGGGACTTTTCTGTGATCGATCCCATGATGGAAGACTTCATGAACGCCCAGACGGGGCATTCGGTGATCATCAACTTCAGCACGATACCGCAGTGGATGTTCAAGACGGAGAAGCCGGTGGCGTATCCAGCGGATCCGGACCAGGTGGTGTGGGATTACGAGAAGGGGACGGAGTTTCGTGACCCGAGCCTGAAGGAAGTTGGGGACTACTACGCGCGACTGGTGAGTTGGTACACGCAAGGGGGATTCACGGACGAATACGGGAAGCGCCACGACTCCAACCACCATTACAAGATCCCCATCTGGGAAGTGCTCAACGAAGTCGACTTTGAACATTCGATGTCGCCGGAAACCTACACGCGGGTCTACGACGCCATCGTGAGCGCCATTCGACGCGTGGATCCGCAGATGAAGTTCATGGGTGTGGCCCTGGCAGGGACCTCGCCGAACATTTTCCTGCAGGAGAATGTGCCGGCGTATTTCGACTATTTCCTCAATCCCAAGAACCACAAGCCCGGGATTCCGTTGGATATGGTTTCTTACCATTTCTATGCGAACCCCTCGGCTGACCAGAGCCCCGAAGTGCAACAGTACACCGTGTTCGATCAAGCCTCCGGCTTCCTCAATTCGGTCCGGTATCTCGACGCAATTCGGCAGCGCCTGACGCCGAAGACCCAAGTGGATCTGGACGAGTTGGGCTGCATACCGGCTGACGATAACACTCTGCCGCGCAAACCCATTCCCGATTCCTACTGGAATCTATGCGGCGGAGTGTATGCCTATCTTTACGGAGAGTTGGCACGGTTCGGAATTGACATGGCCGGGGAGTCGCAGTTAGTGGGATACCCGTCGCAGTTTCCGGGTGTCTCGATGGTGGACTGGACGAGTGGCCAACCCAACGCCCGCTTCTGGGTGCTCAAGCTCCTGCATGACAACTTCGGCCCCGGGGACAAACTGGTCGACACCAGTTCTTCCCTTGGTCATGTCTTCGCCCAGGCGTTTGTGACTCGTGATGGCAAGCGCAAGCTATTGCTGGTCAACCAGCGCGACCGGGATTTTGACTTGACGATTCCGGATGGAAGCGGGGCCCAGGTGATGTACGTCGATCAGACCACGGGGTTCCAGCCACCTGCAACCGCGCACATAAATGGTGAACAAACAACCTTGCATGGGCTCGCGGTGGTGGTGGTGACGCTTGCACAGTGAACTGAACTACCCTGGCCCCTCCTTAGAAAGTAGGGGAAACCCGCTCCCCTCCTCTCTGAGGAGGGGAGCGGGGGTGGTGAAGGCGTTGAGCGGGTCTGCGCTTCCAGCCTTTCTACATTCCGTAAAGCGTTTCCGTATTTACGGGCAGGCCGAGAAGTTTCAGGTAGGTGAAAAGCTGCATTTTGTGATTGGTGAAATGCTCAAGGAAGGAGATGGTCATGCGCTCCATCTTGGCTGTCATGCCCCAGGGCACCGTGACGACTTTGTTGGCAAAGTCCTCCTCGCTCACGCCGTCCAGAACCTGGCGCAGAATTTCCTTGTCTTTCTTAAGCTTATCCAGGGCCTCCTGAGGGATACAGGAAGGGAGTTTCTCGAGCTTCATGCCCTCTTCCATTTCTTTCATAGTGGGCCACTTGCCGCTAACCAGCATCTCGAGTCCGCCCCCTACGCCCTCGCTCAGGTGGCAAAGCACCTGGCCGGCACTCATGAACGTCGAGCCCGGCGCCCAGTCGAGTTTGTCGGCTGGAACCATGCCGATCATTTTCTCGGCCGGCCGGTAGCTGTCAATCACCATCTCGTAATACTCATTCTTGGTCATAGTTCCCCCTCTAGGATTGTGCGCTCTGCCTGTGTGTACGTGGGGCCTATCGTCGCTGATGTCATGGACGTGCCCCCTGTTGCATTGTCTCACGGTTATTGGAAACGAGCCGAAGCCGAATAGATTCTAGCGCAGTGCTTACATGCCGTAAAGCGTCTGAGTATCGACAGATTGTAACCCTTCCAATCAGCCGTTCGGCCGACGGATAATTCTCCATAATGAATTGCTAAAACCCATTCCTGATCATGATTGCTCCTCACGGTTCCTCAACTTGCGCAACGGCACTTGGATCAGGATGTAAGCAATAATCGCGAACGCCACAAGGGAGACCCATCCGCCCCAGTTGGCCAGGAAAGGCAGTTCATCGCGGCCGGTTATCACCTTGGTGATGGACGAGACGCCGGTGAGGAACAGGGTTGCGAGGAGAATTCCGGTGATGGCCTCCCCGGCGATGAATCCGGAGGCCAGGAGGGTTCCACGCTCCTCAACCTTGGCCTTTTCTTCTGCTGATAACTTCTTGCGCGCCACCCAGGTGTCGGCGGCCCATTTTAAAACACCGCCCACGAAAATCGCCCCGCTGGTTTCGAGCGGGAGATACATGCCCACGGCGATGAGCATGGGCGAAGGCGCGCCAATCATCACCAGCGAGATGCCGAAAAAGCATCCCATAAGGAGCAAGCCCCACGCCATTTGCCCACCCACGATTCCCTGAGCAAGTTGGGCCATGAGTCCGGCTTGCGGGGCAGGCAGCAACTTGCCTCCGATACCGCCTGTGGCCAGGTTGGCTTCGTGCAGTGCGATGATGGGCAGCAGCAGGAAAAAGGAGACGGCGGTCACGCTCAGTATTTCCACTACTTCCATCTTCCACGGTGTCCCGCCCAGCAGATAGCCGGCCTTCAGATCTTGAATCAGGCTGCCGGAGACGCAGCACGCGCAGCAGACTACCGACGCTACGCCCAGAACCGCGGCGACTCCTCCCAAGCCCTTCACCCCGATGGCCACCATCATCAGCGCTGCCACCACCAGCGTCGCCAGCGTCAGGCCGCTGACGGGCTGATTCGAGGAGCCGACCAGGCCCACCAAGTATCCGCCTACCGCAGCCAGGAAGAAGCCGGTCAGCGTCATCACGATAGCCGCGGTGAGGGCTGCGCTCCAACTTTGTGCGAAGTATTTATAGATGATCGTAATAGGAATAACAAGCACAGCAATACCAAAAATGATCCATTTGATAGGGATGTCAATATCCAGGCGGGTGCGTTGCGCGGCGTGTTCACCGCCCGCGGCGGAAGCGTGGAACGCTCCTCGAATCGAGGTGAGGATCGATTCGCGCATGCTATAGAGCGTATAAACGGCGCCCACCAGCATTGCTCCCACCGCGATGGGCCGGACCACGTTGTACCACACGGTGTAACTTGCCAGGTCCCAGGGGGCGGTGCCTCCCGTGGTCGCGCCCAGGCGGTGCGGCAGGTCGGGATCGATAAAAAGGACCAGAGGAATCAGCACCAGCCAGGCGATGACGCCCCCGGAGAAATTGATCGCTGACAAGCGCGGTCCGATGATGTATCCGATGCCGATGAGCGCGGGGGATGCGGAAGGGGTTGAGTAGGCGAGGCCCCCCGAGTACTCGACGCGGCCCAGAAGTTCTTTCTGGTATCCGAAATAGCTGACCACGGACTTCGGGAATTTCCAGAACGCGCTGATCGAATCCTGGAAAACTTGAAAGCCTTTATCGTCCTTGAGCAATTGGAGAAGGGCGCCCAATCCCATGGCGCCGAAAATGTATTTGGGTGCATCGGTGGCGCCCTGCCGGCCGGCTTTCACGATCTCGGCGCTGGCCGTGCTTTCAGGAAACGGCAGATCAGGCGAGTCAACGCAAAGCGGGCGGCGCAAGACAATGATGAAGAATACGCCCAGCAATCCGCCCGCGAAGAGGATGAAGGTGCCGGTCCAGAAATGACTGCGCAAGTCAGTCCAGAGGCGCTGTCCGCCTACGTTGACCATCATGAAGGCAGGGATGGTGAAAATCGCGCCGGCCACCAGCGCTTCGCCTACGGAGGCGGCAGTGCGGGTCAGGTTCTGTTCCAGCACGCCGCCGCGAAAGAAGGGCAAACGAAACAACGCGATGGCTATCACCGCCGCCGGGATCGTCGCCGCCACCGTCTGACCGGCCTTCATACCTAAGTAGGCGTTGGCGGCCCCGAAAATGGCGGCCAGGAAGATGCCCGCCAGGACCGATTTGAGGGTGAACTCAGGTTCTTTCGAGTCGTATGGTACAAAGGGTTTGAATTCGGCCATATGTACGCTCCGCTGCGTCGTTGTACCGACCTTCAAGCTGGCAGGCTTGGCGCCGACTTGATCGTGGCACCAACTCCCAGGCCGACCGACGCGGTGCTCACCCGAAGGTGAGCGCTCCAACCGAGGAATGGGCAGTTGGGCACTATATCACGATGGGCTACACCGTGAAAAATACTTAAGTTACTAATACTTAAGTCACCCTCACAAGAAAAGCTCCACCACCCAGCGCACGGAGATCGCAGGGAACAATAGTGCGGATTTCCACTGCGGACTCGGTGGCCTCTGTGGCTTTGCAGGTTTGGCGAAGTGCCGCGAACCTCGAGAAGCAGCTCAATGCTACTGATGTTACAATGAGCGGGAAAAGGCTCCTGGGCGGTGGGTTTAACGAATGCTCGCAAAGTCAGTGGTGTACTCCCGCTGGTTGAAAGAAGCGAAACGGCAGGGATTTTTCCATGCTGGGCAACGAGTTGGTGTCGCGGTCTCAGGCGGGCCGGATTCGATATTGCTCTTGCGTTTCATGAAGGACGCGGCTTCGGAGCTGGGGGTCACTCTGGCGGTGGTCCACTTTAATCATCATTTGCGAGGGGCCGAATCCGACGGCGACGAGCGATTTGTCCGCTCACTGGCCGATTCCATGGCCATCGCTTACCTGGGCGGCCAGGCTGACGTGGCGCGGGTGGCACGCGAGAAGAAACGCAACCTGGAGGCCACCGCCCGCGAGTTGCGCTATCGGTTTCTCTCATCCCTGGTGGATCAAGGCCAGCTGGAACTGGTGGTGACCGCGCATACCGCAAACGACCAGGCCGAGACCGTGCTGATGCGCCTGTTGCGCGGTGCGGGGACGCGCGGCTTGAGCGGAATTTACCCGCTGCTGGATGGTAAGGTCGCGCGTCCCTTTCTCGATCTCACGCGCCCCGAGATCATGCGCGAGATTGAAGCGCGAAAGCTTGAGTACCGGGTCGATTCGACCAATCTCGACTCCCGTCTGCGGCGCAACAAGGTGCGCCGGGAACTGCTTCCGCTGCTGGAGCGGGAATTCAACCCCGCGATCATTCCGCTACTCAAGGGGCATGCCGATCGGGCAAGGGATGAAGAGGCGTTCCTCGAGCAGCAGGCTCTCGATCGCAGCCGTCCCTGGCGCCTGCGCGAGGGCATGGAAGAGAAGATCTCGGTGCGCGCTCTGGAAGGGTTTGAGCCGGCAATTCAAAGGCGGGTCTTGCGCCAAATGTTCCAATCCGCCCGTCCGGCATTGCGCGGACTAGCCTACTCCCGCATTGAAGAGTTGCGGCGTTTTGCCCTCGGAGCCCGAAGCGGGCGGAGCCTCCCTATGTCCGGAGAGACAATAGCCAGAAAGGAATTCGACTGGCTCGTCCTCGGGCCGCAGCCCACTTCATCCGCAAGCGATGCCTATGCTTACCCGGTCGATGTCCCAGGGGAGACCAGCGTACCTCTTCTGGGGGTTACTTTCGTGCTAAAGATTGTTGAACCTGCCGGGCGTGCCGGGGAGTATAATCAAATGGCAGGCAGCGCCATGGATGCCGGGAAGTTGCCGCGCCGGCTGCTGCTACGCAATTGGCGAGCCGGCGACCACTATTGGCCTTCGGGAAGCCGAAAGCGGCAGAAATTGAAGGAGTTATTTCGCCAGCGGAAGATTCCCCGCAGCCGTCGAAATCTCTGGCCCGTTTTGGAGGGTGGGGAGCAGATCCTGTGGGTGAGAGGATTTCCGCCCGCCGCCTCGGTGGCTGCGACTCCAGAGTCGCGAACGCTGCTGGTCGTCGAGGAAAGTGCTGGGTAGCGGTTCCGGCCTGAGGGCGGCAGAGGCACTCCTTCCTGCTCTGGGCGGCACCGGCCGTCCCCGGCGGCGAAGAGATTTCTATCAGCGCGGTTCGTTAGGTCAGTGTGAAGCATCCAATACCTTGGCAGTTGTGAGCGCCCCTGAAAGGCCTGGGGGCCGGAGGAGGAAGCGCCGTGAATTCGGCGGTAAAAAACATCGTTTTCTGGGTGGTGATGGCAGTCACCGCCGTGCTGATTTGGGCGGTAGTTAAGAACAGTGCAGGCGGGAACGTTCAAGATCTCAGTTTTTCGACCTTCATGGACCAGATTAACAACAGTAACGTCCATGAAGTGCAGATCACTGGCACCGACGTCACCGGCACACTGAAGAAAGACAACGCCAAGTTCAAATCCACGATTCCTGCGAACTATCCTGATCTGTACAAGACCCTGACGGAGAAAAACGTCAACGTCACCATCAAAGACAGTTCCGGGAATTCCTGGGTGACTTGGCTCATTAACGGCCTGCCCATGATTCTGCTCTTGGGCCTCTGGATATTCTTTATGCGCCAGATGCAAAGCGGCGGCAACAAAGCGCTCTCATTTGGGAAGAGCCGCGCCCGCCTTCTTTCGAGCCAGCAGAAGAAGGTGACCTTCAAGGACGTGGCCGGCGTGGAGGAAGCCAAGGAAGAGCTGCAGGAAATCATTGAGTTTTTGAGGGAGCCGCAAAAGTTCCAAAAGCTCGGCGGGCGCATCCCCAAGGGTGTTTTGCTGGTGGGGCCGCCGGGAACCGGGAAGACTCTGTTGGCGCGGGCGATTGCGGGTGAGGCCAACGTCCCCTTCTTTTCGATCTCCGGGTCCGACTTCGTTGAAATGTTCGTGGGAGTGGGCGCGTCGCGGGTTCGCGACCTTTTCGAGCAAGGGAAGAAAAATGCTCCCTGCATTATATTCATTGACGAAATTGATGCCGTGGGCCGCCACCGTGGCGCCGGCTTGGGTGGTGGGCACGACGAGCGCGAGCAGACGTTGAACCAGTTGCTGGTGGAGATGGATGGATTTGAATCGAACGAAGGGGTCATCCTGATCGCCGCCACCAACCGTCCGGACGTCCTGGATCCGGCGCTTTTGCGCCCCGGACGATTCGATCGGCGCGTGGTGGTTCCGCGGCCGGACGTGGGAGGACGCGAAGCTATTCTAAAGGTGCACACCAAGAAGATTCCTCTCTCTGAGGACGTCGATATCCCGGTGCTCGCTCGCGGGTCGCCGGGCTTTTCGGGCGCAGACTTGGCCAACCTGGTGAACGAAGCGGCCCTGCTCGCTGCCCGGCAAAACCGCAAGACGGTTGTCATGCAAGACTTTGAGACCTCTAAGGACAAGGTCCTGATGGGGGCCGAGCGAAAGTCCATGATCCTCTCGGAGGAGGAGAAGAAGAACACGGCTTTTCATGAGGCCGGGCATGCCTTGGTGGCCTCCATGGTTCCTTACGCCGACCCGCTTCACAAGGTCACTATTATCCCGCGCGGTATGGCTTTGGGCGTGACCATGCAGCTCCCGTTGGATGATAAACACACTTACACTCGCGATTATCTCGAGTCGCAATTGGCCGTCATGATGGGCGGGCGCGCGGCGGAGGAGATCTTCCTGAACCATTTCACCACCGGCGCCGGCAACGACATCGAGCAGGCCACGGAGGTTTCGCGACGCATGGTGTGCGAATGGGGGATGTCAGACCTCGGTCCCCTGGCGTACGGAAAGCACCAGCAGGAAATCTTCCTGGGGCGTGATTTGGCAACCTCGCGCGATTTCAGCGAGGACACCGCCATTAAGATCGACCAGGAAGTGAAGAGGTTTGTAAGCACCGCATACGTGAAGGCCAAGGACATCCTTACCACTCACCGCGACGCCCTGGTGCGCATCGCGGAAGCCTTGCTGGTCCGCGAGGTCCTCGATGCGAGCGAAGTCAATCTGCTCCTGGAAGGGAAACCATTGCCGGAAGTAGTCCGGCAGGCGCCTCCGAAACCTCCCGCCCCGGAGACGACCCAAGTGTTGAAGCCTCGTCCCACACCCGGTTTGCCCTCGCGCGAACGGCCGCAGCCGGCGTGAAGATGGATCCGTTAGTGGCTAGTGGTTAGTGGCTGGTGAAGTCAGCCGCACACTAGCCACTTTCCTCGAAGCGTCAACCTCGTGACCAAGCACCCGGCACTAACCGCCAGGCGCTTCCCTTCATGACTCCGCGCCCAATCTTCGAAATACGAATTGACGGTCGCAAAGTGCGTCTGGGGGGGCGCACGCTCATCATGGGCGCGCTCAATGTGACGCCGGATTCGTTCTCGGACGGCGGGCTGTACCTTCGCCCCGCCGCGGCTGTCGAGCGCGGATTGGATTTGGCGCGCCACGGAGCAGACTGGATCGACGTTGGGGGTGAATCCACGCGGCCAGGATCGCTGCCCGTTTCAGCCGAAGAAGAACTGCTGAGAGTCCTGCCGGTCATCGAGGCTCTGCGGCGCAAATTACCCTCCACGCCGATCTCGATCGACACGACAAAGGCTGAAGTGGCCGAGATGGCCGTGCGGGCCGGGGCCAACATCCTCAATGACATAAGCGGTCTGCGATTCGACGCGCGACTGGCTGAGGTGGCGCGGCGTCACCAGACCCCCCTCATTCTTATGCACCTGCGGGGCCGCCCGGAGACGA
>Ga0326727_10012010_pt1 | contig 19899 bp, 14 predicted proteins | sample MB2enrmetagenome_FD_207643 | JGI IMG/M metagenome (GOLD analysis project Ga0326727, IMG submission 207643) | Lab enriched peat soil microbial communities from McLean, Ithaca, NY, United States - MB29MY | ecosystem: Environmental > Terrestrial > Soil > Wetlands > Peat | place: USA: New York...
CTTGGACAGGATGTCCACCAGCGCCTGCTCGTCCAGGTCGCTCAAGGTCGCGATGACCGGCAGACGGCCGACGAATTCCGGGATCAGGCCGAACTTCAGCAAATCCTCGGGCTCCACCTCGCGCAGGATGTCACCGGTGTTGCGCTCATCGGGACCGCGAACATCGGCACCGAAGCCGATCGACGTCCCCTTGCCGCGGGCCCCGATGATCTTTTCCAACCCGGCGAAGGCACCGCCGCAAATGAACAGGATGTTGGTGGTGTCGACCTGCAGGAACTCCTGCTGCGGGTGCTTGCGCCCGCCCTGGGGCGGTACCGATGCCACCGTCCCTTCCATGATCTTCAGCAACGCCTGCTGCACGCCCTCGCCCGAAACGTCGCGCGTGATCGAGGGGTTGTCGGACTTGCGGCTGATCTTATCGACCTCGTCGATGTAGACGATCCCGCGCTGAGCCCGCTCGACATTGTAGTCGGCCGACTGCAACAGCTTCAGGATGATGTTCTCGACGTCCTCGCCGACATAGCCGGCCTCGGTCAAGGTCGTGGCGTCGGCCATCGTGAAGGGCACGTCAAGGATCCGCGCCAAAGTCTGCGCCAACAGGGTCTTTCCGCACCCGGTGGGACCGACCAGCAGAATATTCGACTTGGCGATCTCGACGTCGGGGTTCTTTCCACCGGCGCCCAGACGCTTGTAGTGATTGTGCACGGCGACGGACAGGACCCGCTTGGCATGCTCCTGACCGATGACATAGTCATCAAGGACAGCGCAAATGTCGCGCGGGGTCGGCACGCCGTCCCGGGACCGCACGAGGTGAGTCTTGTGCTCCTCGCGGATGATGTCCATGCACAACTCGACGCATTCATCGCAGATGAACACGGTCGGCCCAGCGATCAGCTTGCGCACCTCGTGCTGACTCTTTCCGCAGAAAGAACAGTAAAGGGTGTTTTTCGAATCGCCGCTGGTGGACTTAGTCATCGGTTCTCCATGGGGTGGGCGGCCACAGGGAATTCATGTTAGACCCTTGGGCCGCCGCCAGACAATGTAAAATGTGGCCGCGCCACGCAACCCACGGCCCGGAATCCGGGCCTTCTTGCGGGAAACGCGACCCCTGATCGGGACCGCGGCATGACCGCGACGCAGGCGGAGGTTTGGGAAATACCCCTCCGCCGCTGATAACGCACGCCGTTCCGACGCTCAGAGAACAGTCGGAGTCTCCGGCATACCGGGCCGCGAGGTGACCACCTGGTCGATCAACCCGAAATCCTTAGCCTCGGTGGCGGTCATATATTTGTCGCGCTCCATGGCGTTCTCGATGACGTCGAGAGTTTGCCCGGTGTGCTCCACATACATGTTGTTGAGGCGGGCCCGCAACGCCAGGATCTCGCGCGCCTGGATTTCGATATCGGTGGCTTGGCCTTGCGCACCGCCGGACGGCTGGTGGATCATGATCCGCGCATTGGGCAGCGAGTAGCGCTTGCCGCGGGCGCCGGCGGTCAGCAACAGCGACCCCATGGATGCCGCCTGACCGATGCAGACGGTCGACACCGCCGGGCGGATGTACTGCATGGTATCATATATGGCCAGGCCCGACGTCACCACGCCGCCTGGGGAATTGATATAGAAGGCGATATCCTTGCTCGGATTTTCCGACTCGAGGAACAACAGCTGGGCGCAGATCAGAGACGACACCTGGTCGAAGACCTCGCCGGTCAGGAAGATGATGCGTTCCTTCAGCAGGCGGGAATAGATGTCATAGGAACGCTCGCCGCGGTTGGTCTGCTCGACCACCATGGGAACCAAGGTGTTCATATAAAGATCAATAGGATCCCGGTCTCTCATCATCCAACCTCGTGCAACGACATCTTTCGACGCCGGATTTCATGGGTTACAGCGCCCTGTTCCGGCGCCCTTCCCCCTCTTTTACCTGCCATGACGGCACCGGGGCCGGATGACCGGCGGCCGGGCGCCACGGCAGGCAAAAGGGACTGGAAGGGGATTACTCTTCGGCCGCCGCCTCTTCAGCCACCTTCTTCTTGGCAGCCTTCTTCTTCGGCTTCGGCGCCTCATCGGCGGCCGACTCGTCGGCGTCGGGATCCTTGCGCAGTTCCTCGACGGTCACCGTCTTCTCGGTCACCTTGGCCATTTCAAGGATGAAGTCGATGACCTTTTCCTCGAAAATCGGAGCCCGCAGGCCGTTCAAGGCGTCGGGGTTCTTCTGGAAATACTGGAACACCAAGTGTTCCTGGCCGGGGTAGCGGCGGGCCTCGGTCATCACCGCCCGGTTCAGGTCTTCCTGGGTGATGGTGATGTTGTTCTCACGGCCCACTTCCGACAGGACCAGGCCCAGACGCACCCGGCGGGTGGCAATGGCGCGGTACTCAGCCTTCAGCTCGTCGTCGGACTTGCCCTGGTCGGCAGCGTCCTGCTGGCCCTGCTCCTTGTCCTGTTCGACCTGCTTCCAGATGGCGTCGAATTCCAGATCGACCATGCTTTGCGGCACGACGAAATCGTACTGGGCGGCCAGCTTGTCCAGCAGGTGACGCTTCACATGGGCGCGCGACAGCGACTTGTAATCGCGCTCGACCTCGTCGCGGACGGCCTTCTTCAGATCGGCCAGATCTCCCAGCCCCAGCGACTTGGCGAATTCGTCATCCACCACGGCCGGAACGACCTGGCGAACTTCATGCACCTTGACGTCGAACTCGGCATCCTGGCCGGCCAGCTTCTCGGCGCCGTAATCGGCCGGGAAGGTCACCTTGACGACGGTCTCGTCGGCAGCCTTGACGCCGACCAACTGGTCTTCGAAGCCGGGAATGAAGCTGCCCGATCCCAACTTCAGCGAATAACGCTCGGCCTTGCCGCCGTCGAAGGGCTCGCCACCGACCTTGCCCAGGAAATCAATGACCACGACGTCGTTGGTCTGGGCCTGGTATTCGGCGGCGGCAACCTCGGTCCGCTCCTGGCGGTCGGCGATGTTCTGCACGGCGGCGTCAACCTCGGCGTCCTCCACCGGCGCCACCGGCTTTTCCAGCTCGATGTCGCCAAGTCCGGTCACCTTGACCTCGGGCAGGGTCTCAACCGCGATGGTGAACTCCAGATCCTTCCCGTCCGCATAGGACGTGATCTCGACCTTCGGCTGCACGGCCGGACGGATCTTATGCTCGTCGAGAGCATGCCGGGTCCCGTCGTTGACGGTGGCCTCGAGCACTTCGCCCATCACCGAGGAACCAAATTTCTTGCGCAGAATGCCCATCGGCACCTTGCCCGGACGGAAGCCGGGAATACGCGCGGTCCGCCCGACCTCGGTGAGACGGTTCGACACCTTCTCTTCCAAAAGTGCGGCGGGAACGACAACCTTGAACTCGTGCTTCAGGCCGTCAGCGTTGGTTTGAGTTACCTGCATTGAATTCTCTGCCAATCGAAAAAGACAATATCGACCGCGTCAGGCGGCTTTGCAACCTTGGTCCGGAAAAATCCGACGACATTCATGGCGGGGTGTGCGAACGAGAGGACGGTCTTCCCTCTGGCGGGCCTGCCGGCACCGGCGTTCGACCGTCCGTTCGGAACGATCCATGCTGATCAACAAACCGTACCCAACCTCGACCCCCCACTTGAACCGCGGACTCCGACCTCGACCACGACCGGACCTCACGGATTTCATGGTGCGGCTGAAGGGACTTGAACCCCCACGCCTTGCGGCGGCAGGACCTAAACCTGCTGCGTCTACCAGTTCCGCCACAGCCGCCTAACCATTTAGGCGTCGAGTGATGCCACAGCGGCATCCAGATTGGAAGTCGAAAGGTGCGGGTCGGTATAGCCGGCGCAAGGGATTTTTGTCGTCGACGGTCCGGCCGGTCCAAACCAGGCGATCGGCGGGTTGCGCCGGGAACAACACTGCCATATAGTCAAGAATATAACATAAGCAATATATGTTGCGATCGCGAGACTAACCAAGGTAATATTTCCTTTGGCCGAGGGGCCGGCACTCCAGCATTGCTCCGTCGGCTCCCCCTGAAACGTCATGGCAGAATCAACAATGTCTGCGGATTACCAGATCAACGATCGCCTGAGCTTTCTACTTCTCGACGCCAGAACCTGTGAAAACTTGCGGGAATTTCGCCCCGTCGTGGCGCAGAACATCGACTCCATCCTCGACGATTTCTATAGCCATATCCGGCGCACGGGCGAGGCCAACCGCTTTTTCACATCCTCATCAATGGAAAAGGCCCGCGCCCTGCAAAAAAGCCATTGGCTGGAAGCCGTCTTCGCCGGTCGCTTCGACTCGTCCTATGTCGCCGAAGTGCGGCACATCGGCGAGGCCCACGCCGAGTCCGGCCTGGAGCCGCGATGGTACGTGGCCGGCTACTGCTTCGTCGTCAACCGGCTGGTGATTGCCGCCACCCGCCATTTCCGCAAGACCCCGGACCGCCTGGCCGAGATCGTCGCGGCCGTCAACAAGGCGGCCTACCTCGACATGGAACTGGCCATCTCGGTCTACATCGACGTCCTGCGCGACAAGGACGGGCGTTTGCGCGACGCCGCGACCCGCTTCGGCACCGAGGTGACCGAGACCGTTCAGGTGGTCGCCGCGGCCGGTACCCAGTTGCATGCCACCGCCAAGGACATGTCCTCGACCGCCGGAGACACCCATCGCCAGGCCGAGGTGGTGTCCCGCGCCGCCGGCCATGCCTCCGGCAATGTCCAGACGGTGGCCGCCGCCGCCGAAGAGCTCAGTTCCTCGATCCAGGAGATCTCGCGCCAGGTCGACCAGTCGACCAGTGTCGCCGGTTCGGCCGTCGAAGAGGCCGAGCGGACCACCCAGTTGGTCCAGGGACTGACCGATGCGGCGCAGCGGATCGGCGAAGTGGTCCGCCTGATCAACTCCATCGCCAGCCAGACCAACCTGCTGGCCTTGAACGCCACCATCGAGGCGGCCCGGGCCGGCGAGGCCGGCAAGGGATTTGCCGTGGTGGCCGGCGAGGTCAAGAATCTGGCCAACCAGACCGCCAAGGCGACCGACGAGATTTCCGGGCAGATCCAGACCGTGCAGACCGCAACCAAGGAGGCCGCCGCCGCCATCACGGGCATCGGCAGCACGATCGGCAAGATGAGCGAGATCAGCGCCGCCATCGCCGCCGCGGTCGAGCAGCAGGGCGCGGCCACCCGGGAAATTGCCCGCAATATCCAGCAGGCCGCGGCCGGAACCTCGGAAGTGATGGACACCATCGGCACGGTGACGACGGCGGCGCAAACCACCGAGACATCGGCACACGAGGTCCTGTCCGCGGCCGGGCAATTGTCCCAGCGGGCCTCGGCGCTGACCGCCGACATCGACCGGTTCCTCACCGTCGTCCGCGCTCCCTGATCGAGAAGACCGATCTGGATCAAGGACAGGGCCAGTAGCGCCGGCGTCCCCGTCGGCAGGAAGGCGGAAATGCTTATCTTCGGCTTCGCCGAAACGTCGGCACGGGGGCCGGCGCTACTGTCATTTCACGCCCCGTCACCGGGCGGCGCGTCGGTCGGTCTTGGCCGGAAGCTCGATATTGACTTCAAGGACCGACAGGTTGCGGTCGCTGTCCAGCTTCACCTGAACCTTCTGGTCATCGACCTCCACATACTTGCGGATGACCTCAAGGATCTCCTGCTGCAGCTTGGGCAGGAAGTCGGCGCCGTTCAGGCTGGCCCGTTCATGGGCCAGCAGGATCTGCAGGCGGTCGCGGGCCGCCACCGCAGACCCCTGCGGCGCGCGACGAAAGAGATTCATCAAACTCATGCCGATCTCCGCAGCAGACGGTCGATCAGACCACGTTTGCCGGCCCGCGGAATGGTGATCTCGCTCTCCTCGCCCAGCAGGCGCCCAACCGCGTCGCGGTAGGCTTTGCCGGCGGGAGACTTGTCGTCCAGCACCACGGGCATGCCAACGTTCGAGGCCTGAAGAACGGACGGGCATTCGGGAATGATGCCCAACAGGGGCACCGCCAGAATGTCTTGCACGTCCTCGACCTTCAGCATCTCACCCCGCTCGACGCGCTCGGCATCGTAGCGGGTCAGCAGCAGATGCTGCGGCATCTCCTTGCCCTGCTCGGCACGCCGGGACTTGCTGGTCAGAAGACCGATCATGCGGTCGGCGTCACGCACCGACGACACCTCGGCGTTGGCCACCACCACCGCTTCGTCGGCGAAATACATGGCCAAATGTGCGCCGCGTTCGATACCGGCGGGACTGTCGCAGACGATGAAGTCGAACATCGGCCCAAGTTCGCCGATCACCCGATGCACGCCCTCCTCGGTCAGGGCATCCTTGTCGCGCGTCTGCGAGGTGGCGAGTATGGACAAGGTCTCGACGCGCTTGTCCTTGATCAGGGCCTGATGCAGCTTGGCATCGCCATTGATCACATTGATGAAATCGAACACGACGCGGCGTTCACATCCCATGATCAGGTCGACGTTGCGCAAGCCGACGTCGAAATCGATGACCACGGTCTTGTAGCCCCGCAAAGCCAATCCTGTGGCGATGGCGGCCGATGTGGTGGTCTTTCCGACCCCGCCTTTGCCGGAAGTGACGACGATGACTTTAGCCAAGATGACGTCCTTTTGAGAAAAATGAGGTTGCCTAAAGCGGTTCGAAAATCAGCCGTTCACCGGCCAGCCGAATCTGGACCGCCTTTCCGATGACATCCGGGTCCATCTGATCGCTGACCATGTAGAAGCCGGCGATGGACACCAGGTCGGCATCGAGATTGCGGCAGAAAATGCGAGCACCGCGGTCGCCGGCCATTCCGGCCAGGGCGCGGCCACGCAAGGGTCCGTAAACATGTATGTTGCCGTCAGCGAGCACCTCGGCACCACGGCTGACGGCGGCCATGGCGATCAGGTCGCCGCCGGCCGCGTAAACCTGCTGGCCCGACCGCACCGGCTCGGTGACCAGACGGTTGCTGGGCGGCCGCGCCGCCGTACCGCGCGCCTGCAGCCGCGGCCGCGCCGCCCCCTCGGTCGAGCGACCGGCGGGAAACGCCGCCAGTCCGGCCCCGGCCCCGGCACGCTGCCAGGGTTCCGATGCCCCCTGAAGGCCGACCGGTGTCAGGTCAAGGGCACGCAGTTCGCTGCAGAACGCCGCCAGATCGACCGGCGCGGCGTCGGTCAAGGCAGACAGATCGAGAACGATCGGCGCATTGCGGTAAAAGCCCGGCGCCAGGGCCAGCGTCTCGGAAAGACGGGCGAAAAACTCCGGATCCAGGGGATCGGTCACCTTGAGAGCGAGAAGCGAGAAATTGGCCCCGCGAATCTGAAACGGCAACAGAGACGAATTGGAAGCGGGAGCGGAAGCGGCCTGCCGCGGCGCCATCGGAACATCCTTGATCAGTCAAGCCCACCGCCACCGGCTTGCCCCGGCAGCGAGAAAATCCCTTAGGGAGGTTTGTTTGCACCAGTTTCCGATCTCGGCGCAAGGAGAAAAGAGCCATACCCGAAGATGGTCACAGGCTTCGCGCTTGCCGCCTTGGCAGATCGTCGCGGTACAACCGGTGAGAAAGACCGGCGGCCGTGCTTCGGCCGCCGGTCCCGGTTTCAGCCTTTCGCCAAGGCCCGCAAGGACGCCGACATGGCGATCTTGCCCTGGCCGCGATAGCTTTCGTGGTTGGTGTCGATCTCGGACAGCTTGTAGAGATAGTTGATCATCATCCCGGCCGACTGGCGCATCCCCTTGTCGGAAAGGTCGGCCAGCCAGTTCAGCCGTTCCATGCGGGCACCGTTGGACAGGTGGAAGTGAGCCACCGGATCCCTGGCACGGCGCCCATCGGCCCGCCGCGATCCCAGATACTGGACGCAAAGCCTGGACAGGATCGGACGCAGCACCGTGACGAGTTGCGGGTCTTCGTGCCACGGCCCGGCCAGCAGCCCGGCCAGCGTGGTCCGGTCGCCTTCGGGCAGCGGCGCAAAGGATTTGATTTCTGCCGGCGACAACAGTCCCATCTCGCCGCCTTGCAACTGGGCGTCAAGCCAGGAGCGGAAGCCGGGAATCGGCGACAGGGTGGCGAAGGTCTTAAGGTTGGGAAACTCGTGCAACAGGCTGTCCACCACCTTCTTGATCAGGAAGTTGCCGAAGCTGATCCCCACCAGCCCCTTCTGGGCATTGTTGATGGAATAGAAGATCGCGGTATCGGCCTGGGACGGATCACCGACCGGCGCATGCTGGTCGAGCAGTTCGTGGATGTTCCCGGCGATGCCGCGCACAAGCGCCACTTCGACAAAGATCAACGGCTCGTCAGGCATGCGCGGATGGAAGAAGGCATAAAGACGGCGGTCGGAATCCAGACGGTTCTTCAAGTCGGCCCAGCCCTGAATGGCATGCACCGCCTCGTAGGCCATGATCTTTTCCAGCACCAGGGCCGGCGAGCGCCAGGTGATACGCTGCAGCTCCAGGAACCCGACGTCGAACCAGCCGGACAACAGCTCTTTGAGATCGTTCTCGACGGCCTTCATCGCGGCATCCCCCTTCGTCAGCGGTAACAGTTCGGCGCGCATGTCGACCAGGAACTTCACCCCTTCCGGCAGGACATTGAACTGGGTCAGAAGCTTTTGCCGCGGGCTGACCAGGGCTTCCCGCAAGGCGGCCTCGGCCGCCAGCCGGTCCTCCGGCGTTTGGGCCTCGCGCACGTCGGTCATGGCCTGATCGATCGCCACCGGATCGGTGCCGAACTCGTCCGCCAGAACCTTCAGGAACCGTTGGCGCCCTTCCGAATTGAGGCCCATGTAGGATCGCCCCAAAGCCGCCGCATGGGCTCGCGCCGACACTTCGCCGCCGCGTCCCTCCAGACAGTCCAGTGCCTGGGACCGCAGCAGGGTGGCCTCGTCAGCGACCGAGTCGGCGTCGAGACGAACGCTTTTTCCCACCGACTGGGCGATATCCCGCCACACGCCGCGCAGGCGCTCGAACAGGCCGGTACCGCCCCCCTGACTTATGAATCCCGCGATCTTGCCTTCATCCATGGTGACCTCCTTTTCGGTTGGACCGCAACCGCCGCCGTCTGCCCGGCCCCTTCCAACCTTTCAAGAAACCGTCTTGCGGCCCCACCCCTGCCCGTTCCGCGGCCAGGGCCTTCCAGATCGCCGGCATCCCGGCGATCAGATCCTCGGCAATCAATCCCGGTCCCACCCGGCGCCCCAGCTCGCCATGCAGCCAGGCCCCGCAGCAGGCCGCGGCGAAGCAGGGCATGCCCTGGGCCAGCAGACCACCGATGATGCCGGCCAGGACGTCGCCCGTGCCGCCACTGGCCAGATCGGGTGGCGCGTTGCCGCAAATGGCGGCGCGGCCATCCGGGGCCGCCACCACCGTGTCGGGACCTTTCACGAGCACCACCGCTTGGGCCGATTGCGCCGCGGCGCGCGCCCGCGCCAGGCGGTCCCCGGCCGGCAGCGTCGGAAACAGGCGCTGAAACTCTCCATCATGCGGCGTCAGCACGGCGTTTCCGCCAAATGGGCGCAGGTCGTCCAAGGCGATGCAGGACAGCGCGTCGGCATCCAGGACGCATCGCTTGCCGGCGGCCAGCGCGGCCATGGCCAACGCGGCCGTCGGCCCACCGACCCCCAGGCCCGGTCCGATCACCGCCGCCGTCACCCGGCGATCGGCCAACAGGGCGCCCCATTCCGCGGCCGGCAGCACCATGGTCCCCGGCCAATCCTGGCGATAGAGCGCCACGGCGGCGTCCGGCGCCAGAATGGTGACCAGGCCGGCGCCGGTCCGCCGTCCGGCCCGGGCCGCCAGGCGGGCGGCGCCGGTAAGCCGGTCGCCGCCGGCCACCACAAGATGTCCGCGGTCGTATTTGTGCCCCGTGGCCTGCGGCCAGGGAATCAGGTTCCGCCACAAGGCCGGTCCGTTGACCGCCAGGGCGGGATCAAGGATGTCGAGAACGGTATCGGGAATCCCGATGTCGCCCACCACCACCTCGCCGCAGTGCATTCGCCCGGGAAACAGCAGGTGGCCGGGCTTGCGGCGGAAGAAGGTCACGGTCAGGGCGGCATTGACCGCCACCCCCGGAATCGCCCCGCTGTCGCCGTCGACGCCGCTTGGGATGTCAATGGACACCACCGGGCCGCGCCAGCCTTGCAGGCAGGCCACCACCTGGGCGGCGACGCCCTCCAGCGGGCGGGACAGGCCGGCGCCGAACAGGGCGTCGACCACCAGGGCGTCGTCGTCGAGACCGTCGAAGAAATCCGCAGACAGCGGAAGCACCGGCCCGTTCCAGCGCTTCGCCATGCGCGCCGCATCGCCGGCCAACCGGGCGGGATCGCCCAGCATGGCAAGCCTCACCGGCCATCCCCACCAGGCCAGGATGCGGGCCACCACGAAGCCGTCGCCGCCATTGTTGCCGGGGCCGCACAACACCAGCACCGGCCGCGGCCGGTACCGCCGGCGGATGGCGACCGCCACCTGCCAGCCGGCGGCGTCCATCAGGGCCTCGCCGGAAATGCCGCCTGCCATGGCCGCACGATCGGCGGCATACATTTCGGCGATGGACAGCAAACGATGCACGCAGGACCTCCAGCGGCTTGCTGACCAATAAGGTTAATCCAGGAAAAGGCTTTGGCAACCCTGCCAATGCCGTTTTTCCACCAATAGCCATAAAATTCATGTGCGATTAACGGCCCCTTGGACTGGCAGGGAACCGGGAACGGGTTTATACAGAACCCCTTTCCTGAAGACGGGAGTGGCGGAACGTGAAGGTTCTAGTTCTCGGCGCCGGTGTCGTCGGCGTGACATCGGCCTGGTATCTGGCGCGGGCCGGCCACGAGGTCACGGTCGTCGATCGCCAGCCGGCCGCCGGCCTTGAGACCAGCTTCGCCAATGGCGGCCAGATCTCGCCCTGCCATGCCGAGCCCTGGGCCAACCCGGCCACCCCAAGGACCGCGCTGAAATGGATGGGACGCGAGGATGCCCCCCTGGTGTTCCGCTGGCAACGCTGGGATCCCGCCCTGTGGACCTGGGGCGTGCGATTCCTGATGAATTGCAACGCCCAGCGGATGCGAGTCAACATCGACCGCTGCCTGCGCGTCGCCCTGTATTCGCGGGCCTGCCTGCAAAGCCTGCGGGCCGAAACCGGCATCGAATACGACCAGAAGTCGCTGGGCATCCTTCACATCTACCGCGACCCCGCAAGCTTCGAGCATGCGATGGAAGCGGCCCGGGTGATGGGCGATTTCGGCCTGGTGCGCGAGTCCAAGACCCCCGACCAGGCCCTCGACCTGGAACCGGCCCTGGCGGCGGTGCATCCCCAGCTGGCCGGTGCCATCTACACGCCCGGCGACGAGTCCGGCGACGCCCACCGTTTCACCCAGACTCTGGCGGCCCTGGCGGCCGCGAAAGGGGTGACATTCCAGTACGGCACCACCATCCAGGGCTTCGAGATCGATGGGGATCGGGTCGTCTCGGTCGCCACCGACAAGGGGCGCCTGCGCGCCGACAGTTTCGTCCTGTCGTTGGGTAGTTGGAGCCCCAGGCTGGCCCGTCAGGTGGGACTGTCCCTGCCGATCTACCCAGCCAAGGGCTATTCGGCCACAGTCGCCGTCACCGACCCGGCCCGGGCGCCAATGATGGCCATCACCGATGACGAGCACAAGCTGGTCTACAGCCGACTGGGCGACCGCCTGCGCTGTGCCGGCACGGCGGAACTGGCCGGGTGGGATCTGTCGATGAACCAGCTGCGGGCCAAGGCGGTGGCCACCCGCTCGGCCAGCCTGTTCCCCGGAGCGGGCGATTTCGACGGCGCCAGTCTGTGGGCCGGCTTGCGCCCGGTGACGCCGGACTCGGTCCCCATCATCGGCCGCAGCCGCTTTCCCAATCTGGTGCTCAACACCGGACACGGGACCCTGGGCTGGACCATGAGCTGCGGCTCGGGCCGGGTCCTGGCCGACATCGTGTCGAACCGCCCGGCCGATATCGACCTTGATGGCCTGGGCCCCGAGCGCTTTGGCAACCTGCCGTTCTGAAAGTCTGAGACAATTCCGTCAGTGGGACAAGCGTCCCGAGAAAACTTCGATCCAGTGCCACCGGCGTCCGGTGCTTCGGCGGAAGCCGAGAATGAGCATTTCCGCCGCTTCGCGGCGGACACCGGCGGGGACGGTGCCACTCCACCTTCACGGCGTCTTCCGGCCTTCACACCTTCTTCCGCCCCCCTACTTGCCCACAGGCGCCAAGCCCATGGCCTGGCGCATGAAGGCGAAAATGTCGGCCGCTTCGGCGATCCGCATGGCGGTCGGCTTGCCCTGCCCGTGCCCGGCGCGGCGATCGATGCGGATCAGGACCGGACGGCCATGGGCATTGGCGTGCTGCATGGCCGCCGCGAACTTGAAACTGTGCGCCGGATAAACCCGGTCGTCGTGATCCCCGGTGGTCACCAGAATGGGTGGATAGTCGACCCCGGCCTTGACATTCTGCAGGGGCGAATAGGCCAGCATGGCCTTGAATTCGTCCTCGTTGTCGACCGAGCCGAAATCGGACTCCCAGCCTTTGCCGATGGTGAACTCGCGGAAGCGCAGCATGTCCATGACGCCGACCTCGGGAACCGCGGCGGCAAACAGATCCGGACGCTGTTCGACGGTCGCCCCCACCAGCAACCCACCATTGGAACCGCCAAGGATGGCCAGGCGCTTTGGCGAGGTCCAGTTTTCGGCAATCAATCCCTCGGCGGCGGCGATGAAGTCATCGAAGACCGTCTGCTTGCGGGTCTTCATGCCCGCCTCGTGCCAGGTGCGGCCGTATTCGCCGCCCCCGCGCAAGGTTGCCACCGCATAGATGCCCCCCATGTCCAGCCACGTCGCGATGGCCGGCGAGAACTGCGGCTCGAGGGAAATGTTGAAGCCGCCATAGCCGTAAAGAACGGTGGGCGCGGCGCCGTCCGGGCTGGCGCCCTTGCGCGCCATCAGGAACACCGGAACCTTGGTGCCGTCCTTGCTGGTCACGAAGATCTGACGGGTTTCAAAGCGATCCGGGTCGTATCCGGACAGATGGGGCATCCGCCACAGGGCCGTCTCGCCGGTCTTCAAATCCAGATGGTAGACCGACGGCGGCGTGGTGAAGCTGCTGAAGGAAAAGGTCGTCTCGGTGCTGTCGGGCCGGCCGGAGAAACCGCTGGCGGTGCCGATTCCCGGCAAGGCGACCTCGCCCAAGGCGGCCCCGTCGAGGGCGAAGCGGCGCACCGCGCTGTGGGCGTCGGCAAGATACTTGGCGATGATCTGGCCGCCGACCAGCCCGGCGCTTTCCAGCGTGTCGGCCCCCTCGGCCACCACGGTTCGCCAGTTTTCCGGCTGCGGATGGTCCAGATCCAGGGCGACGATGCGATAGCGTGCGGCGTCCTTGTCGGTCAGCAGGTAAAGGGTCCTGTCGACGCTGCCGACCAGCGCGTAGCTGGCGTCCGGCTCGCCGATCACGGTGGCGATCGGCTGGTCAGGCTGGGACAGGTCCTGCACCAGCAGGGCATTGCGGACATCGTCGCCATGGTTGGCGGTCACCACCAGGTAACGGCCGTCGTCGGTCACCTGGCCGCCGACGAACCAGTCCGGATCGTCGCTTCGCGTATAGACCAGCCGATCCTCGGCCTGCCCGGTGCCCAGGCGGTGGAACATCAGCTTCTGGAAGCTGTTGCGGTCCTTCAAGGCGGCACCGCCCTTCGGCGGATCATAGGCCGTATAGTAGAAGCCGCTGCCGTCCTTGCGCCAAGTGGCGGTGCCGGCCTTCGACCATTCGATGCGGTCGGGCAGGTCGCGGCCGCTGGCCACATCGCGGATATGCCAGGTCTGCCAGTCCGATCCGGCCTCGGACAGGGCATAGGCCAGGATCGTGCCGTCGTCGCTGATGGCCATCTCGCGAAGAGCCACCGTACCGTCCTTCGACAGGGTATTGGGATCCAGAAGCGGCCGCGCCGGTGTCTCCAGCGACGGCGTCACGAACAGCACCGATTGATTCTGCAAGCCGTCGTTATGGAAGAAGAACCATTTGTCGCCCAGCCTCTCCGGCGCGGTCCAGCGCTCGAAATTCCAGACGGCCTTCAGATGGTCGGCAATCGCCTGCCGCTGGGGTATGGCCGCCAGGCAAGCATTGGTCAGGCGCGCCTCGGCATCGACCCAGGCCTTGGTCTGTTTCGAATCCAGCGCTTCCAGCCACCGGTAGGGATCGGCGACGGCGACGCCGTGGTAGTGATCGATTTCGGTCCCTGCCGCCGCCGGCGGATAGGCCCCCCCCTGGCGATGATCGATGCTGCCCAGGGGACAGGCCGCCTGGGCGGCCTGCGACAGGAACAACAGAAAAGCGGCGGCGGAAACGGAGGAAAGGCGATGACCCATGTCGGCACTCGTCGCAAGGTTGGCCGGTCCCCTGTCCGCAACCGCGGCAGGTCACCGGCGAGGTGAAAGGGTGTCCGACGAAGGTGCACGGAACAAGCGAAAAGGCAATCCCTAAACGCAGCCATGGCCACTCGGCCGGGTGCCGGAAATGAAAATCGTCACCAACCCTTTCCAATGCTTGAAAATCCCTGCGGACCGTTCATCCTTTCCGTTCGAAGACAAAGGCGGGACCCGATCATGGCGGCGAAAATAGTAACGATCGCCCAGCAAAAGGGCGGAGCTGGAAAGACGACAATTGCGATTCAACTGGCGGTCACCTGGGCAGCCCGCGGCCATCGGGTCGCCATGCTGGATGTCGACCCACAGGGCTCCGTGTCTGCCTGGTTTTCCATGCGCAGCACCGCCCAATCCACCCTGGTCGCCACCGACGTACCGGGATGGAAGCTGTCCGGCGAGATCGATCGACGGCGCGACGATGCGGACATCCTGGTCATCGACACGCCGCCCCATGCCGAGACCGACGCCCGCGTGGCCATCCGCGCCGCCAGCCTGGTCCTGGTGCCCCTGCAACCCAGCCCGATGGACCTGTGGGCAACCCGGCCCACCCTGGAGCTGGTTCGCCGTGAAAAAGGCCGGGCCTTGATGGTGCTGAACCGGCTGCCGTCCCGTGGGCGGCTGGCCGACACCATTCGCCAGATGATCGCCGACGAGAATCTGCCGATGGCCCAGGCCACCCTGGGCAACCGCAGCGCCTTCGCCGCCAGCATGCTGGAGGGCAAGGGCGTCGTCGAGACCCAGCCAAAGGGAACCGCGGCCGTCGAGATCCGTGCCCTGGCCGCCGAAATCGGCACGCTCCTCGCCCTGGGAGCCAAGTCCGCCGCCTGACCGGACCGGGAGGGCTGGGGTGGGGGAACGCACAGCACCCCCCACTCACACGGAAAAAGGTACCGCCAACCCGTCAAAATCACTGGGCAGAGGCCGTCGATTATTGATAAATCCAGCACGCTGATCGTTTCCGAAATTCGACCGGCGTTGGAACGACGTGACAGAAATTTCGGAGACGGCCGACAGGGTTGAGGGAATAGTCAGGGTTGATGCCGGTTCTCGGGATATCCGATTCGCATAATGCCGCCGCCGTCCTGTGTGACGCCGACGGCACCTTTCGGGGCCTGCAGGAGGAGCGTCCAAGCCGGGTCAAGAATGCCGGAGGCGTCCCTCGCCAGGCGATTGCCTGGTTGCTGCAAGAGCACGGCCTGAGGCCCGGCGACATCGTCCAGGTCGCCCTGGCCGACCATCGCCCGGCGCCACCGCGCAGCCGCGCCGAAACCGTTGCCTTGTTTCGCGATGCCAACAGCTGGTCCGCGCGCCTGGATCGGCTTGCCCAAGGCCTGCCCTGGTTCGCGCCAGGCATGGACGGTCGCGACCATGACCGTCGGCAACCCTACCTTGATCTGGGGTTCCGGGCCGACCAGCTGTCCAGCTACGACCACCACGCCTGCCATGCCGCCGCCGCCTATTTCGGCTGGGGACGGCGGGATCGGCCGGTTCTGGTCCTGACCTGCGACGGTGAAGGCGACGGATTGTGCGCCACCGTCAACATCGGACGCGACGGCGGCCTGACCCGCCTGATCGACATTGATGCCAGCCATTCCCTGGGCCTGCTTTATTCGCTGGTCACCTACATGACCGGAATGGTCCCCGGCGAACATGAATACAAATTGATGGGCATGGCCCCCTATGCCGTCGATGAGGCCGCCGAACGGGTCAAGCAGCGTCTGTTGTCCCTGTTTGCCTGGGACAAGACCGGTCGTCCGCGCTGGCGCCGCCGGTTCGGTGTCGCCCCCCTGCCGACCATCCGGAGCCGCCTGCAGGCGCTGTTCTTTGAAGAGCGCTTCGACGCCGTCATGGGCGGGACCCAGCGCTTCCTGGAAACCATGCTGTGCGAATGGGTGCGCCGGGCCATCCGCTTCACCGGGATCGCCGAGGTCGCCCTGGCCGGCGGCGTCTTCATGAACGTCAAGGCCAACAAGGCGATCATGGAACTGGAGGCGGTGCGCGATCTGTTCGTCTTCCCGTCCTGCGACGACGAGACCAACGCCATCGGCGCCCTCTATCTGGCCTCGGCGCGGCACGGCAACCTGCCCATTCCGCCCTTGCGTTCGCTGTATCTTGGCCCCGACTGGACCGACGCCGACATCGCCGCGGCACTGACGCCGCTGGTGGCGGAGAACCTGATTTCGGTCGAGCGTCCGGCCGATCTGGACCAGGCGATCGTCGATTGCCTGGTGGAGGGTTGCGTCGTCGGCCGGTTTGCCGGCCGCGAAGAGTTCGGGGCGCGCTCGCTGGGCAACCGTGCCCTGCTGGCCGATCCCCGCAACCCCGCCGTGGTGCGCAAGATCAACGGGCTGATCAAGAACAGGGACTTCTGGATGCCGTTCGCCAGTTCCATCCTGGACCGCTGCGCCGCCGACTATCTGGTCAATCCTCGTGGGATTCCGGCCCCCTCGATGATCCTGTCCTTCGATACCACGGCCATCGGCGCTTCGGTTCTGGCCGCCGGCATCCATCCCGCGGACGCCAGCTGTCGTCCGCAGGTGGTCTGCCGCCAGGACAACCCCGCGTTCTGGACGTTGATCGACCGCTTCCGCCAGCGGACCGGCGTCGGGGCCCTGCTCAACACCTCGCTCAATCTGCATGGCCTGCCGCTGGCGCACCGGCCGGGCGACGCCCTGCAGGTCCTGATGCGGTCGGACTTGGCACGCCTTGCCATCGGCCCCTTCCTGGTCGCCAAGATCCCCCCTTCCGCGCGCCAATCCTGACAAGCGCCGCCCTCGGGAATGACCGCACCCCGCGCCGCGGGTGACTTGGCGCGCCATTGCAATTACCATGGTTGAAAACGCCGGGAGGGGGGATCGACCACGTGGAAATCTTTGGCCCCTACGACCAGTATCTTTTCGCGTTGGGCGCCGCCGTCGGCACCTTGGCCGCCGCCGGCCTTCTGCTGTGGTGGACCAATCGTCAGCCGAGCATCGGAATTCGTCGCTCGCTGCGGGGCGTGGTGGCCCAATTGCCCAATCTGATCGGCGTCCTGTTCGGGTTGAACCTGGCCTTTCTCGCCAACGATACCTGGAGTGCGCGCGACCGCGCCACCGAGGCGGTCTACCGCGAAGCCGACAGCCTGCGCGGCCTGCTGACCGTTGCCCGCACCCTGCCGTCGGGTCAGGGCGACGGCTTGGCCGAGACCGTCAAGGCCTATGCCGGCGAGGTGGTCCAGGTGGAGTGGCCGCTCCTGGGCCGACGCCAGCACAGCGGGGAAGCGACACGCCTGCTGGACCGGATGGTGGGTCAGATTGCCGGCACCGACAGGGTCGGCGCGGCCACCGCGTCGGGGACGTTCCTGCAGGGAGAATTGGCGGAAATCCGCCGCGACCGCAACCTGCGCATCTCCTTGAGCCAGACCCACGTCAATCCCTTGAAATGGCTTGGCATGGCCTTTCTCGGCTTCCTGACCATGATTTCGCTGGCTGCCGTCCATCTCGAGGCGCCACGCGCCGAGATCTTCGCTGTCCTGCTGTTTGCCGCCGCCGCCGCGCCGTCGGCCGGGCTGGTCCTGGTTTTGGGAAACCCCTACCAACCGCCGGTGTCGATCTCGGCCCAGCCGATCCGGGATGTGCTGATGTTGCCATGAGGCCGGCAAGCCGAACGAGCGGCACCGGACGGACGAAGAAGAACCACCGCCAATAACGGGAGGGTTGGAAACCATGTCTCACCTGCCTATGACTCGAAGAGGTTTCGTGCAATCGGTCGGCGCCACCGTGGCGGCGACCGCCCTGTCACGGCCGGCCAAGGCGGCGACCACGCTGCGCTGGGGCACTGTGATGGCGGCCAATCATCCGATGGTGATGATGATCGAACGCATCGCCCGCGAGGTCAGGGAGCGCTCTGGCGGCGCCGTCGAGATCCAGTCCTTTCCCAGCGGCCAGCTGGGCACGTCGCGCGATCTGATCGAAGCGACCTCGACCGGCGCCATCCACATGGTCGATGAAGGCGGCGCCCAGTTCGGGCAGTTCGTGCCACGGATGTCGATCATCGAGGCGCCCTATCTGTGGCATGATCCAGCCCACATGATTCGCGCCCTGTCCTCGTCTTTGATGGACGAGTTCAACGCCACGCTGGTCGACAAACGCGGCATGCGGGTCATCGGTACCACCTACTACGGGACCCGCCATCTGACATCGGGAACCAAGCCCATCCATGTCGTCGACGACCTGAATGGCTTCAAGCTGCGCATCCCCGAAGTCGACACCTTCCGCACCATGGCCGAGGCCTGGGGGGCCCGCCCGACGCCGATCAATATCGGCGAGCTTTATCTTGCCCTGTCGCAAGGCGTCGTCGACGGTCAGGAAAACCCCTTGCCGACGATCCTCTCCACCAAGATCAACGAAGTGCAGAAATTTCTCGTCCTGACCGGCCATGTGATGACGCCCCGGCCGATCGCCATCAACGAGACTGCCTGGCAATCGCTGAAACCCGCCGAGCGCGACATTCTGGCGACGGCGGTCAAGACGCACGGCGCCTGGCAAGACCAGGAGATCATCAGCCAGGAGACCAAGCTGGTCGGCACCTTCCGCGACGGCGGGATGACGGTCGTCCAGCCCGATATCGACAGCTTCCGCAAGCCGGTGGTCCCGGCGATTCTGGCCAAGTTCGAGGAAAAATGGGGCAAGGGCTTGTGGGAGCGGATCGCGGCCCTGTGATGGCGGACCGCAGCCTGGAAGGCGGGCGTCGGTCCGCCTTCCCTTCGTTGACGCCTATTTTCCCAGGACCAGGGTCGGCAGGAACATGGTCAACGGGGGCCACAGGGTGATCATGATCAGGACCACCAGCAACGGCACCAACCAGGGCAGCACCGCGCGAGACAAAGTCTCGTAACTGACCTCGGCGATACGCGACGAGACGAACAGAACGACGCCGATCGGCGGGTGAATGGCACCAAGGATCAGGTTGAAGATCATCATGATGCCGAACTGGACCGGCGAGACGCCGAAGGTCTGCGCCACCGGCAGCAGGATCGGAATCAGGATCAGCATCGCCGCCAGCGTTTCCATGAAACAGCCGACCAGCAGCAGCATCAGGTTGCAGGCCAGCAGGAACACCGCCGGGCTGTGGATCGCCGCCAGCATCATCGGGGCCACGGTTTGCGGAATGCGCGAGATGGACATGCACCAGCCGAGCGCCCCGGCGGCCATCACCATGGCGGTGACGACACCGACCGTCTCCACCGTACTGGCAAGAATCGTGATGATGTCTGCCGGCTTCAAGGTCCGGTAGACCACCAGCCCCAGAAACAGCGCGTAAGTGGAGGCGACCGCGGCGGCCTCCGTCGGCGTGAACAGGCCGCTGAAGATGCCGCCCAGCAGAATCGCCGGCGTCAGCATCGCCAGCACGCCATCGCGCAGCGACAGCCACAGCTCTTTCCAGCCGGGGAAACGCTGGGACGGGAAGCCCTGGCGCCCGCCGATCACCACCACCATCGACATCAGGGCGGCGGCCATCATCAGG